>Ga0114996_10000627_pt1 | contig 49387 bp, 46 predicted proteins | sample ArcticOcean_MG_C_4_FD_87039 | JGI IMG/M metagenome (GOLD analysis project Ga0114996, IMG submission 87039) | Marine microbial communities from western Arctic Ocean - ArcticOcean_MG_CB4_134 | ecosystem: Environmental > Aquatic > Marine > Oceanic | place: Arctic Ocean: Canada Basin | collected... | reverse complement strand
GGGTTCGTCTGTTGCCGGTATGGGCAGGCCGGCGAAATCCGGCGGCAGTTGTCCCGCCTGATCGGCGCCTACCATGGCCACCTCACCGTGCGCTAAGAATGCCGTGCAACCCGCAGGACAGCCAGCCGGCTTTGCTCACCTCGACGCGTCCGGCAACGGGATCTTCCCGTCTGAGCCGCCGCGCCAAAGCCCAGGCGAGCTTGAGGATAAAGGCGCTTTCCCAACGGAGGCCGCGGCGGCGCACGCTGCGCGGCATCGTCTCGGCACGCCGCAACAATGTTTCCGTCTCGTCCAGGCAGCGGTCGATCACCCGGCGCACGGCTGGTGTCGCGCGGTCACGCGCCAGATCCTCGACGCTGCCGCCGGCCTCGATGAGCCACGGTTCGGGCAAATAGACGCGGTCGAGAGCCAAATAATCCTTTTTGCAATCCTGTAAATGGTTGAGCACCTGCAAGGCACAGCAAAGCGCATCTGAGCCCTCGATATCCGCGTCTCTTTCGCCGTGAATGTCCAACATCACCCGGCCGACGGACGCGGCGGAGCGCATGCAATAATCGATCAAATCGTTCCAATCGCGATAACGCAGCTTGGTTGCGTCCTGGATAAAAGCAGAAAGCAGATCGCGCCCATTCGCCGGTGAGTTGCCGTTCGATAGCAAGCTTTGATGATAGGATAGCGCCCAATCAGGCAGGGCCGTCTCATCGACGCCAAGGGCGAGTTGCGCCGTCTCGAGCCGTGCCACTTTCTCCTGCGCCGCGATATCCGCCGAATCGGCGATATCATCGGCTTTGCGGGCGAAAATATAGAAAGCATGGACGTGCGGGCGAAACTCGCGCGGGATGAGAAATGAGCCGACGGGAAAATTCTCCATATTGGCGTCGATCAACTGCCGTGCATCGTCGCCGGCCTCGATTTGATCCGCCATCCGCCCGGTCATTTCACTGCCAGTCACATCAATCGTCATTAAAATTAAAGATTATATAACTGTCGTTAACCATTGATAACATTATAATTTTGCAATTTTTTCGTCGGCGACCATGCGTGTTTGAGCGTCGATCTGTTTGACCGCATCGATCGATGTCACAGGACCCGTTTCATGGCGTTCAAGACAGGCTTCAACGACCCGCGGGATATCCATAAAGCCGATATTCTTGTCGAGAAAGCCGCGCACGGCGACTTCGTTGGCGGCGTTGAGAACGATCGCCGCCGCCGCGCCTTCGTTCAGCGCTTCTTGCGCCAGTCGCAAGCAAGGAAATCGCTGCAAATCAGGTTTTTCAAAGGTCAATGTCGTCATCTCCGCAAGATCGAGCTTGGCGCTCGGTGTGCTGATGCGCTCCGGCCAGGCCAATGAATAGGCAATCGGCGTGCGCATGTCGGGCGTCCCGAGTTGGGCCAACACAGAGCCGTCAATATATTCCACCATGCTGTGAATCACGGATTGCGGGTGCACCAACACATCGATTTGCGCCACCGACACCGGAAACAGATGAAAGGCCTCTATCATCTCCAGGCCCTTGTTCATCATGGTCGCCGAATCGACACTGATTTTCGCTCCCATGTCCCAATTGGGATGGGCGACCGCCTGCTCCGGCGTGGCGTTGGCCATAAGCTCCATATCAGCGCTGCGGAACGGCCCGCCGGAAGCAGTCAGAATAATGCGCGCTACGCTGGCCTCGCGTTCGAAATCAAATACCTGGAATATGGCGTTATGTTCGGAATCGACCGGTAGCAGGGTCGCGCCAGCGTGCTCAACTTCGCGCAACATCAATTCGCCGGCGCAAACCAAACATTCCTTGTTGGCCAGGCCAACTATGGCGCCGCGTTTAACCGCCGCCATGGTCGGGCCAAGTCCTGCAGCGCCGACAATTCCGGCCATCACGAAGTCGGCTGACTGGGCGGCGGCCTCCTCTACCGCCTCGGCCCCCGCAGCGGCACTGATATTCGTCCCCGACAGCGCGTCCTTGAGATCCTTGTAGCGTTTAGGATCGGCGGTGACAGCCATTTTAGCGCCGGTTTGCCGCGCTTGTTCGGCCAACAGCTCGATATTGCTGTGCGCCGTCAATGCTTCTACCGTGAAGGAATCCTTGTGCCGTTGCAGGAGGTCGATGGTACTTCGGCCAATAGAGCCGGTGGAGCCCAAAATCGTGACGCTGCGCGCCGCCGCGTCGCGAAGAGGCAGGCTGACGCCGGCCGTATCGCTGGCAATTTTCGCCGCCACATCCATTATGTAACCACCACAGACGACACCCCTTCCGGCGTTTGAACTGCCGGTTGCGGCGATTCTCTCAACAGCTTGCATGTGACGCAACATAAAATGGTTTATATGAGGTTCTAGGAGGAGAGATCATGGATTTGACACAACAGACCTGCGTTCCTTGCCGCGGCGGCGTGGCGCCCCTGGAACTGTCGTCAGCGCAGGAATTGCTTGCCGGCGCGCCGGGTTGGGAACTGCTCGACGATGCCACCAAAATTCGACGCAAATTCAAACTTAGCGATTTCGCCACCACATTGGCGTTCGTCAACAAGGTCGGCGCGCTCGCCGAAGCCGAAAGCCACCACCCGGATATCACCTTCGGTTGGGGCTACTGCAGTGTTTTGTTCTACACACACAAGATCAAGGGCCTGCACCAGAATGACTTCATCATGGCGGCTAAGGTCAATGAATTGGCGGACGATAGGTCTGAGTAGGGCCGCTATTCCGCCGCCGACGTCACGAGGTAGTGGCAGCGCCGCACCGGCAATTCAGATCTACGCGGCCATTTTGCCCAAAGTTGAGAGCACACGTTGAACACCTTCGAGGCGCTGCTCCGCCACCGGCCAGTTTCGTGTGACGACGAGCTTGTTGTCGGGGCGGAGGCGGAGTCCGTGCGAAGGGTTGGCGATATGGGCGATTAGCTGTTCGGGACTGACCGCGGTATCCTCGCGGAAGGTCAATACCGCGCCTTTAGGACCGGCGTCTATCCGCTCCACACCGGCCGTGCGGCACAACCGTTTGATGGCGACGATATCGAGGAGATAACGCACTTCTTCAGGTACCGGGCCGAACCGGTCGGCCAGTTCATCGACAAACTCCTCAATCTCGGCGCTGTCTTCAAGGCGTGACACGCGGCGGTACAACGCCAGGCGCACATCCAAGTCTTCAACATAGCTCTCCGGGATCAACACCGCCGTGCCAAGGCTAACTTGCGGCGACCATTCAACCACCGGTGCGTCGGACGCGCCGTCGGCTTCGGCCCGCGCCTGGGCAACTGCTTCTTCCAACATATGCTGATAGAGCTCGATACCCACTTCACGGATATGACCTGACTGTTCACCGCCAAGCAAGTTTCCGGCGCCGCGAATATCCATATCGTGGCTGGCCAGGCTAAACCCGGCGCCAAGACTGTCGAGGCGATGAATCACTTCTAGCCGCTTGCGCGCCGTCGGTGTCACCTTATGTGCCGGCGGCAGGGTAAAATAGGCGTAGCCGCGCAATTTCGAGCGCCCGATACGGCCACGCAATTGATAGAGCTGCGAAAGGCCAAACATATCGGCGCGGTGCACGATCATCGTATTGACCCGTGGCAAATCAAGGCCAGATTCAATGATCGCGGTCGAGACAAGTACGTCGAAATTGCCGTCATAAAAATCCGCCATGGCCGCTTCCAATTCGGCCACCGGCATGCCGCCATGAGCCATCCTCACTTTGACTTCCGGCGCCAGCGTCCTAATCCGCTCAGCGACGCCATTAAGGTCGGCGATGCGCGGGCAAACGTAAAAACTTTGACCGCCACGAAAATGCTCGCGCATCAAGGCTTCGCGCGTCACCACAGGATCGAACGGCATGATAAACGTCCGCACTGCGAGACGATCTACCGGCGGCGTGGCGATGATGGTCATATCGCGCACACCGGTCAGCGCCATTTGCAGGGTGCGTGGAATCGGCGTGGCGGTCAGCGTCAGCACATGCACCGCGGCGCGAATTTTCTTGAGGCGCTCTTTATGCGCGACGCCGAAATGCTGTTCTTCATCGACAATTACCAGACCGAGGTCGGCGAATTCGATGGCCTTGCCGAGCAGAGCATGGGTGCCAATCACGATGTCGACCGTGCCGGTTTTTATACCCTCTCGGATTTCGCTGGCCAAGCTGGGTTTGACCAGCCGCGACAATTGTTCGATCCGCACTGGCAGATTATCGAAGCGCTCTCTGAAGTTTTTGAAATGCTGACGGCACAACAGCGTGGTTGGCACGAGGATCGCGACCTGCTTGCCGCTCAATGCGCAATTGAACGCGGCGCGCAGCGCAATTTCGGTTTTGCCGAACCCTACATCGCCGCAAATGAGGCGGTCCATCGGTCGCCCGCTCGCCAAATCGCCGAGGGTTTCATCAATGGCGTTAGCCTGGTCGTCGGTTTCAGTAAACGGAAAGCGCGCGCAGAATTCCTCGAAAACGCCTTGATCCGCCTGTAATACAGGCGCTGTACGCAGCGCCCTTTGGGCGGCGATATTTATCAATTCGCCGGCCATCTCCTTGACGCGTTTTTTGAGCCGTGCTTTGCGCGCTTGCCAGGCAGCGCCACCAAGACGATCGAGCGAAACCGGTTGATCGGCGGAGCCGTAGCGCGACAGAAGCTCGATATTCTCCACTGGCAGAAGCAGCCGGTCGTCACTGTCATAGAGGATTCGCAGGCAATCATGAGGCGCGTTATCGACGTCGAGCGTCACCAATCCGTCATAGCGCCCAATGCCATGATCGGCATGAACCACCATATCGCCTTGCGATAATTCAGACGCATCGGCAAGAAAATCTGCCGCCTTAACGCGCCGGCGGCGTTGGCGGCGGTTCAGCCGATCGCCGAGAATATCTTGCTCGGCGATGACAGTAAGCGCCGGCGAGGTAAAGCCATGCTCCATCGGCAACACAGCCAAAGCACCGCTGCCAGCGGCAAGGCTTTCGGCGGCGCGCCAATCATCGACCGCGGTTAGCGATTGAACGCCATGTTCCGCCAGCAGGCGGCCGATGCGCTCACGTGTCCCCACGCTCCATCCAGCGAGCAGTATCCGCCTTCCAGCTCGGACTTCAGCGTCGAGATGGGCATGCACCGCATCGAACAAATCGCCGGCAAGCTTGCTGCGTTCGGCAACAAAGTTCCTGCCCTGCCGCCCGCCAAGGTCGAAAATCTGCCGTTCCGGTGCGGCTTCCGCGGTAAACGGTGAAAGCACCGCAAACGGATGATCCGCCAGGCGTGCATCGCGCTCCTCAAGGGGCACATACAGCATCTCAGGCGGCAGAGGTTTGTAATCCTCGATCGCCATACCCGCTACGGCGCCCGGACCTTCCGTGCGCGCCCGGTAATAATCGTCGATTGCCTCCCAGCGATCACGACAGGCGTCTTGGGCGAGCTGATCGAAAAAGACCGGCGCCCCCGGCATGTAATCAAAGATGGTTTCAAGTTTGTCGTGAAAGAGTGGCAGCCAATGCTCCATTCCAGGGTAACGGCGCCCGGTATTTACCGCTTCGAACAGCGGGTCGGTATCCGTGACCGCGCCGAATTGGCTGCGGTAGCCGGCGCAAAACCGTGCGATCGACGCCTCGTTGAGCACCACTTCGCTGACCGGCACGAGTTGTACGCCGGCCAGCGCACCGGCGCTTCGCTGGGTCAACGGATCGAAAGTCTTGATCGCTTCAAGTGTCTCCCCGAACAGGTCGAGACGCACCGGCATCTCTGAGCCGGGCGGAAATATATCGATGATTCCGCCCCGAACGGCATAGTCGCCTGCCTCCATCACCGTGCCGCCGCGAGTAAATCCGTTGCTTTCCAAATAGGCAAACAGGTTGTCGAGACTGAGTTCGGCGCCTTTCTGTAACGAAAATGTGGCGCGCCCCAGCGCCTCTCTCGGCGGCACGCGCTGAAGCAGCGAGTTGACGGTGGCCAACACCACGCGTGGACCGTTCCCCTCCGCCGCCAACGTCACCAACGAGGAAATCCGTTCGCTCACCAGATCGTTGCGCGGTGAGATACGGTCATAGGGCAGGCAATCCCAGGCCGGTATGAGCAGGCATTCGACTTCTGGCGCGAAGAATGCAAGACAATCGCGTGTGTTGGCGAGGCGGACGTCATCGGGCGCGATGAACAGCAGCGGCGTCTGCGCGGTCTGCGCGGCCAGCCGGCCCAATATAAGTGCGTCATAACCCTCTGGCATGCCGCCGATGGCAACGCGCCCGGGTCGGTCGAGCGCCAATGATCGCAAACTCAGGTTATCCGGATTCAAGAGCCGTGCCGCTCTCTGACAAATTCCAGGATCCGATCCATGGTACCGGTGCGGAAGCGCTCCGGAATCGGCTGGTGGCCGGTAATCCAGCCGAGAATTTCTGGGTCGTGGGCGCCGTCCATCAGATTTTCGAGAGCGCCGACAGCCTCGCCGTCTAAGCTATCGCCATATTCCGCCACGAAGCCGCCCACCAGGACATCCGTTTCCCGGGTGCCGGTGTGGTTGGTGCGGTAGCGCAGACGCTTTCTGCGGGTCTCTAAACTATGTTGCATGGATATTCCGGCGCTGTTCGCGCGGGATAATAGGAGAGGCCCGCTTCATTGTCAGCCATTGCCGCTTTGACGGTGCGGAGGTAGCCTCCGAGTGCCATGCGCCCGGAAATCTTGAACCCGCTTTTCGCCCCCGTGAGCACTCTTCCCGGCGTCGGACCGCGCATTGCCGCGGCCATCGAGCATTGTGCCGGGCCGCTGGTGGTCGATCTGTTATGGCATCTTCCAAGCGGCCTCATAGACCGGCGATTCTCGCCGACAATCGCCGACGCCCCGCCAGGCGTAATCGTCACCTTGAAAGTGCGGGTCGAGTCCCACCACAAACCGGCAGTGCGCCGGTTGCCTTACAAAGTACGCTGTTCCGATGAAAGCGGCGAACTGTCTCTGGTGTTTTTCCATGCCCATGAAAAATATTTGCTGCAAAACCTGCCAATTGGCGAAATTCGTGTGGTGAGCGGGCGGACGGAACGTTACGGCGACGAAATTCAACTGGTGCATCCGGATCACATAGCGCGCGAGGATGAAATCGAAAACCTGCTGAGCGTGGAGCCGATCTACCCGTTGACGGCGGGTTTGAATTTGAAGCCGCTGTCGAAAGTAATACAGGCGGCGCTCACCCGCACCCCTGACCTCCCGGAATGGTGCGACCCGGCCTATCTCGCAAGGCAGCAATGGCCGGCATGGAAAACCGCCCTCTTGGCCGCGCACCAGCCGCAAGGAGAAGCGGATTTGGACTCAAATACGGATATGCGTGAACGTCTCGCCTATGACGAATTGTTGGCCAATCAAATGGCATTGGCGCTTCTGCGGGCTTCTTTGCAGCGTGCCAAAGGGCGCGAAACTAAGGGCGATGGGGGCCTTCGCGAGATTGTCGGCGCTCGACTACCGTTTTCACTCACTGCCGGACAAATAGTGGCAATTCAGGAGATCGAGGCCGATTTAGGACAACCGCACCGCATGCTGCGCCTGCTGCAAGGCGATGTCGGCAGCGGAAAAACGGTGGTCGCGCTATTCGCCATGCTGGTCGCCGTCGAGGCCGGCGCCCAGGCGGCATTGATGGCGCCGACGGAACTCCTGGCGCGCCAACATTTTGCAACACTTGAGAAACTGCTGACGGAGAGCGGCGTATCCGTGGCCCTTCTAACCGGACGCGCCAAGAAAAGCGAACGCGAAGCCGTATTGGCGCGACTCGCCGCGGGCGAAGTAGACATTGCCGTTGGCACCCATGCGCTCTTCCAAAGCGGGGTGGAATTTTCCGATCTGGCGGTGGCGGTGGTCGACGAGCAACACCGGTTCGGCGTGCATCAGCGCATGACTCTCGCTGCCAAGGGTAAGGGGGTGGATGTGTTGGTAATGACGGCAACGCCAATTCCACGCACTCTGATGCTGACCGCTTATGGCGATCTGCAAAGCTCACGCTTGCTCGAAAAACCGGCCGGCCGCGCCGCCATCGAAACCCGCGTGTTGCCGATCGAGCGATTGGAGGACGTCGTCGCCGGTATCAAGCGGGCGGTTGCATCAGGTGCGCGAGTCTATTGGATTTGTCCGTTGGTCGAAGAATCAGAAGCCGTCGATTTGGCAGCAGTGGCAGTGCGCCATGGCCAACTCAGGAATATTTTTGGCACTCGCGTCGGCCTCGTGCATGGCCGCCTGAAAAGCGACGAGAAAGACGCCGCTATGTCAGATTTCGCATCCGGTGCACTCGACGTTCTAGTGGCGACAACGGTTATTGAAGTCGGCATAGATGTGCCTGACGCTACAATCATGGTGATTGAACATGCGGAGCGCTTTGGTCTCGCCCAACTCCATCAGTTGCGCGGGCGTGTGGGGCGCTCTGACAAACCCGGCAACTGCCTTCTGCTGTACGCGCCACCGCTCGGCGAAACTGCGCGCGCGCGTCTTGAAATTCTGCGTGAAACTGACGATGGCTTTCGCATCGCCGAAGAGGATCTCAAGTTGCGCGGCGCTGGCGAACTATTGGGGACACGCCAAAGCGGATTGCCGGAGCTTCGCCTCGCCGATCTTGCCCGGCACGGCGAACTGTTGGCCACAGCGCGCGCCGATGCCCGCCTGATTATGGAGCGCGATCCGGAATTGAAGTCTGAGCGCAGCCAAGCCCTGCGGGTTTTGCTTTACCTGTTTGAACGGGACGCTGCGGCGCGTTATTTGCGCTCGGCCTAAGATTGGCTCTGCGGGTCAGCCGTATCGTCCGCATCCTCGGGCGCCGATCGGTCTATTTGGTCAGGCGGCGACACGATGCCGCCCGAGATCACCAGCTTCACGCCCTCCTCTACCGTCATATTCATCGTGATGCAGTCCTTACGCGGTACGAACAGCAGGAATCCCGATGTTGGGTTTGGCGTCGTCGGCAGGAAAACATTGACCATTTCTTCCACCATCACACGCTGAACTTCGCCCTGCGTGGTGCTGGTCACAAATCCAAGCACCCATATGCCCTTGCGTGGGTACTCGATTAAGACGACCTCGCGAAATGCGCCTTCCGATTGCGCCAATACGGCATCGAATATCTGCTTTAAGACGCCATATATCGTACGTACCACGGGTACGCGCGAGACCATATTCTCGCCCAATTTGACCATGAAACGGCCAAAAAAACTGGTTACCAAAAAGCCGATGATGGTGACTACAAGGAGCACCATGATGACGCCGATGCCGGGCACGCTCACGCCGATCACGTCGGACGGGTCGTAGGCGTCGGGAATGAGTGGCACCACGGTGTCGTCGACAAATGCGACGAACAGCCATATCAGCCAGATCGTAATGCCGACCGGCGCAGAGACGACGATACCGGTAAGAAAATAAGTACGCAGACGGGCCAGCAAGCCGCGCTTGCGCGCCGGCTTGATCAGGACCGGGCGTTCCTTGCCGCCGGTCTCCGATGTTGAATTGCTTTTGGTTTTTTTCGCGTTCATAGGTCCTTATCAGGCCGATAGTAATATCGACCGCAGCAATTACAGCGATTACAGCATTTTTTTACCATCGACATGCACGCAAAATATCGCAGTGACAGCGGGCACAGAAGCTTTCGCGGCGAGAATTCATAAATGGTATAAACTACATAATGCGCAAACCGCGCGCCTAGCAGGAACATGACTATGGTATCGACCGCAACAATAGCGAACGCACGCCTTGGCGGGCTGGCAACGGCCGTTCCCGACCATGTGTTGAACCAAGAAGATGTCATGCGCGGCGCGGCGAAGTTGTTTCAGGGCTCGTTTCACGATTTTGAGCGTTTGATTCCGGTATTCAAGAATGCCGCTATCGGCACGCGCCATTCCTGCGTTCCCATCGAATGGTATCTGGAAGAGCACAGCTTCGCCGAGCGCAATGCGCTGTTCATAGAGAACGCCGTAAATCTGCTTGAGCAGGCGGTCCTTCGCTGCCTCGAGCGCGCCGGCCTCGCCATCGAGGACGTCGACGCCCTGGTGGTTGCCTCGACCTCGGGCATTGCCGCGCCCAGCCTGGATGCGTTGTTGGTCGAACGTCTCGAGATGCGGCGTAACGTGCAGCGCCTGCCGATATTCGGCCTCGGCTGCGCCGGCGGCGTGATCGGCTTGGCCCGGGCGGGCGCCCTGGCGCGCGCCATGCCGGGTGCCAATGTCGTCTTCGCCGTGGTTGAGCTGTGCGGATTGACCTTCCGCTTCAACGACCGCAGCAAGAGCAATGTGATCGCCACGGCATTGTTCGGAGACGGCGCCGCGGCCGCGGTCGTGAACACTGAGATGGAGGGGCCGGAACTTTCGGCCTGGGGCGAGCACACCTGGCCCGATACCCTCGAAATTATGGGCTGGCGCATCGAGGATGACGGCTTTGGCGTGCTGTTTTCGCGCGATATTCCCAACCTGGTGCGCTCGAAAATGCGCGCGGCAGCTGAAGAATTTCTGGCGGAAAATGATCTCGCGCTCGAGGATATCGACGAATTTGTCTGTCACCCGGGCGGCGCAAAAGTGCTGACGGCTCTGGAAGAGGCGTTCGGCTTGCAAACCGGCGGCTTGGCGCATGGCCGCGAGACGCTGCGCAAATACGGCAATATGTCGGCGGCGACAATCATGTTTGTGCTCGAACGCGCGCTTGAACACGGTGGCGCAAATGGCGCCGGCACAAATGGCGGACGGCGCATGATGTCGAGCTTAGGGCCGGGCTTCACCGCTGGATTCCTGGTTCTCGAAGGCGCGTGACCGCCGCCTGGATAATTCTTGGCGTCGTGTTGGCGCAGCGTCTCGGTGAACTTGTTTACGCACGTGCCAATCCCCGCCGATTGCTGGCCAAGGGCAGCAAAGAATTCGGCGCCCGCCACTATCCACTGTTTGCGCTTTTGCACGGCGGCTGGCTCGTGGCGCTGGCCCTGTGGCTTATATTTGTCGGACTGGAGAATGTCATTTGGCCGCTGGTCGCGGTCTATGGCGTGTTGCAGTTATTCCGCGTTTGGATCCTAATTAGCTTGGGAGAGCGCTGGACGACCCGGATTATTGTTCTGCCGGATGCGCCGCTGGTTCGCGCCGGACCGTACCGTTTTATCAGCCATCCAAACTACTGGCTGGTATGCGCAGAAATCGCGGTGCTGCCACTGATTTTCAACGCTTGGCCGCTCGCGCTCGTCTTCTCACTTCTCAATGGCGCTTTACTATTTTATCGTATCCGCGTCGAAAACGATGCGCTTCGTCAGCTCAAATAACTTCCTCGGTATGCCAAATTAAATCAACAGGCCGATCGTGCAAAGGAGCGTAGCGAATATGCCGCTGGTGGCATTGTAAGGTGTTGCTCGTTTGAATATCCCACCCCGGCTCGATACAAATGTTGGCGTTTCCAAACGTGCGGCCCAGGCCGGACCGACGGTTGATAACGCCAGCGCGAAAGTGGCCGGTCTCACCGAACTCCGCTTTCTCGCCATGATCTTCCTCCATCCAAATGTTTGTCGTTCATACCTATAAATAATAGATGGGGAGGGTTTGAAATTCGCCAAGTAACAATAGTCACAAATTAAACAAATAAAGTTTACTTGGGCTGAGCGGCGGCTCTCAGGCCGTCGGGAAGGATTTCGGCGAAAAAGCGGTAATATCCGAGACCAATGTCCTGCGCGACTGCCGGCCTGGGTCGGAATTCCGTTTCCTCCGCCGGCAGATCGCGCGCCTCTGGCAGCTCGGCCAGCGTGCCGCCAAGTCGTTGCAGGATCTTGGCGAAGCGAATATTGGCGAATTCAGGCGAAGGGTGTACCCAAACATTGAAGCGAAAGCGCTTGCCCTCGCAGGCACTGACCAGCCAATAAAACGAATGGGAATCGAGGACATCACCAACAGGTGGACTATCGGAAAATCCGCTGGCCTCAAGCGACGTGCGTAGCAAATTCATTTCAACTTCGTTTATTTCACCGACCGCGCGCTCTCCCGACCATGGCCAAAACGGAAACCGCACAAGAAAGTTGGGGCTGACTTCGGATGATAAAATTTCAGCGTCGATCATCCCACCGCCGCCATCGGGAAACCCGTTTATCTCGTAGGTACGAACCTGCTCGGAAAATATCGCGTTATAGATAAAGCGGTAGCGTGGCGGACCGTGCGTGCGGCACGATTCCTTCAAATCGTCTCCGGCGAGATAGCTAAACCATGTGAAACGCCGCTCGACCACATTGTCCGGTCGTTCGATATATTCGCAAGCACCCAAGATCAGCACAGTGCAGCATAAGATGAACAGTTTTCGGGCTCGTCCGGGCCACGACATGCTCACTCTTGATCTCATGCCAAAGCAAGTTGCTTAGGAGGAATGATCGGCCAGGCGGAAATCCGGATTGGGCACAACCGCACAGGGCATGGTCACCGCCTTCAGGGAGGCGCACGCTTCATTCGCCTCTCCTTTGAGGAGACCGAGAAAACGGGCGCGGTAGAGTATATCGCCGCGTTTCAATTCGATCGGTGTCAGAGCGGCCGAGGCGTGGCTGAGCAGATCGGGAAGCCGCGTTGATACTGCCCGCAAGGCAGTTTCCGCTGCAGAGACGGTCTGATAAGCGCCAACCTGTATAGCCCATTGCCCAGCTTCGCCGCGCCGTATTGGCGGTCTGTGGACAGCCTTGGCCACTCGCGTTTCAGTGAAGACAGGTTTGAAGACCGGCAGGGGCACCTTACGGCTGTTTAAAACGGCGAACTGTTTCACCCCCGCGCGCTGATCGCGCTGCGCCACCCGCTCGAACCCGAGGTCGAGAAGTTTGACCATATGTTGGTCGCGCGATTTCGCTGTGCGCCCGCCAAATACTACGGCGATGATGCGCCGGCCGTTGCGCACGGCAGATGCCACCAGATTGAAACCCGAGGCGCGAATATATCCGGTTTTCATGCCATCCATGCCCGGATAGCTGTTCAACAGATTATTGTGGGTGCGGTAGGTTTTTTCATTGTAGCGGAAAGATTTAGCCGAAAAATAATCATAATAATGTGGGAAATCCCGAAGAATGGCCATCGCCAGTACGCCCATATCGCGCGCCGAGCTAAGTTGCTTGCGATTGGGCAGCCCGGACGCATTCTTAAACCGGGTGCGTTTCATGCCGAGCTCGCGCGCGCGCTTGGTCATCGCGACTGCGAATTCCCACTCCGTGCCGCTGATACCTTCGGCAATGACCGTGGCTACATCGTTTGCCGATTTGGTGGCCAACGCCATGATCGCCTGCTGGACGGTAATCTTTGTGCCGCGCTTCAGACCCAATTTTGAAGCCGGTTGGCCTGCCGCCCGCTTCGAGGCCGCCAACTTGTCGCTCAACTGCATGCGTCCGGCATCGAGTTGCTCGAACAGCATGTAGAGTGTCATCATTTTGGTGAGCGATGCGGGATAGTTGCGCGTATCGGCATTGCGTGAACGCAGCACTTCGCCGGTGTCGGCATCGAGAATAATTGAGGCGTAGCCCGCTTCGCTTGACTTGGCGCCCGCGAGCAACACCGCCATCGCAATCAACAATACGGCGCAGCACGAAACCACAAGCCGCACTGCGACGGATCGTCTATTTACGTGTCTGCTCGCCACCAAATTGCCTGTAATGTCGGTTTTCATGCGAATCAGGGATTGTCCCTTATGAAGCAGAATAGATTCACGCGTCAAGTCTAACACCTGATTCAGTATTTTTATTTCACCGACCGATTGGAACGTTTTCTTTGTCATTGAGCCGCATCAGAGGTTATTCGGCTGAGAATTTGGGCGTTTTACTATGCTCCGGATTGGCTGCTTCGAACGCATAGGCAGCACGCAGAACACTCACTTCGTCGTAGTGCCGCCCGACTATCTGCAAGCCCGCGGGCAGGCCGCCTGAGGTGAAACCACAGGGCACAGTGGCCGCCGGCTGGCCGGTCAAATTGAACGGAAAGGTAAACGGGCTCCAATCATCCCAAGAGGACCCGTCGAGACCGATCGGCGTATCGCTGCCGAGCGGAAAGGCCGGCAACGACATTGTCGGCGTGAGCAGCAAATCATAGCTTTGGTGAAATTCCCGCATGTGAGAAGTCAAATGGCTGCGGGCCATCACGGCCTTTTGATAGGCTTCCATCGTGATCGCCTCGCCTCGCTCGGCCACCGTCCGCAATCCCGGATCGACCAGTTCGCGCTGCGCATCGGTCATCGCGCGCAGGACAAAGGCCGCGCCGGCGTACCAGTGCGAGCGGAATATGTGTTGCGGATTATCAAACCCCGGGTCGATTTGCTCGATCTCGACACCGAGCGCGGCAAGTGACTTTACCGCTGCAGCCACCATTGCCGCGATTTCCGGATCAACACTGGCATAGCCAAGGTCCGGGCTGAACGCTGCGCGCATGCCGTTGATGCCGCCCTTAAGAGTGGCGCCGAAATCGCGCGCGTCGAACGGCAGGGCATGCGCGTCACGCGTATCTGACTCCGCCATAACGGTCAGCATTAACGCCGCGTCCTCGACGGTTCTGGTCATCGGGCCAAGATGAGACAAAGTGCCAAACGGACTGGCCGGATAAACCGGCACACGGCCGAAATTCGCTTTGATACCGAAGATGCCACTAAACGCAGAAGGAATTCGGACCGATCCGCCGCCGTCTGTGCCGATATGAAGCGGCCCCATGCCGCACAATGCGGCCACTGCGGCGCCGCCGCTGCTGCCGCCGGGTGTGTGCGCAGTATTCCAGGGGTTCTTCGTCACGCCGGTCAGCGGGCTATCGGTGACCCCTTTCCAGCCATATTCCGGTGTCGTGGTCTTGCCCAGCAGCACGGCGCCGTGCTCACGCAGGCGGGCAACGGCTGGTGCATCCTCGACCCATGGCTGTTCGCGTGCCGTGGTTTTGGAGCCCCGCATAGTCGGCCAGCCCTTGGCCAGGACCAGATCTTTTACCGAGGCCGGCACGCCATCGAGGCGCCCTTCGGGTGCGCCGGCAAGCCAGCGCTTTTCCGAACGCCGCGCCGCCGCTAGGGCGCCGTCATCGTCGATCAAGCAAAAGGCATTGTAGGCGTCGTTGAGGTCATGAATTCGCTCGAGTACTGCCTCGGCCGCTTGCACTGGCGACAGGTCACCCGAATCATAGGCGGCCAACAACTCGGTGGCGGACATCGCACAAATTTCGTTACCCACAGTCTGCTCCCCCCGTCATGTTCCTAGAAGTCTGGTGGCTGAATGCCACTCTCGTTCAATTGGTCCACCAGCGCATTTTTCAGGCGCGCCAAGCCCACCACATCTTTCGCTTCACAGCGCGCGACCAACACCGGCTGCGTATTCGAGGCACGCAACAGCCACCACCCATCGTCGGTGTTGACCCGTACGCCGTCGATCGCATTCACATCGGCGTCGCTCGCCGCGAGGCGCTGGCGGACCTCCTCGATAGCGTCGAACTTGCGCGCATCGTCGCAGGAAAATCGTAGCTCCGGTGTGTTGATGCGCTCTGGTAGGGAGGCGCGGAGCGCCGCCAGGCTCTGCCCCTCTTCGGCGATCACGCCGAGCATCCGAACGGCGGCATAGAGTGCGTCGTCAAAACCGAAATAGCGATCGGCGAAAAATATGTGGCCGCTCATTTCTCCCGCCAAGGGCGCGCCAGTTTCCGCCATTTTGGCTTTGATCAGAGAATGCCCAGTCTTCCACATGAGGGGTGTCCCGCCGAGCCGCGTGACCTCGTCGAACAACACTTGGCTCGCTTTGACGTCGGCAATTATTGTCGCGCCGGGTTGCTTGCGCAGCACCTCGCGCGACAACAACGCGAGAATTTGATCGCCCCATAAAATTTCACCATCGCCATCGACAATACCAATGCGGTCGCCGTCGCCGTCAAAGGCAATGCCGAGATCGCACGAACCGGCGCGCACCGCTGCAATAAGCTGGGCTAGGTTTTCGGGCACCGTTGGGTCGGGATGATGGGCCGGAAAGCTGCCGTCGATGCGCTCGTTGAGGAGAATATGTTCACCCGGTAAATCGGCGGTGAGCAGGGCCATGGCCTCTCCCGCCGCGCCGTTGCCGGCGTCCCAGACTACTTTCAGCGGCGACAGCGACGCGCTTTCCTCCGACAGACGGTCTACATAGCGCTCCAGCATCGGGTCGTTTTGTTGTGTCCCTCTGCCCTCGCGGTAGGCGCCCTCTCCAGTCAGCGCGCCAAGTTCCCGAATGCTGGCGCCGAAAAAGGAGCTCTTGCCGAGCATAAACTTGAAACCGTTATTGTCCGGCGGGTTGTGCGAGCCGGTGACCATGATGCCACCATCGGCGTTGAGGCTGTGAACCGAATAGTAAAGCATCGGCGTTGGCCCCAGTCCGACACGGATCACATTAGCGCCCGCGGCGTTGAGGCCGGCAATCAGCGCCGCCTCTAATTGCGGAGAACTGACACGCCCGTCATAGCCGACGCAAATTATTTTGGCGGCGCCGTCGCGCATTGCGATGGTGGCAAAAGCGCGGCCGATGGCTTCAGCATCGTCGCGGTCGAGGGTGCGTCCGACGACGCCACGAATATCGTACTCGCGCAAAATCGTGGGGTCGAAGCGATGACCTGCGTTCATGCGTCAGCAGCGGAAGTATTAGGCGTCGGGCGGCCGACACTGAAATACTCAAACCCGGCTGCGGCCATGGCACCGGGCTCGTAGATATTGCGCAGATCGACGATCACCGGGCTGGCAAGCACCTGTTTCACTCGATCCAAATCAAGAGCGCGGAATTCATTCCATTCGGTCAGGATAACCAGGACGTCTGCGCCTTGCATGGCCGAATATGCATTCGGGCACCAGGTGACATCCGGCAGCAATTGTTCGGCTTCCGCCATGGCTTCGGGATCATAGGCGTGGATCGAGGCGCCTGCTTGCTGCAGCGCCGGGATAATCGTCAGGCTGGCGCTGTCGCGGACGTCGTCGGTATTGGGTTTGAAGGCAACGCCAAGCACGGCGATGCGCTTGCCGTCGACCGAGCCGCCGCTGGCCGCGATAATCTTCTCCGCCATCCGCGCCTTGCGTTTTTCATTGATCTCCACCACCGCCTCGACGATATGGCTGGGCGCGCCGCACTCGCGGGCGATGCGCACGAAAGCGAGCGTATCCTTGGGAAAGCACGAGCCGCCATAACCCGGGCCGGGATGCAGGAATTTGTTGCCGATACGGCCATCCAAGCCGATCCCCTTGGCAACATCATGCACGTCAGCGCCGATCTTTTCGCAAATATCGGCGATCTCATTAATGAAGGTGATCTTGGTAGCGAGGAAGGTGTTGGCGGCATATTTGATCAGTTCAGCGGTTTTGATTCCGGTAAAAACCACCGGTGTTTCGATCAGAAAAAGCGGGCGGTAGAGTTCCGCCATCAGCGCTTTCGCGCGTTCGGATTTGACGCCGACAACAACGCGGTCCGGGCGCATGAAATCCGCGATCGCCGCACCCTCTCGGAGGAACTCGGGGTTGGAGACGATGTCGAACTCCGCGTCCGGGCGGCGCGAGCGTATGATGCGGGCGATCTCGTCACCGGTGCCCACAGGCACGGTGGATTTCGTCACTACGACCGAATATCCATTCATCACCTCGGCGATCTCTTCGGCCGCGGCGTACACAAACGAAAGATCCGCATGGCCGTCACCGCGCCGGCTGGGCGTTCCCACCGCCAACATGATCACATCGGCCTGTGGCACCGCCTCGGCGATATCGGTGGTGAAACTCAGCCGGCCGGCGGCGACATTATGGTTGACGAGATCCTCCAGCCCAGGTTCAAAAATTGGAATTTGCCCGGCCTTGAGGCCGTCAATCTTGTCCTGCATCTTATCGACGCAGACGACGTCAACGCCGAACTCGGAGAAACAAGCAGCGGAGACGAGGCCGACATAGCCGGTGCCGATCATGGCAACATGCATGATGATTTCCTGTTAGATCTTATTTACGAAGCGGACGGATTCTCGAGAAACGCCATAAGGTCGTCGCGCAGATCGTCACGTTCGAGAGCGAAGGCGATGTTGGCCTGGAGAAACCCTGCTTTGGCGCCGCAATCAAAGCGCCGCCCTTCGAATCGCAGGCCATGGCAAGCGATCCCGTCATCAATCAGTTTGGCCAATGAATCGGTTAGTTGAATTTCGCCACCGACGCCGCTCTCCATCCGCTCGAGATAGTTGAAGACTTCGGGCTGCAATACATAGCGCCCGATAATGCTGAGGTTGGAAGGTGCTTCGCTGGGTGCGGGTTTTTCCACCACTCCCTTGATATCGATTATTTTTCCATCGTCCGCCGCAACATCGACGATGCCGTATCTATTAGACTGTTCATTGGGAATTTCGGCGAGCGCATAGACGCATCCGCCGCGTTCATTATAGACATCGACCACTTGCTTCATACACGGCGTCTGCGACAGCACGAGTTCGTCAACGAGAAGCACCGCAAACGGTTCGTCGCCCACCAGATTGCGCGCGCACCACACCGCGTGGCCTAGCCCCAGCGGCTCCTGCTGGCGGGTAAAGCTGAGCGCGCCGGCCTTTGGGATGATATTTGTGACTTCTTCCAGCTCGACCGTTTTGCCGCGTGCTGCCAACACGGCCTCAAGTTCATAGGCATGGTCGAAGTGATTCTCGATCGCGCTTTTATCGCGCCCGGTGACGAAAATAAACTCTTCGATCCCCGCCGCAGCCGCCTCTTCCACTGCATATTGAATGAGCGGTTTGTCGACGATCGGCAACATTTCCTTGGGCATCGCCTTGGTCGCCGGTAAAAATCGCGTGCCTAGGCCGGCAACAGGAAATACTGCCTTCTTTACCGGCTTAATCATGCACAGTTAATCCTTGGTCTTTGATCTTTTCGGCGCTGGACCAGCGCAGTGTTTCTCATCTTTTTCGCCATCCGGCAAGGCTTTCGCCCAGCATCCGCGAAGTCTAAAGAACTGCGTTATTTGCCGCCCAACAAGACTTCTTTGGCCTGATTAATCTTTGCCGCCAGGTAATCGGATCCGCCCCGGTCCGGGTGATTCTTGAGTTGCAACTTATGATGGGCCTCGCGAATTTCCGTCTCGCTGCTATCCGGCGCGAGACCGAGCACTTCAAACGCTTCGTCGCGGCTAATCGGCGCCGCCGAGCTACGCGCCGCTCGCCTGCCTTGGCCGGCGCTTTCACCGTCTCGCCAATCTTCGCCAAAGACCCTGTCGATATAACTTTCGATGAGCCGCGCGGATTGCTCGTCATGGGCATTGCACACGTCCAAGAGATCGAGAAGTTCGGCCTGTGAAAGTTCGCGCAGCTCGCGCCCCTGGTATGTTCCGCGCAGCACCATGCCGTCCATTTCACCGCTGTCATGGTCCAGCATCATTCGCAAATAATCGGTTTCGACTTCGGATTGCTTGCCGAGTGAGGGCGTCCCGCTTTGCCCGGCTCCGCTGCCGCGCATGCCGCGAAGCAGGAGCGGCAGGAATATTAGAGCCAAGGGGATCGCGGCCAACTGCATCTTGCCGCTCACGCCGAGAAAGATAGCAACGACGCCGCCAAGGCCAATAAAGCCCCACTTCAGGGCCTTGGCGAGGCGCGACGTATTGGCGCTCTCGAACCAGCGGGCGATCAGCAGAACGGCGACCAATAGCGCGACGCCGAATAATAGATATTTTACCATGCTTTAGCTAATTCCTCCGGGGTGCCTGACAGCGCTCAAGTTTACTTGACCTGATGCGAAATTTGTAAGGCGGCGCCGCCTTGGCGTCTACCGAATTTAGCCAGCGCCCGCCGTCCGCCCGCCGCATAAACCGCCACCGCGGCGAGAAGGCTCTTGAGCTGCGCCGCGCTGTGCGCGTCGAATTGCAGATACGCGCCGCCGGAGAGTCGGGCTATTTGGCGAAACGCCAGTGATGCCTGTGGTTCGCCGCCTTCATGGAACATAAAAGCCGGCACCTTCAACAGGCCAAGCTCGCCCGCCATCGCACATAGATCGTCGACATTCTCTTCCATGCAATCGCCGACAAACACCAGCGCGCCTAATTTATCGCGCTTGGCCTCACGGATCGCATGTTTCAGAACTTTGCGAATTTGGGTGTGCCCCCCGAGGCAATAAACAGCGCCCATATGACGAACCAAAGCGCGTGAATTATCGAGCCATTTGGTGGCGCGGAATTCATTGAACCCGCGGTAATAGATCAGCTGCACTGAAAGGCCGCCGAGTGCGGCGGTGGCCTGGAACATTTCGCCTTGGATTTGGCAGGCATGGTCCCAGCTTGGTTCGCGGCTGGCGGTTGCGTCCATGGCAAACAGCAAGCGTCCCCTGCCCTGTCCGCCGACCGGCGCGGGCGTCGCGGCAACCTTATTCAGGAATCTATCGATGTCCGAAGTGGCTTGCTTGCCTTCGGACGGTAGCCTATTTTTCCGCTCTGACATGCAGTTGTTCTCTTTTCCACCTGCGATTCTAACGGCATTGCTAGCAGGTAGATAGAGGGCTTAAAGCGTCGTCTCAAGGGGTGCCAAAGGAAAAGACGGGCAAGTGCCAATGGGCGTCGCTATTGGCGGCGCCGGCTCGGCCTCGCGTTGGGCTGGATAAAAGAAGAATAAACGCGGCGAGGACGCCGCGTAAATCAAGCTATACGCGGAAGAAGTCGAGGAAAGAACGTTTTTGTGGTTTCACTACGGTACGTTTCACCACCCTTTTGGGCGCTGATTCGGTTTTTTCTTTCGCCTCGGACAACATCGGGCTGCTGGCATCGCCATTGCTGTTAGGCAGACTGAAAACGGTCGTCTCGCGATAAAGCTTTGCAGCCTGGTCAAACGCCTCTCGTACCACTTTTACCGATTGGAAGTGGCGGGAATCAAATAGATCTCTGGCTTCCGCGACAGCTTCCTCTTCGTTGCGGCAACGCTGCTCGATCATCCAGCGGCCATCTTTGAGGGTTTGGACTTCAAAGACATTTGGGTTTTCCATGTTCATCGATCCTTTGGAGGCCCGATCCACTGAGGACCGAGGGCGTTTTGGTCACCTTTCCCGCAGCTCTGAAGACGTTTGCACACCGGCAATTACCCTACCGGACATACACCCTTCATCGCGCTCTTTGCGATAATGCCGCTTAATTGGTTAAGAAAGGGTTTCTTTGGTGTATTGGCTCAGAGGGTTAGCCGGTTTTCGGCAGGCGAGCCAGACGTTCCCCGAGCAATGCGAAAAACCCATCCGCATCGATTATTTCCAACACATTCGCGTTTGCCGCCTGGCCGCCACGGGCATGGACGTCGCAGACCGTACGCCCGATCGTCAGCGGGCTGGAGATTTCAATATCGACCCGCATCTGTTGGCCTGTGAACAAGTCAGGCCGGAGGATATAGGCAATGACGCAGGGGTCGTGTAGTGGTGCCCCTTCGCCGAACGTCTCGATATATTGTGCGCCGTAAAAATCGAGCATACCCGCAACGCAGATGGCCGCCGGATTGCCAATCGTCCGAATCGCCTCGAGGCGCTCGGGCGTTGCGCGCGTCTGGTGGGTGACATCGAGGCCGATCATCGTCAATTTAATACCCGCCTCAAAAACGATATGCGCCGCGTGTGGGTCCGAGTAAATGTTGAACTCAGCGGCCGGCGTGATATTGCCGAGCGAAAGCGCGCCCCCCATCAAGACCAACTCGCTGATGTTCTCGACGATATCCGGCGCCATCACGATTGCCATGGCGATATTGGTAAGCGGCCCGAGCGTCGCCACGGTAATCGGATCATCGGCGTGGCGCAGCGTATCGATTAACCAATCGACGGCGTGCGCGGCTTCCACTGGGCGGCTCGGGTCTGGCAGCCCGGCGCCATCTATACCGCTCTTACCGTGCACATATTCGGCGGTCTCCAGGATTTTCACCATTGGCCTTGGGCAGCCGGCGAAGACCGGTATTTGAGGCCGGCCCGAAACGTCACGAATGCGCCGCGCATTGGCTTCGGTCAGAATCAACGGGACGTTTCCGGCAACCGCGCAAATTCCAAGTAGATCGAGTTCGTCGGGCGACGCCATCGCCAACATCAACGCGATGGCGTCGTCTTGCCCGGGATCGCAATCGATAATAAGCGGAAGTGCCTTGGCTTTATTGCTCACGGGATGTCCTCGCTGATGCTTTGGCTGGAACTGCAGCGGACAATGTGACGGATGAGGCCGAATTATTCACCCTTCATATATGTGCTCAGGCCGATCTGGACGGCGGCGCCTCGCAGATCACGCGATCAGATATCCGCCAGCCGCAATCATCGCCAGACCGGTGAAACGCCCCACCCAGGGGCCGTGCGGAAATATTTTTTCTACCGCCACGAAAATCGCGATGACCGCCACCCAAATCAAATTCATCACACCGCCGACGAAGAGCAGAGCCATAACCGACCAGCAGCAGCCCAGGCAAAAGGCGCCGTGTCCCAACCCCATACGGAATGCGCCGGCGGTTCCCGGGCGCCAATGATGCATGATAAATTCAACCGGCGAGCGACAATGTTTAAGGCACGCCTGCTTCAACGGCGTCCATTGATATAGACCGGCGGCAACGAATAAGGCACCACCGAAATACATGCTGGTGCCAACCATCCCAGGAGACAGCAGCGCCGCATTTTGCAGGCCCCACTGAGCTGCCGTGGCGAGCAGGCTGAACAAGCTCCATACGACAAGATAACCGGCGGCAAATATGGCGGTCGGAATATAGGCGTTGCCCTTTTCGCGCTGCCTGGCGTTGACGCGGGCGAAAATCAATATCATCGGCGCGGCGCTGGGCAACATCATGGCCATCATCATGATTGCCCACATCACGAACATCAGGAGACCATCGGCCACGGTCCATGGCTTCATCTTGATGGCGATATCGCCCATATCGCCCATGGCCGCGCCATCGCTCATGGCGAGCGCCAAATGGATCAGATAGGCCCAGGCCAGCGTGACCAGTACGAGCAAGCTGCCAAGGACGACCAATCGGTCGCGTTTCAGAACATCTATTAGCATTCTGCCGCCGCCGCGCCCTATCGGCCGCGCCTAGGTTACGGGGCCCTCGGGCGTCATGTGAATCATGGCGAATTGGCCGTAGCTATCGGCAAAATCCAGCGTGATCGCGGTGTTGGCCTGGGTGGTGCCGCTGCCCATCTCGGCTTCGGTAAATTCGAAGCCCCCGGGCATGACAATCTGGGCACGGTGTTCGTCGCCGGTCACCGGATTGCGGATCGGCGTGCCATTCGATTGCACCAAGCCCGGCACGTTCACCCGCGCCGTTCGCGCCGCAACATCGATGTCAAAATTGATCACCTCAAACAGCGGTTCATGGGTGGTATCGATGACGCTGGCGAAAACATTGAACACGGTGGCGCCGGGCTCGCTATGGTCCCCGGTTTGAAGAGCCACAATTGCGTCGCGCTGGGCGGCGTCGGCGCGCACATCGATAATATTCTGCTTTTCGCCGCCGCCTTCATGCACCGCTCCCGGCCATGCATAAAGGGTGATCCAATTGAGGCCGTCCAATCGCACATCGCCAAAATAGCCTTCGTCTATATGCATCACTGCCAAGCCCCGGCAATCGCCGTATGTCGGCAAGGAATTGAACTGGCACGGGCATCCCCAGGCGCAGTTGCAACTGCCGAATTCCGGGCCCTTGATGCGCCAATCGGTATAGCTCTTGGCGCCCTTGCGTTGCCCGGTTTTCTGCGTCATGCGGCGGCCCAATCAAATGGCGCGAAATGACCGTTATGTCCGCCCGCATCATCGTCCCAGTCGATGCCAAACGCGTGCAAGTGGCTCTTGGTGCCGGTGGCCAGAGCGAGCCGTTTATTCGCTGGATGCGCGGTATTATCGATAAAGATCGGCACGTTTGGGTCATGCGCGTTGGCTGTTCCCACCGCCGCATTTTCAAATAGCGCTCCGGCCTTCACGCTGAATGACATAGCCTGTTTGTCAATTTCGATGTTGGCACGTTCGATGCCGGCAAAATTGCCGACCAGTGCGGCGGCCAATTCCATCGGACCGCCGACATCGCCGGAACAAATTTGCCCAACGGCATCGACCTGCGCGTCGTTCGCTTTCTCGTCGATGATTAGCCCGACGGTCCAGTTGCCGTTCGCCATCGGGCCTTTGACCGAGATGGCAATAATAAAGGCTACGCCGCCGAGATCGATATCGCCGAACTTTCCGTCATTAACCCGCATCGCGAGTGCGGCAATGCAGGTATCATGCGTCGGCTGCGCTTGCATGTTGGTATAGATGCACGGGCACAGATAATCGCAATTGCAGGTCTCGAAATAATCTCCAGTAATCCGCCAATTGGTTCCAGCCATGATGCTCCCCTATACGTTTCGTTCTTGATTGACGCCTAGCATGATCGCCCTCGAGCGATCCTACAATAACCCGAGTGCCCGCAATTCCGCCGCCATCTCCGGCGGCATGTCGCCGAATTCCTCGATCGATGCGCCCAGGTCCGGCGGCGCGCTGTCAGCCTCAAAATAGCGCCAGCCCTGGTGCGGCCGGCGGCGCACCGGAACGGTCAGCACCAGTTCAGGATCGAGGACGAAGGCGCATTTGCTCCCTCCCCCTTCGTCATTCTTGACAACCTGCAAATCCATAAGCCGCTGCCGCACACGGATGAAATTACGCACCACCCAGTATAAAGAGCCACCATCCAACACTTTCTCGGCGCGTCGCGGCGTGAAGCGCGTGATATGGCGCAAGCTGCCGCTTTCGGCCAACCGGCGCTCCTGAACCGCGCGCAAATGGCCGATATTCTCTATTCCGACCGCAAGTTTGAGCAAATGAAGTGCCATCACTGCTCCGGACTGGCGCAGCGTGGATTAGGGAACATACCGGAAGACGATGAACCTCGCTCATCGCCGTCTGGCAAGCGCGACTGCGCGCCCGAGCTAATGCGAGGTAAGCACCCAGGGAGCCATATGACTCGGATGCGTCCGCCCGGCGCTTGAGGAGATTTACAATGGGCCATTACCTAATTGCCGATTGGGATCAAATCCAACTTGGTTTCCTTTTGCCCAGAAAAGCGCTCATGCCCTCTTGGGCCTCATCCGATACACGGATACGCGCTATTCGCTTCGCAAGATCGACCAATAATTCGCCCTCAAGCGAATGCCCCCGCACGTCTTTGATTAGGGCCTTGGCCTCGGCTTGGGCGGTCGGGCCACCCTGTAGGAGCAGCTTCACAAAAGTATCGCCGCGAACCGTCAGGGCTTCGTCAGGCACGACCTCATGTACCAGCCCGATGCGTTCCGCATCAGTCGAACTTATGCGTTCACCGGTGAGAAAATACCTCCGTGAATAGCTCTCGCCGATCGTGCTGATGACGAAGGGGCTGATCACCGCGGGGATAAGCCCGAGCTTCACCTCGGTTAACGAAAACCGCGCGCTGCGCGCAGCGATGGCGATATCGCAGGCACAGATCAGGCCGACACCGCCGGCATAGGCCGGGCCTTGAATTAACGCGATAGTCGTTTTCGAAAGCGTATCTAAAACTAGAAGTAATTCAGCTAAAGCACTGGCATCTTGCAAGTTTTCTGCCTCAGAAAACTCCGATGTTCGCTTCATCCATTTGAGGTCTGCGCCAGCGCAGAAGGACTCGCCGCGTGCAGCTAATATCACCACCCGGACATCTTCGTCCTCGCCGAGCGTCCGCAATTCACGCGTTAGCCGCTCAATCGTCTCATCGTCAAACGCGTTGTGTACTTCGGGTCGATTTAGCGTGACCTTGGCCACACCCTTGGAGTCTACGGAGACAAGCACATTTCCTTCGGGCATTTGATTACATCCTAAATATGCCAAATGTTGACTTTTCCACCGGCGAATTCGCTGCTACCGCGAGACCGCGGGCGAGAACGGCTCTGGTATCCACTGGGTCGATTACCCCGTCGTCCCACAAGCGGGCCGAGGAATAATAGGGTTGCCCTTGAGTATCATATTGCTCAAGGATCGGCGCTTTGAACTCGGCCTCTTCTTCTTCGGGCCAAGTGCCGCCTTCTTTCTCGATGCGGTCACGGCGGATGCGTGCGAGGACGCTGGCCGCCTGCTCGCCGCCCATCACGGAAATTCGCGCATTGGGCCACATCCACAAGAAGCGTGGATCATAGGCGCGCCCACACATGCCGTAATTGCCGGCACCGAAGCTGCCCCCGATTACCACGGTAAATTTTGGCACCGCGGCGCAAGCGACCGCCATCACCAGTTTGGCGCCGTCTTTAGCAATGCCACCCTGTTCGTAGCGCTTGCCGATCATAAATCCGACGATGTTCTGGAGGAATATCAACGGGATGCCGCGTTGGCAGCAGAGTTCGATAAAATGCGTGCCCTTGAGGGCTGATTCCGAAAACAAAATGCCGTTGTTGCCGAGAATTCCGACCATGCGGCCTTCAATGCGGGCGAAACCGGTCACCAGGGTCTTCCCATAGCGCGCCTTGAATTCGTCGAATTCGCTGCCGTCAACGATACGCGCAATGACTTCTCGGACATTGAACATGCGACGCAGAGACGTCGGCACGATGCCGTAGATCTCTTTGGCGTCATGCGCCGGCGGAGTTGGCTGAACATGATCTGGAATGCCGTTACTGGCGCCGCCCAGGCGCGCAACAATGCCGCGCGCGCGTTCCAATGCCGCTTGATCACTGTCCGCCATGTGATCGGCAACGCCGGAGATTCGCGTATGCACATCGGCGCCGCCAAGGTCTTCCGAGGTCACTTCCTCTCCGGTTGCCGCTTTGACCAGTGGCGGTCCGCCGAGAAAGATCGTGCCCTGTTCCTTAACGATGATGGTTTCGTCCGACATTGCCGGCACATATGCGCCGCCCGCTGTACACGAACCCATAACGACAGCGATTTGCGAGATGCCGTCCGCCGACATCCGCGCCTGATTGAAAAATATCCGTCCGAAATGATCGCGGTCGGGAAATACCTCGTCCTGATGCGGTAGATTGGCGCCGCCGGAATCCACCAAATAAATGCACGGCAGGCGGTTCTTCGCCGCGATTTCCTGGGCGCGCAGGTGCTTTTTCACGGTGATCGGATAGTAGGTGCCGCCTTTTACCGTCGCGTCATTAACGATCAGCATGCAGTCCCGCCCGGACACGCGGCCGATGCCGGTGATAATGCCTGCCGCCGGCACATCGCCGCCATAGAGGCCATGCGCCGCCAGCGGCGAAAATTCGAGAAACTCCGTGCCCGGGTCGATCAGCGCCTGAATGCGCGCGCGCGGCAACATTTTCCCGCGTTCTTCGTGTCGCGCACGGGCTTTTTCTCCGCCGCCGCTACGGATTTCCTCCAGGGTGGCGTTGAGGCAATCCACGAGAGACTGCATCACGCCGGCATTCTCCACGAATTCCGTCGAGCCGGTATCGACTTTGCTCGGCAACTGCGCCATGCAGGGACTCCTCCTAAGCTCCAAGATTACCCGCCCGCGTACGCGAATGAAACATGATCGTCGCGACGCCAGACGCTATAGTGCGCGCCGGAGGCAATATGAAATTACCTGAATTAGGCGAGCTTCAAGCAGCGGGAGAGTTGGTCCACCGGACGTTAACACCGACGGCGCAAATCTGCTGGCCGCTGCTCAGCCGCCGGGTTGGTGCGGAAGTGTGGGTCAAGCACGAGAATCACACGCCGATCGGCGCCTTCAAGGTGCGCGGCGGGCTAGTCTATATGGACGCGCTCAAGCGCCAAGTTGGTGCCAAGCGGGTGCTCGCGGCGACGCGCGGCAATCACGGCCAGAGCATCGCCTTTGCCGCAGCGCGCGCCGGGCTTACCGCCACCATCGTCGTGCCACACGGCAATTCGCCCGGCAAAAACACGGCGATGCAGGCCTTCGGTGCGGAACTGATCGAGCACGGCCATGATTTTCAGGAGGCGCTAGAGCACGCCATGACCCTCGCAGGCGATGACGAGGTGGCGCTCGTGCCCTCATTCGACATGTCCCTTGTAAAGGGCGTGGCCAGCTACGCCCTCGAGTTGCTCTATATGGTCCCCGATCTGCATACAGTTTATGTGCCGATCGGCCTCGGCTCTGGCATTTGTGGCCTCATATCGGCGCGCGACGCGCTCGGCCTGAAAACGGAAATCGTCGGCGTGGTGAGCGAAAACGCCGCCGCCTACGCGCTGTCATTCGAGGCCGGCGAGCCGATCAGCACCAACAGCGCCGATACGCTGGCCGACGGCATGGCCTGCCGCGTTCCGGTCGCCGAAGCTCTGGAGATCATCCTCGCCGGAGCCGAGCGCATCGTCCAAGTGAGTGACGAGGAAATCCTCGGCGCCATGGCGCATTATTTGACTGACACCCACAACCTCGCGGAAGGCGCCGGCGCCGCCCCACTCGCCGCGGTGCTCCAGGAAAAGGAGCGCATGGCAGGCAAGAAAGTCGGCCTCATCCTATCCGGCGGCAATGCCGATCCGGATATTGTCGCGCGGGTGTTGCAACGCGTGGCGGCCTAAGCGCCGCATGACCGGGGCAACAGCACCGGAATTTACCGCTGAGGCCGCCAGGTCCCGGCGGCACTGATCGGCGAACTCAACGCAGCCAAACCGCTGACCGAAGACTGGCACATACGTTAACCGCCGATTGCGTTTACCAGCCGCCGGTCTCGAGCCATTCGTCGAGATGGTCCATGCGGTCGCAGCCCCAGAATTGCTGGTCGCCATAGATAAAGAACGGCGCGCCGAAGACACCCTTTTCGAGTGCCCCCTCGACCGCGCTGCGCAGCCGCGCTTTGACATCGCCATCCTGTAGGGCGGCAGTTACGGCTTCCTTATCGATGCCGAGCGAAGCGGCGGTTTCAACTACCACATCGGCCTCGCCAAGATTGCGGTTGTCGATGAAATAGCCGCGGTAGAGCGCCTGCGCCAATTGTTTGGCCAGCGTCGGGTCGGAAGCCTCAAGCCAGTAATAGGCGCGGCAGGCGGCGAGGCTGTTCACGGGAAAAGGATCGGGAATATTGAAGTCGATGCCGTAGAGACGCGCCGAGCGCGCCAGATCGTGGCGCGAATAGGGCCCCTTGACCGGCTGGGAAATTAAAGGGCTGGTGCCGAGCTGCTTGAACACCGCGCCCATCAGGTAGGGCCGCCAAATGACTTCGCAGCCGTGCTTCGCCGCGAGCGCGTCGATGCGTTCAGAGCCGAGATAGGCGTAGGGTGAAGAAAAATCAAAATAGAAATCGATGGCTTGCGGCATGTCTTTTGATCTCCCGTTGCCTGGACTACTCCGCCGCGATGGCGCGCCCGATGACGATGCGTTGTACGTCGCTGGTGCCTTCGTAAATCTGACACACTTTGACGTCGCGCCAATAGCGTTCGACCGGAAAGTCATTGAGATAGCCGTAGCCGCCGAACGTCTGAATCGCGTTTGAGCACACCCGCTCAGCCATTTCCGACGCATAGAGCTTTGCCATGCTCGCTTCCTTGATGCACGGCAGGCCGGCGTCACTCAGGCGCGCCGCATGATGCGTCAATAGCCTCGCTGCCTCTATCTCGGTCGCCATATCGGCGAGGCGGAAGCTAACAGCTTGATGCTCAATGATCGGCTTGCCAAAGGTCTCGCGTTCCTTGGCATAGGCGAGTGCCGCTTCATAGGCGCCGCGGGCGGCACCCAGCGCCTGCGACGCAATGGCGATACGCCCGCTTTCGAGATTCGAGAGCGCGATGCGATAGCCCTGCCCCGCCTCGCCCAGCATCAAGTCGGGTGTCAGGCGGATATCCTCGAAAATCAGTTGCGCAGTGTCATGCGCCCGCTGACCGAGTTTTTCCTCAATTTTGAGCACCGTAAAGCCCGGCGTATCGGTTGGCACAATAAAGCAGCTCAACCCCTTCTTACCGGCGTCCGGGTCGGTTACGGCGATGATCAACGCCACATCTGCCTTGGCGCCATTGGTGATGAATTGTTTGGAGCCGTTCAGGATAAAGACATTACCATTGAGCACCGCGCGTGTGCGCAAGGCTGAGGCGTCCGATCCGGTATGCGGTTCGGTAAGGCCGAACGCGCCCAGCATATCGCCCTGGGCGAGAGGTTTTAAAAACCGTTCTTTCTGGTCTTGCGAGCCAAAGCCCGCCAGCCCAGAGCAAACAAGCGAATTATTGACGCTCATCGCCGAGGCAGTGCCAACATCGCCGGCGGAGATCTCCTCCATCGCCAAGGCATAGGAGAGATGACCGGCTTCCGCGCCGCCATATTCTTCCGGCACCAGCATGCCCATCAGGCCGAGCGCTCCCATGCGCTTGTACATGTCCGTTGGAAAACCGCCATTACGGTCCCATTCGGCGGCGTGCGGTGCTAACTCGCGCGTCGCGAAGTCGCGCGCCATATCGCGGATCATGCCTTGTTCTTCAGTCAAAAATAGGCGGCCGTCAGCGGGCATTACGGGCTCTCCACTCAGGACAGAATTTCGAAGTGGCAATCCTTTGGCACGCAATCCGTGCCATTAATCGGAATCATGTCCTGAGGGCAACAGGAGAACACCACCACAGCGTCGCGCTCAGCGCGGAGCACAACATGATCTCCCGGACGGCTCACTGGTGGTTCGAAACTGATCGAGCCGTCGGCCGCGACGGGGATGTTCATCCACATGTTCCACGGCGCTGGGGTCTCCGGCGGCACCACGCCCAATTCGCCGAGAGCGGCGGCGAGGTTGTCGGTACAGCTATCGTGGTGACCTTCGCAGCCAAGTTGTTCAAAGCGGTAGCGGTCGCAGGCAGCGATCAGCGTGTCATGGATGCCGGGCGAGCTATCCTCAACAAGCGTCAGGATTGGCTCGCGCCGGTTGCTCATCATGCTGTCGCCAACATGTGGGAAAATGCCGCCGATGGCCGTGCGGCTATGTTCCATAGACATGAACTCGCTCAAATCAGAGGCAATGAAGGCCCAGGTGTCGACCACCTGGGAGCCGTGAGTGTTGATCAGCTTGATGCTTTGTCCAGCGACCAGCCGCGTCGCTTTGCCGAGGCGCGCCGGAATGGTGACCCGTGTCGCGCTCATTAGTGCACCCGCTCAACGGCAATGGCGGTCGCTTCGCCGCCACCGATGCAAAGCGCAGCCAGCCCCTTGTCTTCGCCATATTTCTCCATCGCCGCCAGCAGGGTGACGATCAAGCGTGCGCCTGAAGCGCCGATGGGATGGCCGAGTGCACAGGCGCCGCCATGCACATTGACCTTGTCATGCGGGATGTCGCAATCCCGCATAGCCGCCATTGTCACAACCGCGAACGCTTCATTGATCTCGAACAGCCCGACGTCCTCCTTCTGCCAGCCCACCTTGTCCAATAGGTTGGCGATCGCCGGCCCTGGTGCCGTGGTGAACCAGGCCGGCTCATGCGCATGGGTGGCGTGGCCGCGAATGATGCCAAGCGGTGTCAGGCCGCGCTTCTCGGCTTCGGAGCGGCGCATTAAAACAAGCGCCGCGGCGCCATCGGAAATTGAGCTCGAATTGGCCGCCGTCACCGAGCCGTCCTTGTCAAAGGCCGCGCGGAGCTGCGGGATTTTCTCGAGATTGGCCTTTGGCGGCTGCTCATCATGCGTAATCTCAGTCTCGCTCTTGCGTGACTTGACGGTCACGGGGGCGACTTCGCCATCGAACGAGCCATCCTCAATCGCCGTGCGGGCGCGAGTCAGCGAGGTAATTGCGAACTCGTCCTGCTGCTCGCGGGTGAATTGGTATTTCTGCGCCGTCGCTTCGGCGAACACACCCATCAAGGTGCCTTTTTCATAGGCGTCTTCCAGGCCATCCAGGAACATATGGTCCTTCACCTCGCCATGTCCCATGCGATAACCCTGCCGCGCGCGATCGAGCAAATAGGGCGCCTGGCTCATATTCTCCATGCCGCCCGCCACCATGATATTATTGGCGCCCGCGGTAATCAGGTCATGCGAAAGCATCGCCGCTTTCATGCCCGAGCCGCACATCTTATTGATCGTGGTGCAGCCGACGGACTGTGGGATGCCGCCGGCAATGGAGGCTTGCCGGGCCGGCGCCTGGCCCTGCCCGGCCGAGAGGATATTTCCCATGATGACCTCATCGATATCGCTGCCGGTGAGTCCGGCGCGTGCCAGGGCGGCACGAATTGCCACAGCGCCCAGTTCCGACGCCGTGACATTCTGTAAATCACCCTGAAATCCGCCCATGGGCGTGCGTGCCATGCCGACAATAACGATTGGATCGTCGCTCATTTCAAAATCCTCTCTAATCTGGGCCGCCTACCGGTCCATTTGGGGATATTCTATTATTTTGCAATTGCGAAATCCAGGCGGGCTTAACTGTGCAGATGCAATAATCATGTTAAATCTCTCGAACACAGATACTTACATTGTGTCGTTAAATAATTCTCTACCGATCAACATACGGCGAATTTCGCTGGTGCCGGCGCCTATTTCGTAAAGTTTGGCGTCGCGCAGCAGGCGGCCGGTGGGCGATTCGTTGATATAGCCGGTGCCGCCGAGCGCCTGAATTGCCTCGAGCGCCATCCAAGTCGCTTTCTCGGAGGCATAAAGAATGGCACCTGCGGCGTCCTTGCGGCTGGTCTCGCCGCGGTCGCAGGCTTGCGCCACGGTATACACATAGGACCGCGCCGCGTTCATGGTGGTGTACATGTCGGCGATTTTGCCCTGCATCAATTGAAACTCGCCGATCGCCTGGCCGAATTGCTTGCGCTCATGCACATAGGGCAGCACGACATCCATATAGGCCTGCATGATGCCGAGCGGCCCCGCCGCGAGCACCGCGCGCTCATAATCGAGCCCGCTCATCAGCACGTTCACGCCCTTGTTCAGCCCGCCAAGAAGATTCTCTTCCGGCACCTCGCAATCCTCGAACACCAGCTCGCAGGTGTTCGAACCGCGCATGCCGAGCTTGTCGAGTTTTTGCGCCGTCGAAAATCCGGCCATGCCCTTCTCAACGAGAAACGCCGATATGCCGCGACTGCCGGCCTCCGGGTCGGTTTTGGCATAGACCACCAGGACTTCTGAATCCGGCCCATTGGTGATCCACATTTTGCTGCCGTTTAGCACATATCTGCCGTCTTTCTTTTCCGCCCGCGTGCTCATGCCGACAACGTCCGAACCGGCGCCGGTCTCGCTCATGGCAAGCGCCCCGACATTCTCGCCGGATATCAGTTTGGGCAAATATTTTTGTTTTTGCGCGTCCGTACCGTTGCGCCGGATTTGATTGACGCAAAGATTCGAATGCGCGCCGTAACTGAGGCCGACCGAAGCCGATGCCCGGCTGATCTCTTCCATGGCAATGGTATGTTCGAGATATCCCAGGCCCGAGCCGCCAAGCTCCTCCTCGACCGTGATGCCCAACAGTCCTAGCTCGCCGAGGCGCGGCCAAAGATCGCGTGGAAACTCATTGCTGCGGTCAATTTCCTCGGCGCGCGGTGCGATTTCCGTGGCTGAAAAACTCTCCACGGTATCGCGTATCATGTCGGCGGTCTCGCCGAGGCCAAAATTAAGCCCGGGCCACCGATTGGGGATCATGCTCGCCATTTCCTACCTCTTCTCGAATTAGCCAGATTATTAAAGCAAAAACATGCCGGCGAGGCCAAGAAAGGCGAGAAAGCCGATCACGTCGGTTACGGTCGTCAGCAACACCCCCGCCGCCGTTGCCGGATCGATCTTGAGGCGCCACAGGACGACCGGAATGATCAGCCCGAACATGCCCGCGACCAGCATGTTGATGACCATCGCGCCGCCGACGACATATCCAAGCGCCGGATTCTCATACCAAGCCGCGGCCACGCCACCTGTCAGGACGGCAAAAACAATGCCGTTCAACAAGCCGACAATTGTTTCCTTGCCGAATACGCGCCGAATGTTGCCGATCGCTAAATCCTTGGTGGCGATCGCGCGGACGGCGATCGTCAGGGTCTGGGTTCCGGCATTGCCGCCCATCGAGGCGACGATCGGCATCAACACCGCGAGCGCTACCATCTGGTCGATCGTGGCCTCAAATTGGTAGATCACGAAAGACGCGAGAATCGCGGTTCCAAGATTGACCAGTAGCCAGATAAAGCGGCCACCGGCGGTCTGCAAGGCGGCGCGGTAGATGTCCGCTTCCTGCACACCGCTCAAGCGAAACATGTCTTCCTCGGCTTCTTCGCGGGCAACATCCAGCACGTCGTCGACGGTAATCACGCCTATCAAGCGGCCGCTGGCGCCGACCACCGGCGCCGAAATCAAATCATATTGATCGAATAAATAGCCGACTTCCTCCTGATCGGTAGCGGCCGGAATTATGTGCAGTTCCTGTTTCGCTATATCGCGCAGACGAACCGGGCGGCGGGTTCGCAGAAGGCTGTTTAGCGGAACGGTGCCAATCGGTTCCTGGCGTGGGTTAACGACGAAAATCTCGTAAAAATCGTCCGGCAAATCCTCGCTTTCGCGCATGAAATCGATGGTCTGGCCGACCGTCCAAAAGGCCGGCAGGCTGATAAATTCGCGCTGCATCATGCGCCCGGCCGTATTTTCCGGATAGTTCAGGCTTTCGGAGACGGCCATGCGCTCGGCCGGGTCCGGCAAGGCATCGAGGATTTCACGTTGCTGCGGTGGGTCGAGGTCTTCGATAACGGCCACCGCGTCATCGGTATCGAGATCGGAAATTGCCGCCGCGACGTCGCGTGTGTCCAACTGGCGAACGATGGCCTCGCGCACATCGTCCTCAATGAACGCAAGCACCTCGCCACTGACCAAGCTACCGGCCATGGCGACGAGGCGACGACGTTCCTCACCACGCAGCCGTTCGACCAGATCGGCGAGATCGGCAGCGTGCAATGGCGCAATCAACTCACGCAGGCGGCTCTCACCGCCACTGTCGAGCGCATCTCTGACAGCCCGCAACAAAGCGGTTGTCAGGCCGTAAAGACCCTCATCCTTGCCGGCTTCGAGGAGCGCCTCTTGCTTCGGCGCCCCGCTTGTCATGGAAAATTAGCCCGCCTGGGCGTCTAGCGCCCTGGCGATGTTGTGCTCAATCGAGCGCGTTTGCGCTTCGACGACGGACACCGCGGTCATATTGAGGATGCCGCGCACCGTCGCCGAGCCGTGCAACACATGTGCTGGCGCCGACAGCCCCAGGAGAAGCGGCCCGACCGAGATGCCGTTCGACAGCGTCTTCACCAGATTATAGGCGATGTTGGCCGAAGTCAGGTCGGGCATGATCAGCGTGTTGGCCTGCCCATGGAGGCGCGAATTCGGGAACATTTGGTTGCGAACGTCCTCGTTGAGCGCCGTATCGCCATGCATCTCGCCTTCAACTTCAAGCGCTGGCGCGCGCTCATGCAAAATTTGCAGCGCTTTTCGCATCTTCACCGAAAGCGTGAAATCATTGCTGCCGAAATTGGAAGACGACAGCAGTGCCATTTTGGGCTCCAGGCCGAAGCGCTTCACCTGCTCCGCTGCCAATACCGAAGATTGATAGATTTCTTCCGGCGTTGGGTCTTCCGTCACATGGGTATCGGTGATAAAAAAGACGCCCTTATCAAGGATCAGGACCTGCATGGCGGCAGCGGCGATGACGCCCGGTTGTAGCGGGATCACGTCGAGCACATGCAACAGTTCGGGCCGGTACAGGCTGACCGGCCCGGCGATCATCGCGTCGGCATCGCCAAGGCGCACCATCATCGCGGCAATCACGGTGTTTTGCGATCTGAGCGTCATGCGCGCGGTTTTCGGCGAGGCGCCAGCACGGCCCATCAAATCGTGATAGGCGCGCGAATAATGATCATAGTTCTCGTAGTTGGCGGGATCGACGATTGTCATATCCGTGTCGATCCGCAAACGCAGTGACAGATCTTCGATCTTCTCTTGGATTCGGAACGGGCGGCCGATCAGAATTGGCTTGGCGATGCCCTCATCGATAGCCTGTTGTGCCGCGCGCAGCACGCGGTCTTCCTCGCCGTTCGCATAGACGACGCGCTTGCGCTCCCGTTTGGCTTGATCGAACACACTCTTCATCACGTAGCCGGTGCGATACACCAGTCCGGAAAGTTTTTCCGCATAGGCGCCTAAGTCCTCGATCGGGCGTTTCGCCACGCCGCTCTTCATTGCGGCTTCAGCGACGGCGACCGGAACCGTGCTGATCAGACGCGGATCGAACGGTTTCGGGATAATGTATTCGCGGCCGAATTTAAGCGAATGGTCGCCGTAGGCGTTGGCGACGATGTCGCTCGATTCGGCCTTGGTGATATCGGCGATGGCCTGCACGCAAGCCAGCTTCATCTCCATGTTGATCTCCGTTGCGCCGCAATCGAGCGCACCGCGGAAGATGAACGGAAAGCACAAAACATTATTGACCTGGTTGGGATAGTCCGACCGCCCGGTGGCGATGATGGCGTCAGGGCGCACGGCCCGGGCATCCTCGGGCATAATCTCGGGGACAGGATTGGCGAGCGCCAGAATTATCGGGTCGCGCGCCATGACCTTCACCATCTCGGCGCTTAGCTTACCGGGACCCGAGAGGCCGAGAAACACATCGGCGTCTTGCATCACCTCGGCAAGTTCGCGCGCCTGCGTGTTGACGGCGAAGCGCGTCTTTTCGATGTTGAGATCGTTGCGCCCGCTGTGAATCACGCCCTTGCTATCGCAGACCCGAATATTCTCCAGCGCTATACCGAGGCCAATCAGAATATCGAGGCAGGCAATGGCGGCCGCGCCACCGCCGGAACAAACGATCTTTATGTCGCCCGGCTCTTTGTTGACGATGCGCAGGCCATTCAGGGTCGCCGCCGCAACGCAGATCGCGGTGCCGTGCTGATCGTCGTGAAACACCGGTATATTCAGGCGTTCCTTTAGTTTGCGCTCGATCTCAAAACATTCCGGCGCTTTGATATCTTCCAAATTGATGGCACCGAAGGTCGGCTCCAAACGGGCCACGGTATCGACGAAGGCATCCACCTCCAGTTCATCCACCTCGATATCGAAAACGTCGATATTGGCGAATTTCTTAAACAGGACGGCTTTGCCTTCCATGACCGGCTTGGCTGCCAAAGCGCCGATGGCGCCGAGCCCAAGCACCGCCGTCCCATTGCTGATGACGGCGACGAGGTTGCCGCGCGCAGTATATTCGAATGCCGCCGCCGGATCGGCGGCGATTTCCTCGCAGGCATAGGCCACGCCTGGAGAGTAGGCGAGCGCCAGATCACGCTGATTGGCGAGCGGCTTTGTCGCCTGTATTTCGAGCTTGCCCGGTTTCGGCGAGCGATGAAACGCGAGCGCCGCCTCTCTTAGATCCTGCGGCATCACATACCCTTACTGCTTGCTGTGAAACCGCAGTATATCCCAGCCTGCGCAACTTGCACTCGCGTTGCGCAGGAAAAGAGTAAGCAGCGTTACAATGAAGCCTTCGCCGCCGCGCGAACTTTCTTAGCTAGATTGGGCGCGACGGTGCGATCAAGCGGATGCGGCAAAATCATTTCAGCGCTTGGCTCTTCGACAGCCGATGCGAGAGCGGCGGCGGCGGCGATTTTCATCTCGCCATTGATGACCGGCGCACTGGCATCCAAGGCGCCGCGGAAGATACCGGGGAACACCAGCACATTATTGACCTGATTGGGAAAATCGCTGCGCCCGGTGCCTATTATGGCGGCCCCGCCTTTGCGCGCCTCGTCCGGCATGATTTCCGGCGTCGGGTTGGCCATCGCAAGTATGACGGAACCCTTGGCCATGTTCTTCACATCGTCCGCGCCAATGATATTGCCGCGCGAGACGCCAATAAAAACGTCCGCTCCCTTGATCACATCCTGAAGCGAACCGGATCGATTGCCGCTATTGGTATATTTGAGCATGCCCTGTTTGGACGAGTTGAGATCGTCACGATCGGCGCTTATCGCGCCCTTGGAATCGCAGATGATGACATCCGCCACTGGCTGAATTTCACTCTTCGGGATGCCGACGCCGCGAATGAGCTTGGCGATGGCGGAGCCCGCTGCGCCGGCGCCGTTGATGACCACCTGAAGCTCGGACAGTTTCTTGCCCGTGACCTTGGCCGAATTTATCAGGGCTGCCAGCAAGACGATGGCCGTGCCATGCTGATCGTCATGAAAGACGGGAATGCCGAGATCCTGCAACGCATCCTCGATTTCGAAGCAGCGCGGCGCCGAAATATCTTCCAGATTGATGCCGCCGAACACCGGTTCGATCAGCCGACATGTCTCGATGATCTTTTGCGGATCCTGGGTGTTTAGGCAAATCGGCCAAGCATCGATCTTGGCGAATTCGCGGAACAACAGGGCCTTGCCTTCCATTACCGGAAGCGCCGCCAAAGGACCTATATCGCCGAGCCCAAGCACGGACGAACCGTCGGTAACGACCGCCACGGAATTTCCCTTGATGGTGAGCTTGCGCGCCTGTTCGGGGTCTGCCGCGATAACTTCGCAAGGCCGAGCAACTCCGGGCGTATACGCCAGCGATAAATCGTCGCGACTACCTACGGGGAGTTTGTTGTGGACGCTGATTTTGCCACGAAGTTGTTCATGCAAAATGAGCGAGCGCTCGAAATAGTCGGTCATGATTAATTCTCCCCTGCGGATTTGGACTGTTGAATTGTTAATAGTGCCAGATAGCGCGGTGCATTACATTCTCTATTCATTACGAAAGGATTCCCCTTGCCGCGACCGGAGAATAAAAAATCCGTACCGCCTCCCGTCGAATGGAAAACCAGCGCGGCGCCGGTTGCCTATGGGGACGCGGTGCAGGAGATGGAGGCACGGGTGGCGCGAATTCGCGCTGACGGCACGCCGGAACTGGTCTGGCTGCTCGAGCACCCGCCACTCTATACTGCAGGCGCAAGCGCCAATGAGAGTGATTTGTTGGACCGCAAGGCGTTTCCCGTACATCGCACCGGACGTGGCGGCCAATATACTTATCATGGCCCCGGCCAGCGGATCGTCTATACGATGCTGGATTTGCAGCGCCGCGGCGCTGATTTACACCGGTTCGTGCGCAATCTGGAACAATGGCTGATCGATACCCTGGCCCAATTCGGCGTCAACGGGGAACGCCGCCAGGGTCGGGTCGGTGTTTGGGTCCCGCTCGGTCGCGGCGAGGAAGCTAAAATCGCGGCGATCGGCATCCGCGTGCGCCGTTGGGTGACGTATCACGGCGTTTCGCTGAATGTGGCGCCCAACCTCAGCCATTATGACGGCATCATCGCTTGCGGTGTCCCCGAACATGGCGTGACGTCGCTCGAAGCGCTCGGTGTCCAAGTCGATATGCACGAAGTCGACGCCATGCTCAAGAAAAATTTCAACGCGCTTTTCGGCGCCTGAATCATTGAGCCGATGGGCGCAGTTCGAATCGCCTTTGCTCCGGCATATCAGCCTTCTCTATTTCAACTTTCAAAACTTCTGCGGCGGGTGGTCCCTGTCGGCAGGCATTTATCATCTCCTCGACGGGACCGGCAGGGCCGGCGAACAGCGCCTCAACGCTGCTGTCGCCACGATTGCGCACCCATCCCGTCAAACCGCGTTGAACCGCCTCGTCGCAGGTCCATCCGCGATACCACACGCCCTGGAGCCGACCGCTAATACGCACCAAACAGGCGATCTCACCGTCTTCGGAAACCACGGGCATGGGGATTAGGCGAATTCCATGATCACTTGATCAACGCGCAGACTGTCGCCTTGCGCGACCTTTATATTGGCGACCACGCCGTCGCGCTCAGCGCGCAGCACATTCTCCATTTTCATCGCGTCGACCACCGCGAGCGCCTGCCCGACGCGCACTTCGTCGCCCTCATTGACGGCCAGGGAAACCATCAGGCCGGGCATCGGCGAGAGCAAAAAGCGCGACAGGTCCGCGGGTTCACGCTTCGGCATACGCGCCGCCAGTTCGGCCGCGCGCGGGCTCTGCACCGTGACATCCGCTTCCGCACCGCGCCAGGACAAGTGCAGGCGGGAGCCCCGTTGCGCCACCTGAACAGTGACTGCGGCGCCGTCCAATGTGGCGTGAAAAATTGTGTCGCCTGGTCGCCAATCACTTTCGAGTTTGATGTTCCGGCCGTTCCAGGCGATCGCGAGTGACGCACCGGTCGGGGTCAACGTTACGGCGTGATCACCCGCCTCCATGGAAACGACCAATTCCTCCGGTCGGGCGGCCGAACGTTGACCGGTTTGACCGGAAATTAATGCCCGGCGTGCGCGCAGGCGATACTCAACCGCCGCGGCGACCGGCACCAGCACCGTCAATTCAGCTTCGCCGGCCAGCGGTGTGAAACCGTCGGGATACTCTTCCTCGATAAAGGCCGTGCTGAGTTCCCCTTTCGCAAAGCGCGGATGACCCATGATGGCGGAGAGAAATGTCAAATTGTGGGATATGCCTTGCACTTCATACGCATCGAGTGCTTCCAGCATGGCAGTGATGGCGCCCGCGCGGTCAGCGCCGTGACTGACCAGTTTGGCAATCATCGGATCGTAATACATCGAAATTTCGCCGCCCTCGAAAACGCCGCTATCGACCCGGACAGTGGTGCTCGGGGCGGGTTCGCGGTAGCGCACCAGCCGCCCAATTGACGGCATAAAACCGCGCACCGGGTCTTCCGCGTACAGGCGGCATTCCATCGCCCAACCGTTCTGTTTAATGTCGCCCTGGGTTACGGCTAGTTTTTCACCGGCTGCGACCTTGATCTGCTGTTCGACCAAATCGATTCCGGTGACATATTCGGTTACGGGATGCTCGACCTGAAGGCGCGTGTTCATCTCAAGAAAGTAGAAATTGCGTTGCTGGTCGGCGACGAACTCAACTGTCCCGGCGGAGACATAGCCCACTTCCCGCACAAGCGCACAGGCTTGCTCTCCCATGGCTTGACGCGTGGCGTTGTCGAGCAACGGGCTCGGTGCTTCTTCGATAATTTTCTGATGGCGGCGCTGAATGGAGCATTCACGTTCACCGAGATGCACGACATTGCCGTGGCTATCGGCTAGAATTTGAATTTCTATATGGCGCGGTTCCTCGATGAACTTCTCGATAAAAACTCGCCCGTCGCCAAATGCTTGGGTCGCTTCATGGATCGCTGAGGCGATGCTCTCGGCAAACATATCCGGCGATGCCGCGACGCGCATGCCCTTGCCGCCCCCGCCCGCCGCCGCCTTGATCATGACCGGATAGCCAATTTTTGCGGCAATGGCCTCCGCTTCTGTTCCCGCCTCGATCGCCTCTCTATGTCCCGGGATAATGTTGACGCCCGCCTTATGCGCAATTTTCTTGGCCGCAATTTTGTCACCCATCGCGGCGATGGCAGCCGCCGGCGGGCCGATAAAGACGATGCCGTCCTCTGCCAAGCGCTCGGCAAAGCTCGGATTTTCAGACAAGAAGCCGTAACCCGGATGCACCGCATCGGCGCCGCTCTGCTTGGCTGCAGAAATAATTTTCTCGATTTTCAAATAGCTTTCACTCGCCGCCGCCGGTCCGATCGCGATTGCTTCATCGGCCTCGCGCATATGCAGGGCACCATCATCGGCGTCGGAATATACTGCGACACTGGCGATGCCCATCGCTCGCGCTGAACGGATAACGCGGCAGGCGATTTCGCCTCGGTTGGCAATCAGGATTTTCTTGAACATAGGCGTGGCGCCGTTCTCTCGACAGCTAGAGCGGTATGTTGCCGTGTTTTTTCCACGGATTTTCAAGTTTCTTGTTGCGCAGCATAGCGAAGGCGCGGCCCAGGCGCCGGCGCGTATTATGCGGCAAGATGATGTCGTCGATATAGCCGCGATTGGCGGCGATGAACGGATTGGCGAACTTGTCGCGATATTCTTCGGTGTGACGCTCCACTGCCTCGGGATCATCCAGCGCGCCACGGAAGATAATTTCGACCGCGCCCTTCGAGCCCATGACGGCGATCTCTGCTGTCGGCCAGGCATAGTTGACGTCGCCTCGGAGATGCTTGGAACTCATCACGTCGTAGGCGCCGCCATAAGCCTTGCGGGTAATCAGCGTGACCTTCGGCACAGTCGCCTCGGCATAGGCATAGAGCAGTTTCGATCCATGCGTGATGATGCCGTTATGTTCCTGATCGGTGCCCGGCAGGAAGCCCGGCACATCGACCAGGGTGAGAAGTGGAATGTTGAAGCAATCGCAAAATCGGACGAAGCGCGCGGCCTTCCGCGACGAGGCGATATCAAGGCAACCGGCCAATACCATCGGCTGATTGGCGACGATGCCAATGGTCGCGCCGCCCATGCGGGCGAAGCCGGTGATGATGTTTTGTGCATGATTTGGCTTGGTCTCGAAAAAATCGCCTTCGTCGGTGATCTTTCCGATCAGTTCTTTCATATCATAGGGTTTCTGCGGATCGGCTGGGACCAATGTATCGAGCGACGGCTCCGGTCGATCGATTGGGTCCTCACATGGCCATGTCGGCACCTCCTCGCGGTTGGAAGCCGGCAGAAAGTCGATAAAACGGCGCACCTCGGCAAGCGTTTCCACATCGTCGGCGAAGGCCCGGTCGGCAACGCCGGAAGTTGCCGTGTGGGTGATGGCGCCTCCCAATTCTTCATGGCTAACCTGTTCATGGGTGACGGTTTTCACCACGTCGGGGCCGGTGACAAACATGTAGGAGCTGTTTTCCACCATAAATATAAAATCGGTCATCGCCGGCGAATAGACTGCCCCGCCGGCGCAGGGCCCCATGACCACGGATATCTGCGGCACCACGCCTGAGGCCAGTACATTGCGCTGAAACACCTCTGCGTAACCACCGAGTGAGGCAACGCCTTCATGGATTCGCGCACCGCCGGAATCGTTCAGCCCGATCACCGGTGCGCCGACCTTCATCGCCTGATCCATAATTTTGCATATCTTTTCGGCGTGCGCCTCGCTGAGCGAGCCGCCAAAGACCGTAAAGTCCTGGCTGAACACAAACACCAGCCGTCCGTTCACCGTGCCGTGGCCGGTCACCACGCCGTCACCCGGAATGATATTGTCCGCCATGCCGAAATCACTGCAGCGGTGCTCGACGAACATGTCATATTCCTCGAACGATCCGCTATCGAGCAGCAGTTCCAATCTTTCGCGCGCTGTCAGCTTGCCTTTCTTATGCTGTGTGGCGATGCGTTTTTCGCCGCCACCCTGGCGCGCTGCTGCTCGCTTTTCCTCTAATTGCCGGATGATATCCTGCATTCAAGTCCCCTACCGCTCGCCGACTCGAGAGCGTGACAATGCCAGAAATTCGCCCGCAGCGGAAATTTCCCTTCGCAGCCCCTGCAGACGCTCAAAAAGCTCCTCATCCTCGCCCCAGCGCTCGAGTTGCCAGCGTTCGTCGGTATGAGAAATCGCCCACGCGTGCTGCGCATCAATTTCCTGTTCCAACAGCGCTAAACCAACGACAAGGGAGCCGCTAGCTGCCGTCGCAACATGTAGACCGGTCAGGGTAAGATCATTCTCGGCTTCGACCGCCGCGCGCAAACACGCCAAGGCCGCTTCATCCTGGGCAATAGGCGTCAGCCCCGTTGTCGTGTTGAAAGCGGCGCCGTAACGGGTTTCAGCCCAATCGAGCAGCGGTTGCCAATTTTCCGCTTGGCGCCGCGCCAGTTCTTTCGGTTGCTCGGCCCGATAACAAAGTAGATCGGTCTCTGCAAATTTGACCGTCTCAAGGATCACCTCCGTTCGGCTGGGCGTAACCCGATCAAGCGCGGTACAGACAAATCGCATCATCGGCATGCTGTCATACCGGATTTCGTTCTTCTGCGCTTGCCATTCCGCTGCCACTGCGACGGCGAGTTCTTCAATGCCTATCGCGAGGGGTTGCTTGGCCGGCGTCTTGATTGCGCGGCCATCGAGCGCCACCGTAAAGCCGTCAGCCAGTTTTTCTACCGCGGCGTTCTTGTAGAAGCGTTTTATCATTCCGTTAATCGAAGATGCCGAGAACGTCGTCCAACAGTTCCTCGACAGCCTCGGCGGGCTTGGCGGGCGTCTCTGTGGTGCCTTGTTCGCTCTGGACCGGTTGCTCGAGCGCGGCAAGGCAGGGGTTATCATCGCCGGAGCCGGCACTGACCAAGGGGATTAGAATACCGAACGGTCCCATTAGCGCCGTGCCCAACACCGCACCCGCGAGGCCGAGAAGCGCTTCTTCCTTTTTGAGATTGTAGCTGAGATCAAGCAGCGGGCCATCGATGACGACCGGAATGGCCAGGCTTAAAAGCGATGGATCCTTCGGGCGTGGCACGACAGTCAAATCGGCCAACTCGCGGCCAAGATCGATTTGTCCTTTGCCCGCCGTCGTCGTGAGCGCGGTATCGAATAGCAGGGCTTTATTGAGGGCCACGCCGTCTTTCAAGTCAAAGCGGGCGACAAAACAATTTAGCTGCGCAGCGTCGCCCTCCGCGCCCGGCACGATAAAGCGTAATAAATCAGCGGCAATAAGATCGTCATAGGCGTTGGGAATAGTGCCGGCGCCAATCACCAAATCGACCCGCCCGCCGAGCGTGCTGGCTATTTCGTGCGCCGAGCGGCCCTGCCCGGAAAGCGCAACCTCCAGATCGAGCGGCCCATTAATAATGTCGCTAAGGTCGAACAACGGTTTGACCGCCGCCAGTTCCACGTCGATGAGTTTCAATTCCAGTTGTACTTCAGGGCGCTCTGAGCGGCTTTGAAGTACGATCCGCGCTACCACGTCACCGTCGCCGAGGCCCGCCTGTATGGGGTCGATACGCAACACACCCTGTTCCAGCTCAAGACCGAGTTCAGCATCTCGCAACGACAAGTCGCGATAGCGCAATTCCGAAACCTTGAGAGAAACCCGTGCATCCGCCTCGTCAAGCGCGGCAAAGTCTATGCGATCATCCGGAAACACGCGTTTCGGATCAGCGTCCCCCGATGACGTGCCCGCGTCGCCTGCGGCGTCAGCGCCGCCACCATCCGCGCTCGGCGCCGTCGCGTCGCCTGTATTTTTCGCAAGCAAAGCATCGAGATCAAGCAATGTGGAACTTAAATCGGCCGTGAGACGAGGCCGCTCGCCGGACGAAAATTCGAGCCTGCCGGCCAAATCACTCTCAGCAATCTGCGCTGTAAAATTTTCGAGAACGTATATGCCGTCCTCACGGTCTCGCAGATCAGCTTTCAATGTATACGGGCCGATTGAAGGCAAAGACCCGGCGATCAAATTGAGATCGGATAGCCTTTCGCCTGCCACACGGACATGCAACGCCACGTCCTCGAATTCGTCTAATTCGCCGATGGTGCCGGACATTTCGGTTTTGGCGCCGAACATCTCAACCACGAACGCCACCGCAACATTCTCATCACCGGGGCCAATGCTGCCTGTAGCATCGATGGGGCTGTTGTTCCACACGCCTTCCAGGGCGAAGTTCCCGCCGTTGTCGCCGCCGCCATCGGCTTCGGCGTGGGCGATCATGACCACATGGCGCTCACCGGTCTGACCATCGCGATAATGCACCAACGCATTATCAATACGGAGATTATCGATGATCGGAGATCGCCGCCCGACCCATCCTCTTCGTCTTCAAGTTGCTTGTCGCCGAAGACCCAATTGCCGACGCCGTCTTCGTTGGTCTCCGCTAGAAGATCCATATCCTCAAGAATGAGGCGTTCTATTTCGATATCACCGCTCAGCATGGGGAACAACGCGACCTTGGCCTCCACATGGCCGAGTTTCAACATTTCAGGACGCGTGCCCCAGGCGGCATTCTCGAACGTCACATTGTCTGCCGTAATAGACGGAGTGAAAGAAATCGAGAGATCAAAATTGCCGGCGATGGTGAGTTCACGGCCGGTTTTTTCACTCACTTTGCGGGCCAGGAGGTCCTTGAATTTATTAACATCCTGAACGCTCAATAGAACGCCGCCAACGACCACGACCAAGAGGATTAGTCCGGTAATACCTAAAACGACATGCCACCAGCGTATCCGCATCGCTCACACTCTCCCTCGTCGCTGCTCCAAAACGGGCAGCAAATCACACATTCTTTCGAGCACTAGTTCGGCTCCGGCAGCTTTTAATTCGACCGTATCATGATAGCCCCAGGCCACGCCGAACGCACCGGTGCCGGCATTCAACGCCATTTCGATGTCGAACACCGTATCGCCGATCACAACGGTTTCGTCTTTGTCCATGCCGGTTTCCGCCAGTGCACGCTCTAACATGCCGGGATGTGGTTTGCTGGGCGCGTCATCGGCCGTTTGTAAAGTTACAAAATGCTTGGCGAGACCATGGGTCTCCAGAATTGCGGACAGGCCGCGTCGGGATTTTCCGGTGGCAATGCCGAGAACATATCCGGTTTCTTCCAGGAGCGTGAGCGTCTCGATGACATCGGCAAATAACGGCTCGTGCAGGTCGGGGCTGGCACGCAATTCAAGAAAGCATTCCTTATAGGCCGCCACCAGGTTTTCGATTGTCGCGCCATCCGCTTCGCCGTGCAGTTGGCTGATGGCTTGCGGGAGCGACAGGCCAACGATCCGTTTTACTGCGTCGGGAGCCGGAGGCGGTACGCCGTGCGCGCGAAAGGCGGCCTGCATTGAATCGATAATGACGTACTGGCTATCGACCAAAGTGCCGTCGCAATCGAACATGATGAGCCGAGTCACGTGTTTAATTCGGCAAAGGGATCGCCGTCCGTGCTCGCATCGAATCCCAAATGCTGCCAACTGCTTGCCATGTGCGGCGGCAGCGGTGCCACCACAACAAGGCGGGCCCGCCGCGCGCCGACGCTACCCGGATGCGGCAGGCTCAGCGAGCGAGCGTGGAGGTGCAGGCCGGCGCCGAAGCCGGCAGTCTCCATCAGGTCCGATTCGCCGGGATATTTTTTGTCGCCAAGAATCGGGCAGTGCAAAATTTCCGCGCAATGTACGCGCAATTGATGAGTGCGTCCGGTGCGCGGCGAGAGCGCCAGCCAAGCCATGCTGCTCCCTGCCGCCTCTACGGTCGCGTAAAACGTCGTGGCGTCGGCTCCATCCGGCGTTGGAACGACGCGCTCGCCGCCGGTTGAGGTGGCCTTCTTGGCGATCGCCGCATCGATGCGGCCGCGCTCGGGGTCGGGCCGGCCGATTGTCAGCGCCCAATACACTTTACGCAGTTCCTGGTCGCGGAACCATTTGGTCAGATGGCGCGCAGCGGCGGCATTGCGCGCCAGCAGCAGCACGCCACTGGTATCCTTATCGAGCCGGTGTACCAGGCGGGGGCGGTCCTCAGAACCAAAGCGCAGGCCGTCCAGTAACGCATCGACATGGCGCGTCACGCCTGAGCCGCCCTGTACCGCAAGGCCCGCCGGCTTGTTAATTGCCAGCATCATGTCGTCGCGGTAAAGCACCCAGCCCTGGGCTGCCGCCAGATCCGCCTCACTCGGCGCGGGCGCGCTCATTCTGCTTTTTTCCGGCGCTGCCGTTTCGGCCGAGAGTGGCGGCACTCGCACTTGATTCCCAGCAGTGAGACGCAGACTCGCTTTGGCACGGCGTCCGTCGACCCGGATTTGACCGGTGCGCAATAACTTTTCGAGCCTGCCGTGGCTGAGGCCGGGATACCGGCTTCGAAACCAGCGATCGAGCCTGATATCGGCATCGTCGGCCGCCACCAAAAGGGTTGTTACACCGCTCATGTGAGGATCATGCGCAACAGACGCAGGCCGACGAAGAAAGCACCGACCGATATGGCGACCGAAATCAGAATATAAAGCAGCGCCCGCCCGATATCGCCGCGCTCCAGCAGCAGATAGCTGTCCAAAGAAAATGCCGAAAAAGTCGTGAACGAGCCAAGGACGCCGACAAACACCAATGCTCGAATCTCGGCGCTAGGCATCAGGGCAACGGCAAAGCTTTCGACCAATGCGCCGAATACGAATGAGCCCAGCACATTGACCACGACCGTGCCGTAGGGAAACCCGGTGCCCAGGAATGTAGCGAACCAACGCTCGGCGAAGTCAGCGATGTAGTATCGCCCAAGAGAGCCGACGGCGCCGCCGAACGCGATCGCGAGGACTAGTTTCATTCGCTCGCCCCTTCCTTCTTGCCACCGTCCCCGCGCAGCTTGGTCCAATAATCGAGGCGCTTTTTGATTTCGCGTTCAAACCCGCGCGCTACCGGGCGGTAGAATTCTTGGCGCGGCATATCGTCAGGAAAATAATTCTGGCCGGAAAACGCGTCGTCCATTTCATGATCGTAGACATAGCCGTCGCTATAGCCCAAATCCTTCATCAAGCTCGTCGGTGCGTTGAGTATGTGCTTCGGTGGCATCGCCGAGCCGCTTTCCCGCGCCGTGCGCATCGCCGCGCTCATGGCCTTATAAGCAGCATTGGATTTGGGCGCTGTCGCCAGATAAAGCACAGCCTGGGCCAGCGCCAACTCCCCTTCGGGCGAACCCAGGCGCTCATAAGCCTGCCACGCTGCCATGGTTTGCCCCAGCGCACCGGGTTCGGCCAGGCCCACATCTTCGGACGCAAAGCGCACCAAACGCCGCGCGATATAGTTGGGGTCCTCGCCGCCCGCCAGCATGCGGGCCAGCCAATAGAGCGCCGCGTCAGCATCCGAACCGCGCAGCGATTTGTGTAGCGCGCTGATTAAATTGTAATGGCTCTCTTGCGCCTTGTCGTAGAGCGGTGCCCGACGTTGGACCGCCTCGGCCAGCGCCTTATTGTCCATCTTGTCACGCAGCCCCGACGCGAACAGCTCCTCAACCATGTTGAGGAGAAAGCGGCCATCTCCATCCGCCATAGCGCGCAAGGCTAGGCGCGCCTGATCGTCGAGCGGCAGTGGCCTCTCTTCCGCCGCCTCGGCGCGCAGCATTAATTCGCCCAAGGCCTCATCGTCGAGGCGGCGCAGAACCAGCACCTGGCAGCGTGACAAAAGGGCGCCGTTCAGTTCGAACGACGGGTTCTCCGTGGTGGCGCCGACGAGGGTTACCGTCCCGTCTTCGACAACCGGCAGGAACGCATCCTGTTGGGCGCGGTTAAAGCGATGAATTTCATCGACGAACAACATCGTCCCCTGCCCGGATTGGCGGCGCTCACGGGCGCGCTCGAATATCTTGCGTAAATCAGCGACGCCGGAGAAAACTGCGCTCAAGGGTTCAAATTCAAGGTCTGAATGGGTCGCGAGGAGAGGGGCAATTGTCGTTTTTCCGCAGCCCGGCGGGCCCCACAGGATGTGCGAGGCCAGCCGTCCCGCTGCAATCATGCGGCCGAGAACGCCGTGCTCGCCCAACAGATGATCCTGGCCGACAACCTGGTCCAACTGTCCGGGGCGCATGCGCTCGGCAAGCGGTCGCGGTGCATCTTTCTCGAATAAAGAGGGGGCGGCCTGTTTTGCCATCTCTGTCAGTTTAATGCTGAACAACAACAAAGGGCAGCCCCAATGGAGCTGCCCTGTTTATCTGCCGGGTGAGAATATCGTGCCTGTTCAGGCAGAAACTTCCTCGTCCACCGGTTCTTCGAGGCTCATGTCCGGTCCAGAATCAAGACCCTTGGCGTCTTCATCCCGATCGACCAATTCGATATACGCCATGGGCGCCGAATCGCCATAGCGGAAGCCGGCCTTGAGC
>Ga0114996_10000623_pt1 | contig 49551 bp, 62 predicted proteins | sample ArcticOcean_MG_C_4_FD_87039 | JGI IMG/M metagenome (GOLD analysis project Ga0114996, IMG submission 87039) | Marine microbial communities from western Arctic Ocean - ArcticOcean_MG_CB4_134 | ecosystem: Environmental > Aquatic > Marine > Oceanic | place: Arctic Ocean: Canada Basin | collected... | reverse complement strand
ACGCGAGCGCCACCCCCGCCACCGTTCCCAGGCCGGTCAGTAGCAGACTCTCAACGAGAAACTGCCTTCGGATCAGCCCGTCGCTCGCCCCGAAGGCCTGGCGAACGGCCACCTCGCGCATCCGCACCGAACTCTCGGCGAGAAGCAGGTTGGCCACGTTGGCGCACGCGACCAGAAGAACCAGGGCCACTGCACCCAGGAGCAGGAGTAGGGCAGACCGGACAGGGCCAAAAACCACGTCGGAATAGGCCTCCAGGTTGACCCCCCTGGCCTCGTTTTCCGGGTACGTCGCCTCCAGGTCGGCAGCGATCGCGCTGAGCTCCTCTTGGGCGGTTTCGAGATCCGCCCCTGGCGCCAAGCGCCCGAGCGTCAAAAAGGGATGGGTCTGACGGGGGTAGGCCTCTGCGGTGGGTCTCATGGAGAGCCAGATAGCAACATCCCCACCCCCAAAGTCCGGCCCTCGTCAGGTGAGAACAGGCGGCCTTCCAAGGCCTCGACACCCAGGACCTCGAGAAGCCCAGGCGTCACGACCAACCCGGTGACCCTCTCGGGTGTGTCTCCCTCGGTGACCGTCGGGGTCCCTCCTCTCATGGACCCCACGGCCGAAAGGGCGCGCGTGCGCTCCTGGAAGTCCACGATGTCGGGCCAAGAAGCCGGTTCATGACTGGTGCCGCTGGCTCGGTCGGTTTCCCAAAGCATGACCAACCGCTCGGGATCCGGGAAGGGCGACGGTCGGAGCATCACGGCGTCCACGACGCTGAAGATGGCCGAGTTGGCGCCGATCCCAAGGGCCAATGTTCCGATGATCGCCAGCGCGTGGAGCGGGTTCGACGCAAGGCGACGGAGCCCCACACGCAGGTTCCGCACCACTTCCTCCACGAGCGGCAGGCCCCGCTCATCACGGGTCTTTTCCTTGAAGCGCTCGACGCCGCCGAAGTCGAGGAGCGCCCTTCGGCGCGCCTCCTCGGGGGAAAGGTCGGTGTGGATCAGCTTTTCGGTGGCCATCTCCAGGTGGAACCGAATCTCGTCATCCAACTCCTCCTCCACCGCCTCCCGGAACAGGAGCGCCCGGAGGCGGACCCACAGTCCTTTTATGCGATGCATGAAGCCTCCTCCTTGGTGCCACCCCAAACGACCTAGTCCGCCGCCATGACCAGATTCACAGCGATAGAAAAGCGCCTCCAGCACTCCTCCTCAGTCCCGAGTTGTCTCCTGCCTCGATCCGTCAGGCGGTAGAACTTGGCCCTCCGGTTTTGCTTGGATTTTCCCCACTCGGAGGTGATCCACCCACGACCCTCCAACCGATGGAGAGCCGGGTACAGGGAGCCTTGGTTGACGCGGAGGACGTCCTTCGAGATGGACTGGATTCGCTGGCTAACACCCCAGCCGTGCATGGGCTCCGGCAAAAGGGTCTTCAAGATCAACATGTCCAACGTTCCCTGGAGAACATCGGCATTCGACTGAACCATGTGCGTTGCTTTCCTGTGGACGCGCCCCGCGCCTTAGTTCTTCCCTAGACACTCGACAGAAGCATGGTAAAGCCCTTCCTGTCGAATGTCAAAGGGAGAGGCGCGGTCTACGAAACCAGGATCGTCATCCCGCCGTGGCTCCCCCATCGACGCTGTAGATCGCCCCGGTGGTGAATGATGACTCGTCGCTTCCAAGGAAGACTGCGAGCCTCGCCACTTCCGTGTTGGTGCCATACCGTTTCAAAGGAATCGACCCTTTGATGGCCTCGCGCATAGCACCAGGATCCCCGGGCGACAGCTGCTCTTCCAGAGATTTGATCATGCGATTGTCGATCGCTCCCGGGGCGATGGCGTTGACCCGAATCCCGGACTCGGCCAAATCAAGCGCCGCAGATTTGACCAAGCCGCACACGGCGTGTTTGCTGGCGACGTATGGCGCTCCCTTCGAAAATCCCTTCAAGCCCGCTACCGAAGCGGTGGCCATGATCGACCCACCACCCCGCGCCACCATGGGGGCCACACAATGTTTCACCGAGAGCCAGACACCGACCACATTGGTCTGTAGCACGTGGTTGAATTCCTCCACGGTCAACTCGTGCAGCGGCTTCGAAACGCCCTCGGTGCCGGCGTTGGCGAACAGGATATCGACCCCTCCGAACATTTCCACGGTCGCTTGGACGGCCGCTCTCGTCGCCGCCTCGTCCGTGGCATCCGCGACGAACATGGCCGCGCTTTCAGGGTGTCCCACACGCTCTAGCGAAGCCCTGAGTTTTTCGGCCGAGCGGCCGACAAGCATCACTTTTGCGCCCTCGCTGAGAAAAAGTCGTGCGGTGGCTTCGCCGATGCCCCCGCTGGCGCCGGTGATGATTGCCACCTTGCCGTCTAGACGTGTCATCTTGCTCCTCGAGGGGAATCGTGGGGGCGCTGCGGATTCATTCGGCTTCAGCCATCACGTGTCTGGCATAACGATAGTCACGTATCGCCGCCAGCCGCTCACCATCCCACTCCAGCAGAATGAAGTAGCCGGGCGCTTCACCCGGGGCGTCCGAAGCGAGCAAGGCGGGACGTCCCTCGATCAGCCCGGCAACGAGTCGGCACTCCGGAGCCTTCTCATAGTTGGTGTAGTAGCGACCGGTCGGCTGAGCCCCCCGGGCCTGGAAGCGGCCGACCAGCTCAAGTCGGACGTCCTCAGCGAGCATATCGTGTAGACCGTCGAAGTCGTGGGCGTTGAACCGTTCGGCGTAGCGCTTCAGCAACCCCGCCTCGGCCTCGCTCAGCACCGCAGGCGTCTTTTCCGAGACCGACGCCGCGGCAAGACGCAGACTCGCACGACCCCTGTGCAACGCACCCTTGGTGGCCGCCACGCTGGAGTCGAGCACTTCCGAGATCTCGGACAGCGAGTAGTCGAGGACGTCCTTGAGAATGACGCAGCTGCGTTGCATGGGGGTCAGCTTCGCAAAGTAGGACAAGCCCAGCGTCGCCAACTCCGCCTGCTCGAGCGCGTCGACTTTTCCCGGCGCGGCCATCTCGGATTCTAGGGACGCCACGTGTTTTCGATCGTAACGCCTGAGATGATCCAGCGACTTGTTGTGCGCTACCTTGAAGAGCCAACCGCGGAGGTTCGCCACCCCGCCCAGCTCAGAGAGCTGATAGAAGGCCTTCGCGAGAACGTCCTGAACGACGTCTTCACCCTCGATGGACGACCCCACCATGCGCGTGCAGTACCGATGAAGGTCCGTGCGGACGTCGTGCACCAAGTCGTCGAAGGCCTTTCGCGCCGTTGCTTGTACTTCCGTCTACACATGCTCTCCGTGGTGTTGAGGATGTGCCGCATCCTTTTGTCGAGGTCGTTCGTCATTGGGGATAGAGCAGAGGTACAGACATCGCGAATTCAATCCTCGGGAGCAAATCATGGCGAACAGCGCGGCGCCTCTCATGAACATCTTCGGCACCACCGATTACCTCATCCCTTTGGTTCTGGACGACTTGTCCGATGCCGACGCCCGCACTCGGGCAAGAGACGGAGACGGCCCGTCGATCGTCTGGCACCTGGGCCACTTGCTCTTCTATCGGTCCAACGGGCTCACACTCCTGGGCGGGACCGGTGACAATCCGTACGAGGCCGCTTTCGGGAACAGCCCGGCAACGGACGGCGAGGACTATCCCACCACGGCTGAGCTTCGCGAGCAATGGAGCAGCGTCAGTGAGCGTTTTATGACCGCGCTGGCGTCGGCAACGGACGACGATCTCGCGGCATCCGTGGACGGCGGCCCGCATTCGGAAGAATCTGTGCGCGATAAGCTCGCCTTCATCGCGTTCCACGAGGGATACCACATGGGCTCCATCGCTGCACTCCAGAAAACGATCGGCAAAACTACGCCGCCGGAGAAGATCATGGCCGCCATGCAGGCGGGGGGCTGAGCTCATAGCCGACATCGCCTTCACGGACGATTGGGGGGAGGTCATTGACCGACCCGAACACGGCGCCATCGAGATCCGCTGGTTCGATACAACGGCAAAGATGAGCGGCGAACAGTTCAACGACTGGTTGTCTCGCTTTGCCACCGAGGTCGAGCGCACAGGCAGATCTAGGGTGCTCGTCGACGCACTCGCATTCGCCATGCCGATAGATCGCATGGACGCCGGCTGGAGGGACGCGAACATCATTCCCCGTTACAACGCCGTCGGCGTAGAACGGTTCGCGTTCCTCATGCCGACGGGTATGCCGGCGATCGGTGCGCCCCCGGCCACGGACGGTCCCGCAGCGTACCCGACGGCCTACTTCGGGACGCGGGGCTCAGCGATGGATTGGCTCAGGGACGGCTGAGAGAACCGGTCAGGTCTTGTAGGCTACGCTTCGCCGTTGCGTAACAGCCAGCACGGTGTAACGATCTGTGCGTCGTCGCTTGCAACGTGCTTACCGCCCTGGGCGCTGACATACCCGCCGGAAAGGAAAAACGAAATGGTATCTCGACGCGATTGGCTGCGAATCACCGCAGGCGCGGGCGCCGGGCTCGGCCTAAAACCCGGCATCTTGGAGGCGCTTCAGAGCCAAGCGCTCATCACCAGAGCCATCCCCTCCACGGGGGAGCGGCTTCCGGCGGTCGGCTTGGGCGGCGCCAACACGTTTTCGCGGGTCGCGCGCGCCGAAGACTTCGACGCGATCGGAAGTGTCCTACAGGCCCTCGTGGACGGGGGCGCCACGGTATTCGACACCGCGGCGGGTTACGGAGCCTCCGAGGAGGTTTCCGGCCGCGTCACCGACGAACTCCGGATCGCCGATCGGCTCTTCTGGGCGACCAAGGTCAACGTGGCGGGCCGCGGCGGCGGCTCCGCCGACCCCGCCGCGGTGCACGCACAGATCGAGCGCTCGTTCGAGCGCCTCCGTATTCCGGTGATCGACCTGATCCAGGTGCACAACATGGGGGATCCTCCGACGCAGCTCAGAATTCTGGAGGAGCTCAAGGCGGCGGGTCGGATTCGTTACATGGGGATCACGACCACGAACGAAAGACAATACGGAGCGCTCGCGGACGTCATGCGCAACGAACCGATCGACTTCATCGGCATCGACTACGCGGTCGACAACCGGACTCCAGAAGAGGTGATCTTCCCGCTCGCGCTCGAGCGTCGCATCGGTGTGATCGTGTACCTGCCGTTCGGGCGCAGCCGGATGTGGCAGCGGATCGGCGACCGCCCCCTTCCGGATTGGGCCGCCGAGTTCGACGCGCACACGTGGGCCCAGTTCATGCTGAAGTTCGTCCTCGCGAATCCGGCGATCACTGTGGCCACCCCGGGCACAAGCGACGCCGGGCACATGGCCGACAACATCGCCGGGGGCACGGGACGGCTCCCCGACGCGCAGCAAATCAGGCGCATGGTCGAGCTGGTGGAGAGCCTGCCCAGCGCCTGAGGCGTAGCTGAGGCGCCTAGCGAGCGCCTCGGTCCACCTCGGAACGCGGATCGCCCCACTTACGGGCGTGCTTACGGACGGGCCGCCGCCACCTCCGCCGGAAGCACGATCTGTCCGGAGTTGCCCCATTGGCTGTAGACGTAGGTCAACACGTTTGCCACGTCCTCATCGGACAGCTGCATGGCGGGCATGACACCATCGAAGAGTGCACCGTTTACCGTGATGGCCCCATCGAGTCCGCTGAGCACCACCCCGATGGCGCGGTCCCGGTCGGCATTCAGGAAATCGGCGCCCGCGAGTGGTGGGAACGCGATGGGGATCCCCTCCCCCTCGGCTTGGTGGCAGGCGAGACAGTTGGCCTCATAGACCCGCTCCCCAAATAGAATGCGTTCTGCGGTCGACGAGGCGCGTAGATCCAGCCCTTCGGGCGCTGGGATGGTCTGGATTGCCCCGCCTTCGGGGTTGTACACACCTCGCTGGATCTGTCCCGAATAGATGAGGGAGTCTCCCGGCCCCGTGGCCGCGATGATCCCCAGGGCCCCCTTGTTGAACGCCCGGAAAATCGCGTGGTCCACCATGATGTAGTTGCCGGGGACCTGCACCTCGAACTCCACGATCGCCGAACCTCCTGCGGGAACCAGCGTCGTCTGGACGTTCTCTGTCGCCACGGAGCCACCCTCCGTGTGCACGCGGTCGAAGATCTCACCGATGACGTGGAAGGACGAGATCAGATTGGGACCCCCGTTGCCGACGAACAGGCGAACCGTCTCCCCAACTTCCGTCGTCAAAGCGGCGTCCCCGGTCAGCGAGGCGACGGAACCGTTGAAAACCACGTAGTCGGGATTTTCGGCCAGGGCCTTCGCCATGCTGAACGGCTGGAGTCCCGCTTCGCCATAGCTACCGGCCGTATAGAACTCGCCCTGCATCACGTAGTACTCGCGATCCACGGGCGAAAGCCCCCCCTCAGGCTCCACGAGGATCAACCCATACATCCCGTTGGCGATGTGCGTTCCCACGGGTGCCGTCGCGCAGTGGTAGACGTAGAGGCCCGGGTTGAGCGCCTTGAAGACGAACGTCGCGGCCTCCCCCGGATTCACGAGGGAAGACGTGGCCCCACCACCCGGACCCGTCACGGCGTGCAGGTCGATGTTGTGCGGCATCCGGCTGTCGGGACGGTTCTTGAGATGGAACTCCACCACGTCGCCCACGCGAACACGAATGAACTGGCCCGGGACTTCACCCCCGAACGTCCAGAACGTGTAGTCCACTCCGTCCGCCAGCTGCCGCACGACCTCCTGGGTCTCCATGTTGACGACCATGCGCGTCGGCTGAGTGCGCTGGATGGGAGGGGGAACCGCCGGAGCGTGCGTCAGCACCGCTCCCTCCGTCCCGACGATCGCGTCGTCACCCGTGGGTTGGCAGCCTGTGAGTAAGAGCAGGGTGGCGAGCGTTGAGAGCAAGGTGGCGGATATAGGGATCAGCGCCGAGGACGCAGGGCGAGCAGTTCCGATCAACATGTACCTCTCCTTGTGAACCCAGAGGAGCATCGGTGGGCACCTCGATCTGATCGCCCGCGTGGTGAATCCGGCCAAACCAGGTACTAAATGATGTCGCGAACGTTGGGTTCGTCCTATCGGAGATTCTCGCTTCGCGCTGTGGGGATTATTTCTTTTTAGTTCTCCAATCCGTGGAGGATCGTATCCACGAAGTTGTTCTCGGCGGCCACGTCCTGACCCCACCTCGCTGCCTGGGCCGCAAGCGGACGAAAGTCGTGAATGTGCTCGGGCGGGTGGCCTTCCTCGAGGAGCTCCGCGACCGCGCGGCGCATCGACATCAAAGCGTCCCGGTATTCCCTCAGATCCTCGCGCGTAGAAAGCGCGCCGTGGCCCGGGATGACCCTCGTGCGATCGTCCATCACCGCGAGCGCGGCTCCGACGGCGGCGATCACGCCATCGATCGAGCCGCCCGTGGCCGTATCGATGAAGGGAAAACGGTCCCGAAAGAACGTATCGCCCATGTGGACGACATTCGCGCGCCGGAAGTGCACGATGGCGTCCCCGTCCGTGTGTGCGTTCGACACGTGGAACGCGTGTAGATCGTCCCCGTTGAGATGGAAGGTCACGTCCTCAGCGAACGTGATGACCGGTAGGGCGCCTGATGGAGCCGCTGGGGTCGGCTCAGGATCCCTGCCGATGCGCTCCAGAACCTGGTCCATGTTCAAGCGGCGCCTGACGTTTTCGTGCGCCACGATGAGGGCCCCCGTCCTTCCGAGGTTCTCGTTGCCCCCGGTGTGGTCCCCGTGCCAGTGCGTGTTGAACACGAAGCGCACCGGCTCGGACGAAATCGCCCCGATTGCCGCTAAAATTTTGTCGGTCAAAGGCGCGAACTGGTCGTCGATGACGAAGACGCCGTCGTCGCCGACGAACACTCCGATGTTTCCACCCTGACCCATCAGCATGTACACGTTCGAAGAGACTTGCTCCGTCTGGATTTGGACGGCGTCGAAGTTCTGCGACGAAGCGCGGCCGGGCACGGACAGGGCGGCTAGTGTAAACAGTGCAAACGGTGGGAGCGTACGGGGCATGGGGCGGTCTCCGTTTGAGGTTCAATCCCCGGGTCGGTCGGGTCGGTCGCGTAACACGGGATGGTCCTACGGCATCCTCACATCCAAGCCCGCTCGTCATCCGGATTCTCTTGGGGCACGTACCGAGCTTCGATCCTTATCTCCAGATCTTCGATCACTTCCACGCTGGCGGGATCGCTGACGAAGCCGGTCTTCCACGCGAGGACATCGAACTCACCCGACGGCACCTCGAACCTCGCCATCCCCTGCTCGTCGGTCGAGGCGCGGTAGATACCCATGCGCACGTCGACCTTTTCGATCGGATCACCGGTATCGTCCCGAACCACTTCGACCGCCACGGTGTGCTCCGGTGGCTCAACCGTACGGAAACTTACGACGGAGAAGGCCTCGAGGTGCGAAGACCCCAAGTCGGTGGCCACAAGGCCGGCGGACCAGTTGAAGCTGCCCACCGTCGTCGGCGCCTCGAGAAGGACCTCGGCCCAATACAGGGCTTGGGTTCCGGGCCACGGTTCGTCACCCAGAGTCCCCTCCCCGACCAGGGCGCCATCGTCGTTGCGAACTCCGAAGCGTTTCCCGGTCAGCCGGCACCCGGCCGAGCACCGGATGCCTACCTTGGCCCCGAACGGATGGCCGACGACCACCGGCGACGTGATGTCCCAGGCGGCCACGCTGGTCTCGTGGGGCCGCACGGTCGTGCCCACCTCGAGAGAAACCTCTTCATGGACCACCCCATCGATCTCGTGGGCCGGGAAGACGATCGTCCAGGTGTGGGCACCAACCTCGGTTGGCGCAATCAAGGAGAAGACGGCTTCTTCGGGCACCGCTTCTTCAGGCACTGGCGCTTCAATCGACCCCTCGTCCGGCACCACCGCTTTACTCAGGGCCTCTCGAGCGCTTACCGGGTGCTCGGCATCCGTCCCTTCGGCGTCTTCGGGCCACACGGGTTCCGCGTTGACGACCGCCCCATCCGGCGCCAACGCCTGGACGCGCTCAACCAAAAGCGCGCAGCCGGACGGACACGTCAGGCGAACACCAAGCGTAAGCTCGGTGCCCGCCTCAACGTCCGACGGAAGCGGACTGCTTAGCTCGAGTCGAGGTGAATGTGTATCGGCCATGGGCACGCCTAAAAAGTCAGACCTCACCCCCGTACAAAGCCGCGTCTCTTCCGGCGATTCGACCAAAAACGATGCACCTGCCCAGGCCGTGCTGAGCAAATCCACCTTGCGACTCACCCGAGCAGTAGAGGCCGGGAATCACCTGGCCGTCATAATCCATCACCTGCGCCCTGGGGTTGGTCCGGAGACCCGTCAGCGAATCGTGGAGGATCGGGGTGGACCAAGCGGCGTAAAACGGCGGCGTCTGGATACGGTGAATCATCTCTGGCCTGCCGAAATCCGGATCGCTACCCGAATCGACGAACGAATTGTATCTCGAGACTGTTTCTTCGAGCGCGTCAGCCGGCATCGGACCCGATTGGTATTCGTTGTCGATGTTGCGGGCGAGGTCCGCAAGCGTGTCGCCTTTGAAGAAGTAACCATCCAGATCGACGAACGGCGGGTTAGGATCCCAGTCCTCCCGAACGACGGCATCGGAGTCGAAGACGGCCCAGATCGGACCCCCTCCGTTCCTCTTCTGCGTATCCCCATGGTCCTGTAGGCACGCGGAGAAGTATTCGTACCCGCTCTCCAACTCGTTATAGAATCGTTTCCCAGTCTGATTGACCAGGATCGCGTCTTGCCAATCGAGGATCGTCAGGCCTGACGCACGTGCGCGGTCGAACATCGGGCTATCGGGCTCCCAAATGAGGCTGGAATAACCCCATTTGCACCCGATGTAACGGGTCTTCGACATGTAGTTTCCCGACTCTTTCGTTTGATTGGCGGTGGCCCAAAGTGCAGCGCCGATCCGCATCGCGGCCAGTTCTCCGTCACCGTTCTGTTTGGTGTACGGCTCACCGGCCACCTGATACTCTTCCGTCAGCCTCGGGTCGAACGTTCGACGCAGCGTGACGTTGCTCGAGCTGCCCCCCGTCGCGACCAAGACACCTTTGAGAGCGCGGATATTGACGGTCATGCCTCGGTGCTCGGCAGTTACGCCCAACACCCTCCCGGAAGATTGGTCTTCGCGAATGATATCGGTCATCCGGTGCTCTAGAAGGATCTCCGCTCCTTTTGCTCTGGCGCTCTTCTCCAAGGCCCGGACCAAGCCCGAACCCACCCGAGTTACGTGGTGCGTGATCCGCTCACTCTCGATGGGCCACTGCACGGTTCGACCCTGCCTTCGAACCGTCGATGCAGCTTGCGGACCGGTGGCCTGGTCTTGAAACGCGACTCCGTTTTCCAATAGGAATTCGAAGGCAGACGCGTTCTCGTCCGCGAAGGCGCGCACTAGATCTCGGTCACTGTAGCGGCTGTCCCGATGATCGTGGCGAACCCAGTCGTTGTAGACCATGTCCGCGGAATCCTCGATTCCGAACTTTTTCTGTCTGCTGTTGCCGCCGCCGAGGTGCACGTTCCCCCCGCTTACGAGTCCATGGCCGCCGATGTCGTAATTCGCATCCAGCATGATCACCGACGCCCCGTTGTCGAGCGCAGAAACCGCGGCGGAGAGTCCCGAGGTGCCGGCCCCAATGCTGACGAAGTCGGCCGTGTGGTCCCAGACCTGCTGTGCCCCCAACTGAGTGGCACCGAGCGCGGGCGCGGCGACGCCTATTGCAGCACCCTTCTTTAGGAATTCCCTCCGGCCGAGCTCTCCAGGGTTCTTCTTCTCTTTTCCCATGCTCTTATCCTCCCTTTTTCGCGAAACTCGTTGAGGGTCCCAAAGCCGGTGCGTTTGCGGGTCTATGCGCTTCCGACTCGGCGTTTCTGGTTCGTGCCTTTCCGTCCTATGTGATCCGGCTGCGAACATATGTTTTCTTGCCGGATCCGGCCATCTCCGTCGAGTCGATCCGCCTTCCTACCAAGCACCACCGGGGAAGGCCGACGGCTCCCACCAAGGCACGTCCGGTCGATGCGACCAAAGAATCCTTTGGATGAGTGACTCTGCTTCGTCGCTTATCGCCTCGAGCAAACCGAAGGCATCGGCCTCGCTCATCGGACCCGGATCGAGCCCGGCCAAAGCTTCCCGTTCGCCCTCCACGGCGCCACGACGCGGGGCCGAAACGGGGGCGCCGTCCGATTCCTCTGCCTCCTCGGTCGGCGGTGCGCTGTCCGCGACGGCCTCCTCCTCGGGTAGCCCCAACGCGTCAAGGCTGCGCTGCGCCAACGCGAGGTTCCAGCGAGCGTTCTGGTCCGTGGGATCGAGGCGAAGTGCGGCCCGATTGTACTCGACAGCCCCGTTCAGAGCTCGCGCCGTTGAATCGAGGTCGGTCGCACCCGCGGCTACTGCAAGGAAGCGGGATCCAAGGTTGTAGAACACTCGTTGACGAACTGCGAGGTCCTCCCCCTCCACCGCTCGGAGAAGGTGCGCCTCCGCCGAATCGGGATCGAGCTCGAGCAGCGCCGTTCCCAAGTTGTAGTCCGCCGCCGGGAGCCCTTGGGCCGCGTCCTCGGATGCCCGATAGACCTCCACTGCCCGTGGGGGATCGCCGGCCCGGTACAGGCGATTGCCACGCTCGATGCTGTGGCGCTCCTGCCAGAGTAGGTACGGCGCTGTAAGTACGGTCACAACCAACAAGATGTATTTCGTCATGCCCGTTTCCTCAAAGCCGCGTACCAAGACCCAGGCAGAATCACATCGAGCAAGCTCTCTAGTAGAATCAGGACCAGGGCCCCGACACCAAGCACGAAGGGAAGGTCGTAACCCGCCCACCACGGCGGGGCTTCAACGAGGTTCTGTGCCTGGATGGATCCAGTTTCTTCGAGCTCCGCCCGGAGGGCCCGGAGACCGGCGCCACTCCCGGCGTTCGTATATCGGCCCCCCGCGCCCTCCGCGATCACCCGAAGCGACGCCTCCTCGATCCGGGAAGTGCCCGCCTCCCCCGACGCATCGACCACGGGGCCGCCAACCTGGTAGGCGCCAGGGGGCATGATCATCCCAGTACCTTGGTCGGTGCCAACACCGACCGCGTGAATTCCGATTCCGGCTCCCACCGCCATCTGGACCGCTCGGGAGACCACCTCTTCGTTTTCCGCCGACTCGCCGTCGGAGATCACCACGATGAGCCGTTCTCCCTCCCGCTCGTCAGCCGCCGAACCGGCTCCAACCGTGGAAAAACCTGCTCCGACCAGCGGAGAAGCTTCCCGCTCGAGGAGCGCCACCGCCTCTTCGATTCCGACCGACAGAAGTGACCCCGGGTCGTAGGCGCTCGCGATCGTGGGGGTCGTTCCCTCAAGAAAAAACCGAAGCGCCTCGTGGTCGTTCGTGGGTGGCGCGACCGCGTAACCGGTCCCCGCAAAGAGCAAGAGTCCCAGCCGGTGATCTTGCAGAGCGTCGAGCAGATCGCTCGCAACTTCAACCGCCTGCGCCAGTCGCGTGGGTTGTACATCGGGAGCCTGCATCGACGCCGACACGTCGATCGCGAGGACCACGCTTTTTACGGGCGGCTCCAACTCGGCCGACCCCGACCAATGTGGCTCAGCCGCCGCTACCGCAAGCGCCAATCCACCCACGCCTAAGAGAAGCATCCGTTCGATCCGGACCCGAGACAGGTCAGACCGAGACAGCCGATAGACGGCCCGCTGCCCGCCGATGAAGTCCGCCAACCGGCGGCGACGCCCGTCGTGGCTTCGGAGACCGAGCATCAGGAGTAGCGTCAGCGCCACTCCGACTTCGAGGAACCACGGATCCATCAGGGTCATGCGAGGAGCCCCCACCGAGATCCACGGAGGACGAGTTGCGCTGCCAGCAGCGTCAGGCCTAGGAGGAAGAACCAGTGCCGCATGGGGTGAGCTAAATCTTGCTCCACGAGCTGCTCGATCGGGGGTTCGAGCCGATCGATCACGCCGTAGATCGAATCGAGCGCACCCGGGTCTGACGCCTGGAAATACCGTCCGCCCGTCAGGGCTGCGAGGCCTTGGAGCACGGTCTCTTGACTTGGGTCCACCAGGACCGGCCGCCCCACGGGTCCGGACGACGCGCCTTCGGGGGCCAGGATACTAATGGCATGGATTCGTACCCCTAGCGCCTCTGCTGCGCGGGCGGCGGCCAGCGGAGGCAAGTCGACACCGTTATGGGCCCCGTCGGTCAGCAGCGCGACCACCCTTGGTTCGCGGTCGGACTGCAGGAGCCGCGCGACCGCCGTCATGACTGCGGCGGAAATATTGGTGCCGTCGCGGACGAGCTGCACCTCCAAGGACTCCACACCCTGCGCCACCAATTCCGGATCCGTCGTGGGTGGAACCCTGGTGACGGCTTCCATCCCGAAGCCCACGAGGCTCAACTCGTCGTAAGGGCGCCCTCGCGCGAACCGAACGGCGGCATCTCGCGCCATCGCGATCCGAGTGACCCCCTCGCCCATGTCCGCGGCCAGCATCGAGCTGGAAAGATCCACGACTAAACCCAGTCCGATTCCCTGTGTAGTGAATTCCTCGATGGTTTCGATTTGCCGGGGTTCGGCGAGTGCGACCACCAGGCACGCTAAAGACGCCGCCCTGAGAAACGGGGGGAGGGTGCGGATCACGACCGACCGCACGCCCGGCCACCTCCGTGACGGACGTACTGGATCGCCGCGTGTAAACACGACTTGCGTGAACACGACGCCCCCGCCTGCTCTCGGCCAAACGAGGAGCAGCCAAACGGGGAGGACCAAAAGAAGGTAGAGAAACTCCGGACGGGCAAACTCGAACCGCATCAGCTCTCCCCCCGGCCATCGATCCAGTCACGAATCGTCGTCCAGTGGCTCTCGGCGAGCCCGGCCTCGGAGCGGTGCCCTCCGAACTTCACCCACTCTGCGACGGATACCGCGGAGCCGAGGTCCTCTACCGAGCTCGATCCCCAGCGGCCTCGGAGCCTCTCGATCAACTCGCTACTCGTGAGCGCGATCCCCCATTGCGCCTCCTCCTGCCCCGAGAAACGACGGAGCACACCGGTCGAGGCATCATAGAACTCGGTCATCAGGCCTTGGGTATGCCAACCCAGACTCCGGATCCGATCGAGCTCGAGGAGCGCTAGAGATCGCGCGGAGTGTTCTCCCTCCTCGGAGTCGGCTTGGTTTGCCAACCTCCGACGGGAGACGAGGACCCACGCCAGCAGGATCATCGCAAGGGCGGTCGCGCCCAACGTCGGCAAGAACCAGATGCCGTACTGCCCACCGAGCACGTCCGCCGCCGGACGGGGGAAAAGATCGTCGCCCGCGGCGTCCAACTCCACGAGGGGGACGATCTCGAGGGCGCCGATGGGAATGACGACTCGTCGAAAGTCGCTGCCGATGGCCGTCCCGGCGTCCTCGAAGTCACTCGCCGGCCTCGCACCCCCGCTTTCACCGCTCCCAACGGGGCGGGTCCAAAGCTCCAGAGACGGTAACCTCACTTGCCCGTCCATGAGCCCCATGACCGGATAACTCGCCCGAATATCCACTGAATCAACGGGGGCCGCCGCCTCGCTCCACATCCCAGCCCCAGCACTGAACGCCGCGTCGCCCGGAACGAGAGTCTCCGGGAGGAATGCCACCACCCCCGGACCGATTCTGAAGGTGATCGTGAGGTCGAATACCTCACCAAATTCCGGCCTGACGGGGTCGACTGTGAAGCCGACGACTCGTGCCTCGGACGTCGGGTCCACGGACTGCGCCCGAGCCCCGCCGACCGCCACCAGACCGAACGCGACGCCGACGGATAGGGTAAAGAAGAGCGTTTGTGCCATCGCCGGCTTGCCGCTCATCGCGCCACGCCCAGACGTATTCGGAAAAACCGCGTGAGCGCCGCGACCGGATCGGAAGCGATGTCGACGTCTACCAACTCGGCCCCCACTTCCCCCAGGAGGGCGGCCGTGTCCGCCTGAGCTCGAAGCAGGCTCCGCTTGTACTCCTCCCGTACCTTCGGCCGGGAGCTGTCGATGAAGCTCCTGTGGCCCGTCTCGGGATCGCTCATCTCGACCCATCCCACGTCGGGCAACTCGGCCGTAGCCGGCGTCAAAAGTCGCAACGTGACCAGATCGTGGCGGGCGGCTACCCTCATCAGGGCGTCACGTAACCGCGACTCGGGGCTAGTCTCCAGGAAGTCACTGATTACGAAGATTGAAGCTCGGCCGAGCAGGCTGGTGCCGAGCCAGTCTAGGCCAACGCCCAGATCGGTGCCCCGCCCTTCGGGGATGTGGCTAACCATTTCGGTCAGAAGGCGGGTGACATGTTTGGTTCCCGCCCCCGCACGAACGAAGTGCTCGACCCGGTCACTCACAAGGACGAGGGACACCCGATCGTTGTGCCGGGCCGCAGCAAAGGCCAGGCCCGCGGCGAGTTCCCACGCCACCTCCTGCGCGCTCTTGTCCCCGGGACCGAGCCGGGCCGAACCCGAGACGTCGACCAGGAGCACGACTTGGAGGTCCCGCTCCTCGACGAACTGTCGAACGAAAGGTGTGCCGGCGCGCGCCGTGACCCTCCAATCGATCATGCGCACGTCCTCGCCCGGGGCGTATGCCCGAACGTGGGAAAACTCCATGCCGCGACCGTGAAAGACCGATGAATACTCACCGATGTAGAGCGAATTTACGAGTCCGCGCACTCGTAGGTCCAGCCGCCTGACTTCCCGAAGCGGGTCCGGCGGCGAAGGGTCTTTCGCACCGCCCGTCAGCAGCCGAACGGCCCGCCTCGACAGGTCTCTGAACATGCGCTAGCCCCTTCCGGTCACCCCCCTAGGGCGCAGGCACCGCGGTCAGGAATCCATCAATCAGCTGGTCGGCGTCGATCCCTTTGGCGTCCGCTTCGTAGGTCGTCCGCAGGCGGTGCCGGAGGATCGGGTGCGCCACACTCTTCACGTCGTCCGGCAGAACGAAGTCCCGACCCGCCAGATACGCGTGCGCCCGGGCGGCTCGCGTCAGAAAAATGGAGGCTCGCGGTGAGCCGCCGAACTCGAGGAAAGCTTCGTACTCGGGCAGGCCCGCCGCGGCAGGCTCCCGGGTCGCGAACACCAGCGCAACGACGTACTCCTGGATCTTCCGGTCGACCAACACGTCGTCGAGTTCGGCCCGAGCCGCAAGGATCTGCGACGCGCCCGGCGCGTTACGATGACTCACGGCGATCGTGTCCTCGTCCACCAGTTCGTCGGCGGCATCGGGCGATTCAGAAGGGGCCAACGCGATGCGTTCGATGATCTGCCGCTCCTCGTCCCGATCCGGATAACCCATCCGCAGCTTCATCATGAAGCGATCGAGCTGGGCTTCGGCCAGCGCATACGTGCCCTGCTGTTCGACCGGATTTTGTGTGGCGAGAACGAGAAAGGGGTGAGGAAGGCCGTACGTCTTTCCGTCGATCGTGACCTGCCCTTCCTCCATCGCCTCCAGTAGAGCGGACTGGACTTTCGGTGGCGCCCGGTTGATTTCGTCGGCCAGCAAAAGGTTCGTAAACACAGGGCCCTTGTGGACGACGAACTCCCCAGTCTTCTGATGATAGACTGGGGTGCCGATCACGTCCCCCGGAAGCAGATCCGGCGTGAACTGAATCCGTCCGAAAGCTGTGTGGAGGGCACCCGCAAGTGATCGAACGAGCAGAGTCTTCGCGACTCCAGGGAGTCCCTCGAGAAGAACGTGTCCACCGGTCAAGAAAGCGACCAGAAGCCCCTTGAGGGTTTCTTTCTGCCCAACCACTATCCGGTCGACCGACTCTTCTACGCCCGCGAGAAGTTTGTGTCCTGCGGTCAGTGTGGACGCCGGTGTCTCTTCGGGCGCTGCTGTTTCCATGAATGTAGACGCTTGAACCGTGGGGATTCTAGTTTGGAGCTGAGTGGGCGAGGAGCCTCTTTCGGAGGCGTCCAAGACGGGCCGCGCGGCCCGCGATCTCAGCGCCGTGAAGTCGCTGACGGTAGGGGCCGGCTCCAGATCCGGCAAGGGCCGGCGCGCGCACGGGCCCGGACCCCGCGGGAACACGGGTCAATGGGGCCTCCGGAGCCCTCCCGTCAGCTTGACAGCCACCCGTGGGGCGATCATCGTCGAAGTCCGGGGCCTGATGCAAGGGAGGACGAGCTTGAAAGAGTTACCGACGGTCATGAGTGGCAAGGGTCCACGATTCGTGCGGCATAGCGGAATCGGGATGCGACTCTCGAACGACCAAACCGCGGATCTCCTCGTCACCGAGGCGCCGAACAGGAACGCTACGATCCTGCTTGCCGGGGACCACTTCGCCGTCGGCAGCCCACACGGAACAGGAGCCATGGGTCTCATGGCGTGTGGCATAAAAGCGGTGATCGCGCCCAGCTTCGCACCGGAATTCCCCGGTAGCTGTTTGACGTTCGGCCTCCTTCCGGTGACGCTGCCCGAGGAAGTCATCGAGGAGTTGGCCGAGGGAATGGCCGCGAATCCCGAGGAGAAGGTCACGATCGACCTCGAGGAACAGGTGATCGAATTCGCCGGGCTGGAACCCATCTCCTTTAGTTCAGAGACGAGGGCGCGGGAGAAGCTGTTACAGGGTTTGAGCGACCTGGATGAGATGCTTCAGCTGCGTGAAAACGTCTCGGCGTTCCGAAACCAGGATCGGACCAGGCGCCCCTGGGTCTACAAATTGCAGAATCGAGATGAAGGTCCGCCGCCAACCACGCCTCCCGGAGAGGGGATCGAGGGCGAGGGTCAGGGAGTATGACTTCAGAGGTGTAGAGCACGTTTGTTGAGGAGCATACTTTTGAGGAGGAGCCTAATCGACGGTCCGCGGCCGCGGCCGATTGTTGACAGACGCTGAAACGCTCCCAATTATCATCAAGCCGTCCGAGTCCGCCTATGCCTTTCTTATCTTATGGAAAGGTGTTGGACGGGTAAGCCATTTTGTCCAAAGCCGGAGCGCACCATGAAGAGACGTGACTTCTTCAAGACGTCAGTGGGAGCAGGGTTTTTGGTATCGACTGCCCCAAATAACCTCCTGCCGTTCGGAGCCCAACAAGCCCCTGCGACCATGTTCGACAAGATCTGGGACGCCCACGTGGTGACCAACCTCGGCGGCCGCACGGATCTACTCCAAGTCGACCGGTGCATCGGCGGTAGTCCCAATCAGGTGTTGGATCTGATTGCGGAGGGGGTCGAGATCGCGAATCCCGAGCTCTTCTTCAACGTACCTGACCACGGGGTATCCACCGACCCGAACCGGTATGCGGACCGCTCGCTTGGTACGGGTTGGCAGTCGTACGAAGAGCACGCCGATATGATGCGGGAGATGGGCTTCAACACCTTCGGGCAGTTCGACCCCAGACACGGCATTCAGCACGTCATCGGCCCCGAGACCGGGTTGAGCCAGCCGGGCATGGTGCTCGCCGCGGGCGACAGTCACACTTGCACGCACGGCGCGATGGGCTTGATCTCCTGGGGAGGCGAAAGCTCTAACAACATTCTCCGCACGGGGACGGTCATCCGGCTACGTCCCATGTCCATGCGGGTCAACGTCGTAGGCAGGATGGGCCCCGGGCTCCGATCGAAGGACATCATCCTTCGCATCATCTCCGAACTCGGGACGGACTCCGGCTCCGGCTACGCAGTCGAGTACGGCGGGCCGGTCATTCGAGCGCTGCCCCAAGAGGCGCGGTTCAGCGTTTGCAATCTCGCAGTGGAGATGGCTTCTCTGACCGGAATGGTGGGTCCGGACGATACGACGTACGAGTGGTTGGAGGGTCGGGAGTTCGCCCCGGCAGAGCGTTACTGGGAGCAAGCTTTGGAGTTCTGGCGCACCCTGCCTACCGATGACGGCGCGGTGTTCGATCGGGAAGAGACGATCGACATGACCGATGTGGATCCGCAAGTTACTTGGGGCATCAATCCCGAGCACGCCATAGGGATCGGCGAGATGGTTCCCGATCCCGAGGCCCAGCCCGGGAACAAGCGGGACAACTACCGGCAGGCCATCGAGTACAGCCGCCTCACCCCGGGTGAGCCCATCCTCGGAACGCCGATCCAGGAAGCGTTCATCGGATCCTGCGCCGAGAGTCGAATCACTGATATTCGCGCCGCGGCCGAAGTGGTTCGCGGACGCAGGGTCGCATCGAACATTCAAGCGGCGTGGGTCGTTCCCGGGTCGCAGCCCGTCAAGCGTCAGGCAGAAGCGGAGGGCCTTGACCGCATCTTCACGGAGGCGGGGTTCGAGTGGCGTGAGCCAAGCTGCTCGAAGTGCTACGGCTCGAACGGTGACTACGTTGCGCGGGGTAACCGCTGCATATCGAACTCCAATCGCAACTACATCGGCCGCCAGGGCGGAGGTACCAACACCATTCTGGCCAGCACGACCACGGTAGCGGCTTCGGCCATCGCCGGTTCCATCGCCGACGTGCGAACCTATCTGTAGAGGAAAGGCTTAGAGGAGATCCAGGATGACCATACAACAAACTGGCGGGCAGGCCGCTCCCCAAAGGGGAGGCCAAGGCTTCGTGCGGCATGCCGGCTTGGCTGCGCCGTTCGTGCAAGACAACGTGAGCACGGACGTCTCCAGTCCGGGGGGTGAAGCCACTGGCCTCATGCGATTTGGTATCGAGAGCCAAGCCGACCTTGCGTTCGCCAACGTCCGGTACAATTCGGACGGGACGGAACGAGACGACTTCGTCTTTAATCAAGAGCAGTACCGCAGTGCCTCGATCATGATCGTCGGTCGCAACTACGGCACTGGCAGCTCGCGTTCCGGTGCGATCACGCGGCCCTTGGAGGCATGGGGAGTTCGAGTATACATCGGGGAAAGCTTCGGTCCGATCTTCTTGACCAACGCGATGCAATACGGCGTGTTGACGGTTCAACTTCCCAGGCCGACGGTCGATAGGATCGCGGACTGGGCCCGGGCGAACCCGGGCATACCGATGTCGGTGGATCTGGAGAGAGAGGTGATCGAAATGCCTGGCGAAGTGCCCATTCCCTTCCAGACCGATCCCAGGACACGCACCAAGCTATTGGGTTCTGTGGACGACCTGGATGAAATCAGGCCCCACCTGGAGACGGCCGCGACGAAGAGAGCGGAGGACGAAAGAGAGCGTCCCTGGGTTTATCAATTTCGTGAAGCTGGCAACTAAAGCGCTCACTTCTTTTGTTTCGACGCACGACGGAGTGCGCCAAGAGTTACGACGCTGAGTAGCGAGGGGGGCCCCTGGGGCCCCTCTTTCTTTTGGGGGTGAGGCCAGTATGACCATCGTTCAAACCGCTCCGCGGTTCGTGCGGCACACGGGCATCGCGGCGCCCTTTTTGCTGGACGACGTCGAAGGCGAATTCATCGCCCCGTTGGGTCCTGAACTTCAAGACCTTCACGACGTGCATATGGACCCGAGCACGGCGGTGCTCGAGCCGCACGTCCACGACGGTTCGTGGGCAGGGCAACACGCCTTCCATGGCTTCCGCTATCGGCCCGACGGATCAGAAAATCCCGAGTTCGTCCTCAATGAAGAGCCGTATCGCAATGCCTCGATCCTGCTCGCGGGTCGGAACTTCGGCCAGGGCAGCCTGCAGGCGTTTGCGGTCATCCGGCTCATGCAGTGCGGTATAAGAGCGGTCATCGCGCCCAGCTTCGGAACGGTCTTCTACGATGACTGCTTCGACTACGGTCTGTTGCCTGTGACGCTCCGCGAAGATGTGGTTTCCAGGATCGCTGTCGGGATCAGAGCTAATCCCAAAGTGGAAACGACGGTCGACCTCGCGACGCAGATGATCGAGCGTCCGGGTTTTTATGGACCCGTTTTTTTTCAGATTGACGGCAGGCGGCGCCTGAATCTGCTAGAGGGCTTGGACACCACGCTGGGTGAGCGGCTTCAGCACAGCGACAGTGCTTCAGTGATGAGGAGTAAAGATCGGAGCTTACGGCCGTGGATCTATGACACTCGTGGCGACCAAGATCCCCCCTGAGGCACTCTGCGCTTCCCACCGACACGCGTTCTGCGAGCGGGTGAACCGCTCATTCAATGATTGCGAGCGGCCGCAGGTCCCGCTGGGCAAGTAGGCGGAGCCACTGGTAGACGTCGATCTCGCGGTTCACGGCAATGAGAAGATGAGGCCTGGCTTGCGTCGGTCCGCCTAATCCCAGCCAGCGCTCCGTCGCCTCGGTGGCTTTGGTCTCGAGCATGGGACGGGGGGCCACATAGTCGTATTCGAACCCTTCGAAGCCGGGGAGTTCGACGAGCGACCGATACGCCACCTGCCGGGTCGCGGAATACGAATCCGTGAGGAGCTGCGCCAGATACGCGGCCATCCACGTACCATCAGACGCCTCCCGAGCCGGCTCCCAGCCCAAGTGCCAAGCCAAGATCGTGCGCTGAGCCGCGTCCCCCTTCAGCACCCACAGGATCGACGCGGCGATGGATCGTTGGTCCTCGTCCAGCTCCACCAAGGGCTGGCCGTACCACTCGCCCAAGTACCGACCCGCCCACTCCAGCGTGCGATCGAGGTGACAGAGGTTGCACGCGTTGGGACGCCCGCTCTCCACCGAGACTTGCACGCTGGGGTTGTCGATCCGGTGGCTCCGCATGGCTGAAAAGAGGCCGTACGTGGTGTGCGGCATGTGACAGTTCATGCACTCGCTGCCCGTAGACTCCGGAGCGTGTCGCGTGTGCTCGGAGATCTCGTCCGCGAAGTCCGCGTGGCAATTCAAGCACGATCGGTTTCCTAGGACCTCGGGATCGAGCTGGGCGTCCGGGGCCTCGTACTCGTGCATCGAATGGCAGGAAAGACACGTCAACTCGCTCGCTCCGAGATGCGCGTCTTCAAGGAGGCCATTGTATTCCCGGCCCGCGACCCGAATCGTTCCGTCGGTCCAGAAGTTGCCTCTCAGGGCAAGAGGATCGCTCCCCATCATCTCTTCCAGTAGCGGATCGGTCGGGTCCTCCGTGTACTGGAACACGGACCGGTGTGCTTCGAGCTCGTCTCCAGGCCGGAACGGCACACCCTCGCTCCCGTACGCTTGCTGATCCGTCCACTCTCCGAAGCTGTGGCACTGAGCGCACGTCTCGACGGAGCGGCGGGAATCGAGCTTTTCGGGATTGACGATGGTCGGATCACGAGCGTCCGGATCCCGCAATTGGCGAAAATACTGGAGATAACGCCTCACCGGCGAGCGATAGAAACGGACGTGTTCCTCGGCCGGACCGTGGCAAGCCTCGCACGCGATGCCCAGCTCCACGGTCCGAGTCTCGAAGCGGCCAAGGTTAGCCAGAATACGGGGTTCGGTCCCGACCGAGTGGCACTGGGAACAAGTACCGTTCCACACGGTGGCTCCCTGGACGGAGGCGCTCGCCGGCCGGAGAAACGAATCCTGGTTCGGAATCCATCTCCCCTCGGGAATCAGCCAGACCCATGGGACCTGGACGAGGGCGCCGCTGTCGGCGCCGAGAGACCCCGCAGCGTCTTCCGGTCTGCGTATCCAGTAGTTCTGCAGGTGGTGAGAGCCCGTGGTCATCACCACCCGGGCTGCGAAACGCGGTGGGCTCTCGGGCCAATCCGCGTACAAAGTCTGCATGAACTCGGCCGGTTGGTCGAACCAAAGGGGGTCCGGCATGTCGACCCAGAACTCGTCACCGCGACGCTCCAGGAGCCACCGGTAACCCCGGTCCTCGAGGACGACGTCGTCGAACGTTCCCAACACCGTCGCGGGCGTAACCGCCTGGGTCATGGTTCGATGGTAGGATCGGTGCCACGCGTCGTATTGATCCGGATGGCACGACATGCACGTGCCCGAAGTCGCGAACCCCTCCCCCATCCTCTGTTCCGGAAGGGCCTGCCGTAGATCCTCGTCCACGTCCGAGGTCCAAAGAAGCCCACCCCCAGCCGCGAGCAGAGCGCACACGACGAGGACGATGCCGCCGGAGCGATTCAAGGGGGCGAACGACGAAGCGTAGGCCATGGCCAAATCGAAAATTCCAGCACGCACGAACTCCGGAGATGACCTCGGGGTCACGCGGGCGACGGATGGAAGATCCGAGGCCCACTGATAGGGACAAGCTATGGAGGCCCTTTCGGAGGGACAAGCGAGCCCGTCCCGCTTCATCGGGGATTTCGAGGGCTTCGTCGAGGCGCCACCGGGCCGGCTTCCTGGTCGGACCGGCCTACCCGCGGTCGACGCAAGCGCGGGAGGCCAGAAACGGGGTTGCCGGCTTCGACCGAGGCGTACATGCTAGTCGGCGAGACCGGACGCCCTCGGGGCGTCGGGCGGGGCGTCCCTCGGGCCGTCGTGCGGGTCGATGATCGCCGAGGGGGCGGGAAAAGGGAGACGATGGGCCGTAACGATGAGGCAGGGCCGGACGCCGTGGACGGAGGTGAACGCGTGGAACCCGCGCGCGCGACTCTCCTGGAGCACCACGCCTCCCTACTCCGATGGGGCACCTCGGAAGAGATCGGTGCCCGAATCGCCGAGCTCCACAGGATCATGTCATGGTGGACGTCCAAGGGGGTGCCGGCCGGGGAGGACGAGGCGGGACGCGCACTGGACACTGCGTTGGAGCGGCTGACCACCCTTCGAAAAGCCATGCAAGTGGTCGAGGCGGCCCTCGACGACGGGGGTTACGAGTTCGACGGACACCTTCGGGTGCTGAGAGCACCAAAGGCCCCCCCCGTGGGAGAGGACGTACCGCCCGAAAAATCAAAGACGTTGCTCGCCGAGACCATCGTCGACGTTTTCGAGAAAATGAGAGAGCAGGGCCGGCCGGCGGAGAACACGTCGGAGATCCGAACCGAGATCCGAGCGCACTTGGGTCGCACCCTGCATCCCAAGCTGTTGTCCGACATCGCCATCAGGACCGCTCTGGATGAGGCACTGGCTACGGAGGCTGGAGCCTCCGTTCTCTCGGCGTATGGGCACGACCGGACGACGTCCCTCCGGATCTCGGGAGCGATGGATACGCGACGGGGTTGATCGCCTACGCCTTGCAGCGGGCAGGTGTGCGACCCGCTCAGGAGAATCTGAGCCGGGCCCTGGGCTGGTTGGTCCAGAACCAGGACCCGACCACCGGCCGGTGGTTGGCCACGTCACTGAACAAGGAGAGGGACCCCACCTCGGAAAGGGGGCTCTTCATGTCTGACGCGGCCACAGCATTCGCCGTTCTGGCCCTCACGCAGGCCGATTCGGCGAAGGAGTGATGGGCCGAGACGGCGCGCTTAACGCGAGCCGTACCAATCGAGGAGACGCACCTCGGTGTCCCCGCCCGCTTCCACCAACATCTTGAACTTCTCCGCGTCACTACCCTGGAAGTGATAGGGATACACGATGTCGGGGTTGAACGCGTTCACACCGCTGGCCGCCTGCTCTTCGGTCATGGTGTAGGGAAGATTCATGGGTACGAAGGCGGCGGTGATGTCCTCCAAGGCGCGCATTTCCGGGACGTCTTCGGTGTCGCCGGCGATGTAAACGCGCGTCCCACCGATGGTGAGCACGTAGCCGTTGCCGCGACCCTTGTCGTGATACTGAAGTCGATCCTGGGTGAGGTTGTACATCGGAACACCCTCGACCCCGATGCCGTCGATACTTTTCAACTCGCCGTTGGCCAGCGTAGTCGTCTGCGCCATCAGTGAGGCGGGCAACTGCGCGGCGACCGCCGCGGGAGCCACGATTCTCGTCCGCGCCTTCGTGATCGCGGACAGAGTCTCAGCGTCCAAATGATCACCGTGGATGTCGGTGATCAGGATGATGTCTGCGGTCGGTAGCCCCGCGAAACGACCCTCGCCGCCGACGGGGTCGACGTAGATGGCCATCCGGTTCCACCCCATCACGAACGTGGCATGATCGAGCGGGTGGATAATGAGGTCGCCACGCGAGGTCGGGAGGACCTCGCCGGTGATCTGGGCACCGACGCCCCCCGCGAGCGCACTGACCAGGACAACCGCGAGCGCGATCGATGAACGAAGGGTGGTAGGACGTTTCATAGTTTATCTCCTAATGAAGGCATCAAATTGGATGAATGATTCGACCGCCAGGTCGCCGTCTGTGGTACTCCTGGGTACTCCTCTCGCCGTCAACGGTACTCCTCGTACGCCGCACGCAACCAGCGCTCCGTGCCGTCGCCGGGTTCCGCGAACCCACGCGCGGGGTTCGATGCGACGACCTGGTCGACGGAACGCCCGCGCTCGATCTCGTCCCTCAGTCGCTCTCGGATCGTGACGAGCATCGTTCTGTACTCCAGAAGGTCGGTGCGCGTGGAGAGCTGACCGTGGCCGGGGACAATGACGGTGTCGTCGTCGATCAGCCCCGCAAGAGCCCAAGTCGCGTCGATCATTCCGTCCATCGACCCCCCATTCGGCTGATCGATGAAGGGAAGCCCGTAACGGACGAACATATCACCTGTATGCAAAACGTTGGAATCACGGAAGTAGACCTGAGCGTCTCCGTCCGTGTGCCCAGGGCCGGTATGGATGACATCGACCACGTTGTCATTGTAGTAGAAACGCATGGACTCCAAGAATGTAATCTTGGGCAAACCCACCTCGGAGTACGCGGGCTGGGCTCGGTTGGAAAGAGAAACAACCTGGTCCGTCTCCATTCGTTTCCGGCTGTTGTCCTGAGCGACGATGAGCGCACCGGCCCGCCCGAAGTTCTCGTTCCCGTCGGTGTGGTCGTAGTGCCAATGTGAGTTCACGACGAAGTCGACCGGGTTGTCGGTGAGTTCGGCGATGGCGGCGACGATTTTGTCGGTCAGGGGAGCGAACTGATCATCGACGATGAACGTGCCGTCGTCCCCGATCGAGACCGCAATGTTCCCGCCGCTTCCCTGGAGCAGGAAGATCGATTCGGTAATTCGGGTGGTCTGAATCTGGATGTTGTCGAAGTCCTGAGCCGAGCCGAACGCGGGGCACACCAACAGCCCCAGCACCACGAATGTCGTGCGTCTCATCTTCACTCTCTCCGGATCTGGCGGTGGGCGCACTCTTTCACGGTCCACCGACTCGTGGCCCGAGCGGTATTCTCGCGGCGGACCGAGGGTGGCGCCAGCGTGCTGGAGGACGCGGGACGAAATGCGCGGGCGCGTCCGAGGGCCGGACACCGATTAGGAGAGGGGCACGTCTTCCGGCTCGGGAGGTCGCACCACGAAGACGCAGTTGCGTCCGCGCCTCTTGGCTTCGTACAAGGCGCCGTCCGCGGTCGCGACCAGAGCTTCGAGCGACTCAGTCGTGGGACCCATCTGAGCGACTCCAAAGCTCGACGTCCATTTGATGTCGGCTTGGTTCAGATGAACGGCGGACTTCTCCATCTCCTCGCGGAGGCGCTCCGCGAGTTCGTGGGCGCTCTTTGCGCTCGTTTGCGGCAAGAGAATGGCGAACTCCTCGCCACCCACGCGTCCAGCGATGTCCGAATCCCTACACGTGGCGGTGACGATCCGCGACAGGTTCTTGAGCACTTCGTCCCCGATCGCGTGACCGTGGGCGTCGTTGATCTTCTTGAACCGGTCGATATCGAGCATGATGACCGCCAGTTCCTGCCCGTACCGCCGGGCCAGCCTGAACGGCGTTTCGCACAGTTGATAGAAGGAGCGCCGATTGTTCATCCCTGTCAGAAAATCGGTCCGAGCAAGCGTCTCGGCGTGATCCTTGGCTGTTCGGAGGTCGTGCGACAGCGTGTGGAAGCGCTCGACGAATTGGTTGGTGACCCTCAAGGAACGATTGGCGGAGACGAGGTAAAGTACGACCGCGTCCCATCAACTGCTGCGGGCGGGAGTCCTGGAGCAAGAAGTCTACGGTGGTCGGAAGCACCAGTGCGAGTATGGTGGGCATGACGCCGCCGCCGTGAATGGCGTACACCGCGCTCGCCATCCCCATCAGAAAAAAAAGAACGATGGCTCGGTAGGCGAGTCCTTCAGGTAGTAGCAGCCATCCGCCAATCCCCCAGACGAGGCCAGCCAGCAAAAGGCTCCAGTTGAAAACGCGCTCCCATTGCCTCATAGGGAGGGCGTCGCGTCGCATTTTGTGAGCCACGAAGACGCTCAATCGAAGGACGGCGACCACGACGAGGACGCCGACCCAGGCGATTGCAAGGCTATGGTCCACGACTTCCCAGATCGCCATCGAAAGGACGGCGGCGGCCAAGGGACTCGTGATGATCGACAAGGGTGACAGCGCAAAAAGGAGCTCGAGTTGCTCCTCGCGGATCGCCGCACCGCTCGCGGGGGTCATGGGGGGTCTTTCAGCCATTCTGGCTGTCCTCGTATTTTCGCGCTTATTGCGGCCGTGTTGGCGTGTTCTTCTACTAAAAGTCTCACGTTAGTGCATACTTTGTAGCCTCGGACCCATGCAAAAGGTGCCTGCATTGCTGCCGCCCCCTTTGCACTGGCGTTGCAGACCGGCCTGTTTTTGACGGGTATCCTGCAACGTCGGCCTGGAGGAATCATACCGAGAATCGTGGTATTGGGTGGTGGGCGTGTCGGGAGCGCGATCGTACGGGACCTTGCTGCAGAAGACGGGTTTTCCGTGCTCGGCGTGGATCTCGATCCCGTCCGGGTCGAGCGCATGACCGAATTCGGTGCGGACGGGGTGGTCGCGGATTTGTCCGATCTTGCCAACGTGTCGCAGGCGGTTTCGAATGCCGACCTCGTCGTAGGCGCCGTGCCGGGATTCATGGGCTATCGGACCGTTGAGCGGGTTCTTCAGGAGGGGCGACCGAAGAACCTTTAGCTGGGCGGGCCCAATTGCTCGGAGAACGATCTAGAAGTGCGCGTTTACCCGTCCGGACAGGCCCACGTCACGTACCGAACGGACTCCGCTGGCTCTGTGCACGTCCCGAGGGGCCTTTGCAGGAAGCGGGATCCGGTACCGACCTCCATGAACTGCTCCCTACACAGCTCGCTTCCCGGCTCGGCGCACCGCACGATTTCCCACGGTCCCGCGCTGAACCACCCCGTTCCCTCCGCCATGGGCAAGCAGTCGAAGGCGACGCTGACCTTTTCAGGTTGGCCCCGAATGATTCTGAAGTCTCCATCCAGCGGATCCATCGTCGGGTCCCACGTGCCGATAGGCCACTCCTCGAACTCGCGAAGCGCGTCCCCGGCGTCGATCGGAATTCCAAGGTCGTCGCCCGGAAGTGGAATCCTCCAGTGCGCGGAACTCACTGAAATATGGGCGGCAAGCAACACGCGAATCTCGTCTCGAGATGCCAGGTCGACGTACACCTTTTGTAACCTCCTCGAGACATATGCGAGGGGCAACTTAGATACGGGTGCCCCGATCCGCACCGCGTCGTCGGTCCACGGCAGCAAGACGGGGCGCGTGAGGGACGAGGCCGCGAAGCCGACCTCCGCCCGCTGGACTTCCTCGAGGCTACATCCGAACGAGGACATGGTCGGCGCCGTAAGTCCTAGCGCGGCAAGGCGGCGAAGGAATACACGGCGGTCGCAACGCGCAGCCAAAACATTGCCTCCAGGGAGGATCCCATAGGTTGGGGCACTATACATGGCGGAACTATGCCCATGGCGGGGGCTGGAGGCAAGCTGAAGGGGACCACGAAACTGGGTCGAACGCTTTTGCCAGTCTAGGGTTACGGATCGTCAGCCCTGTGAGAACACGTTATCTTCGCACGCATGTAAAAAGCGGTTCTCGATTCTACTCGCACGCCCCAACCGAATGACCACGAAATCGAATCCCCTGTTACTCGACTATGATCGCATTCCGTTCGATGAAATCGAGGCTTCTCACGTCGTTTCCGCTGTGCGCCAGATTCTGGAAGACGCGCGGAGCACGATCGAGTCTCTGGTCGCTGTCGACTCCAAACCGACCTATGCCGACACGATCGACCGTCTAGACGAGGCACTGGAGCGGGTGAAGGAACGGACCAGCCCGGTCATCCACCTGATGTCCGTGGCGGAGACCCCGGAGTTACGGGAGGCCTTTAATAGGGTTCTTCCGGACATCACCGAGTTCTGGACTCGGGTGACGTTGCACGAGGGGTTGTGGAAGCGCATCGAGACTCTTGCCGACACCGACGAAGCCAAGACTTTGCCCCCGATCGAAAGACGGCACCTAGATACGACCGTGCGGGATTTCCGCCGAGCGGGAGCGGACCTCCCGGCCGCGGACAAAGAGAAGCTGAGTTCGATCCGGCTCGAGATTTCCAGCCTCGAGCACAAGTTTTCCGAGAATGTGCTCGACGCGACCAATGCCTATTCTCTTTTGATCGAGGATGGAGGCCGCCTCGAGGGTGTCCCTGAACCAGACCGTGAGGAGGCGCGGCGCAAAGCGGTCGAGGCGGGACAGGAAGGCTGGCTACTCACCCTTGATTACCCATCGTTCGAGCCGATCATCAAACACGCTCGCGATCGGGATCTTCGGCGAGAACTGTTTTCGGCGTACGCCGGGCGGTGTCGCGAAGGAGAGTTTGCGAACACCGAGATCATTGAACGGCTTCTACATCTACGTAGGGCGCTTGCCGAGGTGCTCGGTTACGCAGACTTCGCGGACTACCGTCTTGAAGACTATATGGCCAAAACGGGCGAGCGGGCTTTTGGTTTTATTGAGGACCTGACGCAGAAAACGCGACCGTATTGGGAGCGGGATCTCGACGAGTTACGTGAGCATGCCTCTTCACTTGGCGTTGTCGAGTTGGAACCTTGGGACACCGCGTTCGTGAGCGAGAGTCTTCGACGATCGAAGTTCGACATCGACGATGAGGTGGTTCGTCGCTACTTCCCGCTCGATCGCGTGATGCATGGAATGTTCGAGGTCGTGCGCCGGGTTTTTGGCCTGATCGTAGAAGAACAAGACATCACCGAGGTTTGGCATTCCGACGTTCACTACTTCCAGCTTTCTCGGGAGGATGACGGCACGGTGTTGGGGTTCTTTTTTACCGACTGTCATCCCCGGCCCAACAAGAGGCAAGGTGCGTGGATGAACGACTTGAGGGTCGGCGGACCACGTGACGGGACGTTCGTGCCTCACGTCGGGATTATCGCGGGGAATCTGTCGCCGCCCAAAGGTGACGTCCCGCCTCTTCTGACGCACCGTGAAGTAGAGACCCTGTTCCACGAGTTCGGACACCTCTTGCACTTGCTGACTTCCACCGTCCCGATCGCCCCCATGGCCGGTATCAACGTCGCTTGGGACTTCGTCGAGCTTCCCTCGCAGATCATGCAGAATTGGACATGGGAAGAAGAAGCCCTCACCCTTCTGTCCGGGCACTATGAGACCGGGGAACCGCTGCCCGAAGAACTGTATGAGAAACTTCGGAGCGCACGCACGTTCTTGGGTGGTTGGAAACAGATGCGGCAGCTTTCGCTGGGGCATCTCGATCTCCAACTCCACCGAGGCGACCCCGACGACATCACGTCGGATCTCATGTCCCATATAGAGGGATTGTTCGAAGAGTACGCGCCGTCTCCCGCCTTTGCCCAGGTGCACGCTGCGACGTCGTTTACGCACCTGTTTTCGGGGGGATACGCGGCCGCGTACTACTCGTATCTTTGGTCGGAGGTACTCGATGCCGATGCCTTTGGAAGGTTCCGTCGCGAAGGGATCTTAAAGCGTGAGGTCGGAGAGGCGTATCTCAACGCGATTCTCACGCGTGGCGACAGCGCCGATCCCGAGGACCTCTTTCGCGAGTTCATGGGGAGAGATCCGGATCTTCAACCTCTGCTGGACCGTAACTTGGGGATTCCCTTGGAACCCCGGTCTCCGGCCCTTGCCGCACCCTGAAAACGCTTCAATTCAGGACTTGATGAGGCTTTGAGCAGCCGTTAGCTTATCAAGCTTACTTGGAAAGGCCGCCTAGTCGGGCGGCTTGCTTTGTTCCGGGGGGGGCAGGTCCGGGGTTGTTTTGCCCCGAAACGATGGCCGGTGGGGTACCGAAGCGGTCAAACGGGGCAGACTGTAAATCTGCTGGCTTAGCCTTCGTAGGTTCGAATCCTACCCCCACCATTGGACTGAACGAAGGCTTTGCGGGAGTAGCTCAGTTGGCTAGAGCATCAGCCTTCCAAGCTGAGGGTCGCGGGTTCGAGTCCCGTCTCCCGCTCTAGAAAGGTGGCGCTCCGATAGCTCAGTGGTAGAGCGCCTCCTTGGTAAGGAGGAGGTCCCGGGTTCAAGTCCCGGTCGGAGCTCTGAAAAAGAAAGAAAGATAGAGGGGATCGATAGCGAACGCAGCGATTTGCAACACGGTGAGGGAAGATTGATGGGTAAGGCGAAATTCGAGCGTACGAAGCCGCACGTAAACGTGGGAACGATCGGGCACGTGGACCACGGTAAGACGACGTTGACGGCTGCGATCACGATGGCGCAGGCGAAGAAGTGGGGTGGGGACGCGATCGCGTTCGACCAGATCGACAAGGCACCGGAAGAGCGAGAGCGCGGGATCACGATTGCGACGGCGCACGTGGAGTACGAGACGGAGAATCGTCACTACGCGCACGTGGACTGTCCGGGACACGCGGACTACGTGAAGAACATGATCACGGGCGCGGCTCAGATGGACGGGGCGATCCTGGTGGTGAGCGCGGCGGACGGACCGATGCCACAGACAAGGGAGCACATCTTGTTGGCACGGCAGGTAAACGTGCCACACGTGGTGGTGTTCCTGAACAAAGTGGATCAGGTTGACGACGAAGAGCTACTAGAGCTGGTGGAGTTGGAGGTACGGGAGTTGCTGAGCGAATACGACTTCCCTGGCGACGACACACCGGTGATCCGCGGGAGCGCGTTGAAGGCACTGGCGGCCGGGGGAGAGGGTCCGGATGCGGAGTGCATCCAGGAGTTGATGGACGCGATCGACAGCTTCATCCCGGAGCCGAAACGAGACGTGGACAAGCCGTTCCTGATGCCGGTAGAGGATGTGTTCTCGATCACGGGTCGTGGGACGGTGGCGACGGGTCGGATCGAGCGGGGGATCGTGAAGCAGGGCGAGGAAGTGGAGCTGGTGGGGATGGGGGCGGACCGGAAGACGGTGGTGACGGGAGTGGAGATGTTCCGGAAGCTACTGGACGAAGGGCGTGCGGGGGACAACGCGGGGCTCCTGCTTCGGGGAGTGGCGAAGGACGAGATCCAGCGAGGGCAGGTTCTGGCGAAGACGGGGTCGATCAAACCACACACGAAGTTTAAGGGCGAAGTGTACGTTCTGACGAAGGACGAGGGGGGAAGGCATACGCCGTTTTTCGACGGATATCGGCCGCAGTTCTACTTTCGGACGACGGACGTGACGGGAGCGGCGAAGCTGCCAGAAGGTGTGGAGATGGTGATGCCGGGGGACAACGTGCAGATGGAAGTGGAGTTGATCACGCCGATCGCGATGGACGCTCAGTTGCGGTTCGCGATCCGAGAGGGAGGACGCACGGTGGGGTCGGGAGTGGTTACGGAGATCTTGGAGTAACTCGGAATTCGAATTCACTCTCTCCCTCCGCTACACCGTGTCCGGGACGCTGCGTGAGAGAGAAAATCCGAATCCTTACAGATAGGTAGACTCCGTCACCGCGCCCTGTTGGGCGTTCTGGGCGGGGCAGGAAGGTGGGAACGAAGGAAGCTCGGTAAAGACGGACGGTACGAAGCGGTAGGGGCGGACAGCAGCGGTCGAGACGGACCGAGCAGCCCGACAAAGCAAGATGATGCGAAGGGCGGGGCGAGTTTTGGCCCCGTGCGAGGACCAGCCAGGACAGCGGTGGGGAGCGGAGACTCCCTACGCAGCGTCCCGGACACGGTGTAGCGGAGGAGGGAGTCTCCGTTTCCCACCGCGGGCCCTCACCAAAGAAGCTCGCGGGGCCCACGCGCCCCGCACTAAGAGGAAGATACATGGCGGACAGAATTCGGATCAGACTGAAGGCCTTCGATCACTGGATCGTGGACCAGACCGCGGGCGACATCGTGCGGACGGCACAGAAAACCGGCGCCACGGTCCGGGGTCCGATTCCTTTGCCGACGCGGCGGGAGCGATGGACGGTTCTTCGCTCGCCCCACATCGACAAGAAGAGTCGCGAGCAGTTCGAACTCAGAACACACAAACGCCTCATCGACATCATTGATAGTCGCCCGCAGACCGCTGAGGCGCTTACCAGGCTGGATCTACCGGCCGGTGTAGATGTGGAAATCAAGGTCGATTAGCCAACAAGGCTGAATGATGGCTGGACTAATTGGAAAAAAGGTCGGGATGACCCGGATCTTCGATGAAGGTGGAGCCGCGATTGCCGTGACAGTTGTGGAGGCGGGGCCGTGCTCCGTTCTTCAGATCAAGAGCGCGGAGACCGACGGATACGCCGCTGTCCAACTGGGTTTTGGTGCCCAGAAAGACAACCGGGCAAACAAGGCCGAAAAGGGACACGCCGCCAAGGCGGGCGTCGAAACCGCCCCTCGTCTCGTGCGGGAGTTCGGTGTGTCCGACAAAGACCAGTATGAAATCGGACAAGCGCTTACGGTCGAGGTATTCGAGCCCGGCGATAGAGTCAAAGTGACCGGCACCTCGAAAGGCCGGGGCTTCCAGGGTGTGGTAAAGCGCTGGGGCTTCGCGGGCCGCCCGGCGACGCACGGACATCCGATGTCCCGTGTCCCGGGATCTATCGGGCCGGGTACCGATCCCTCCCGAGTGATCAAGGGGAAAAAACTGCCGGGTCGTATGGGTGGAGTTCGTAGAACGATCGCCAACGTGAAGGTCGTGAGAGTGGACCTGGAACGGAATCTCCTCTTCATCAAGGGCGGGGTTCCGGGGTCCAGAAACAGTTATCTGATGATCCAGAAATGACGCATGCTTAAAGCGCGCTACTACCAGAACGACGGCTCCGAAGGGAAGGCTCAGGCTCTTCCTGAATGGCTTTTCGACGGTGTCGTCCATGAGGACGTCTTGCATCAGGTGATCAAGGCGTACCTGTCGAATCAACGTCAGGGCACCGCCTCGGCGAAATCCCGGGGTGAGGTCAGGGGCGGGGGCCGCAAGCCGTTCCGCCAGAAAGGGACCGGGCGGGCCCGTCAGGGCACCATTCGGGCCGCCCAGATGAGGGGCGGCGGGGTCGCGTTTCCGCCCATTCCGCATTCGTGGAGGCAACGCGTCCCTCGCAAGGTTCGCGCCTTGGCTCGGCGGTCCGCGTTCAACTCCAGGGCGCAGGGAGACCGGGTCGTGTTAGTGGATTCGTTCGCCTTCGACACTCCGAAGACGAAGACCCTGGTGGAGATGCTCGGGAGAGTCGGGGCCGAGGGGAAGGTCCTTGTCCTCACGGATGGCCCGAACGCAAACGTCTACCTTTCGTCGCGAAATCTTCCGAGTGTCGAGGTGCGTCCCTTTGGAGATGAGTCGGCATACGACATTCTCTGGGCCCACGTTCTGGTGATCGAGAAAGCTGCGCTCGACAATGCCGAGCCATCCGCTATGCACCGAGCAGCGATGGAATCGCTGTCCCGGGGAGAGCCGGTGGTGAGGAGTAGGGAGAGGGCTGCCGAGCAGGAACAGGCCGAGCGGAAAAAAGCGAGGCCGCTCCGCGAGAAGCACTCGAGGAGGGTCACAGGGGTGGTGGCAGAGGCAGAAGCCCCCATCACCACGAAGGAAGCCCCCTCAAAATCCAAGCCGAAGACCAAGCCGAAGGCCAAGGGGGCAGCGAAGACCGAAGCGAAAGCGGAAGCCGCGCCGGAGCAATCCTTGGCCAAGTCTCCAGGGGCGTCCGAGAGCGAGCTCGACGTTGCGACCATCAAGCTGCCCAAGGTAGCCGACATGGCGGAATTTCTCGCTCAGTTCGACAACGAATCCGATATTAAGGCACTACAGGCGCGGGATTCACGGAAGACCGTGCAGACCCACTACGAGGTGCGCTTGATGGAGATTTCCACGGGTAAGAAGGGCTGAGGGGACGACGATGAGCAACGTTTATGAAGTGATCCATGCGCCGGTCGTAACCGAGAAATCTGCGGAGGCGATCGAAAGCGACAACGTCTACACGTTTATCGTGGACCGAAAAGCGAACAAGATCGAAATATCTAGGGCGGTCGAGGGCATCTGGGACGTAAAGGTGCGCCACGTGCGCACGATGCAGTACCGCGGCAAGGCGAAGCGCGCATTGATGGGGCGGCTCTCCAAGAACCCGAAGCTCGGACGGCGCCCAGCGTTCAAGAAGGCCGTCGTTCAGTTGGCCGAGGGTGACCACATCGAGTTCTACGAGGTAGGATAACGCCGATGGCTATCAAGAAATTCAAACCGATGACGCCCGGGACGCGCTTCCGCTCCATCGTCGACAACTCGGACATTCTTACGAAGAAGGAGCCCGAGAAATCGCTTCTGGAGGGGTCTTCCAAGTCCGGCGGCCGCAACCATCACGGTCGCATTACCTCCCGCCGACGCGGCGGCGGGCACAAGCGTCGCTATCGTCGCATCGACTTTCGCAGAGACAAGTTCGGTGTCCCAGGGAAAATCGCAGCGATCGAGTATGATCCCAATCGGAGCTCGAACATCGCGTTGGTTCACTATGCGGACGGCGAGAAGCGTTACATTCTTCACCCGCGTGGTCTCTCGGTCGGCACGTCGATCGAGTCTGGCCCCGATGCCGACATTCTCTTGGGTAATGCCCTTCCGCTCGGTAAGGTTCCGCTGGGAACGATGGTGCACAACATCGAGCTCAAGCCGGGCAAGGGGGGACAGATGGCGCGCTCGGCGGGAGCCGGCGTGCAGGTGGTAGCGAAGGAAGGGAAGTATGTTACCCTTCGTTTGCCTTCGACCGAGGTGCGGCAGGTGCTCGACACTTGTCTGGCCACGATCGGACAGGTCGGCAACATTGAGCACAACCTTCAGAACCTCGGCAAGGCAGGAGCCAACCGCTGGCGCGGTCGGCGGCCCAAGGTCAGGGGAGTGGCGATGAACCCGGTGGACCATCCGCTGGGCGGCGGTGAGGGCAGGTCCTCTGGTGGCAGGCCGCCGGTTACGCCGTGGGGCAAGCGCGAGGGCAAGAAAACGAGGGATAAAAAGAAGCAGTCCAACAAGTATATCGTCCGCGGACGGAAACGGGGTAAGGCGACACAATCATGACGCGAAACCCCGATGCTGTCACCGGTTCCGCCGGCTCGAAAAGAGGTCGATTCAATGCCGCGTAGCGTAAAGAAGGGCCCGTATATCGACGAAAAGCTGCTTGCGAAGATCGACGGTATGAACGCCCGCAACGAAAAGAAGGTCATCAAGACGTGGGCGCGGTCGTCCACGATCTCGCCTGACTTCGTGGGGCATACCGTCGCGGTACACAACGGTAACAAGTTCATTCCCGTCTACATCACGGAAAACATGGTGGGCCACAAACTCGGAGAGTTTTCCCCGACGCGCCTGTTCAGGGGCCACGGTGGAAAACTGTCGGACAAGCGGTCCAAGGTAGGATAGCGAGAGGATGGACATGCAGGCCAAGGCGATTGCCCGGCAGATAAAAATGAGCCCGAGGAAAGTCCGTTTGGTTGTGGACCAGATTCGAGGTAAGTCGGTGAACGAGGCGTATGCGATTCTTCAGTTCTCGAAGAAAGCAGCCGCGGATCCGGTTGGGAAAACCCTCCGATCGGCCGTCGCGAATGCCCAGAATAAAGCGTTGGACTCGGGGGACGTCCTCGATATCGATGAATTGAGAATAGCCACTGCCTTCGTCGATGAGGGGCCTACGCAAAATCGATGGAGGGCCGCTGCCATGGGTCGGGCTGCTCCCCTTCGAAAACGGACGAGCCACATCACGGTTGTCGTGGATAACAAGGAATAGAATGGGACAGAAAACACACCCGCTGGGATTTCGACTCGGGATCGTCAAGGATTGGAGGTCGCGCTGGTACGCTGACCGTGATTTTCCGCGAATGCTTCAGGAAGACGAAAAAATCCGGAACTACCTAGAGCGGCGTCTCGCCCACGCGGCCCTTTCGAAGGTGGAAATCGAACAGAAGCCGTCGAAGATCGTTGTGACCCTCTTTACCGCCCGCCCCGGTGTGGTCATCGGCAAACGTGGCGCTGAGGTCGACAAGCTGAGGGACGAGTTGGCGCTGGTCACGAACGCGGAGATTTCCGTGAACGTAGAGGAAATTCGGCGGCCCGAGATCGACGCGCGACTGGTGGCCGAGAACGTGGCCCACCAGCTGCGGCAGCGAATATCTTTTCGACGAGCGATGAAACGAGCCGTCCAGTCCGCTGTTCGTGGCGGAGCGGAAGGCATCAAAATTCAATGTGCCGGACGACTGGGCGGTGCGGAGATCGCGAGAACCGAAGGGTACAACGAGGGACGTGTACCTTTGCATACGCTCCGTGCGGACATCGACTACGCGCAGATTCACGCGTCTACGCAGTACGGGGTCGTCGGGGTGAAGTGTTGGGTTTTCACCGGTGAGGTTGTCGAAGAGCGGCGCGGCCGCACGTACTCCACCGGTGCGTGACGGAGAGGAATAGAGAATGTTAGCTCCCAAACGAGTAAAGCACCGCAAGACCCACAAAGGCCGGATGCGCGGGAAAGCTTCTCGCGGCAACAAGGTGTCTTTCGGTGATTACGGACTCCAGACGACGGAGTGCGGCTGGATAACGAATCGGCAGATTGAATCGGCCCGTGTGGCGATGACCCGTCACATCAAACGTGGTGGGAAGGTTTGGATCCGGATTTTTCCAGATAAACCGATCACGTCCAAGCCTGCGGAGACTCGTATGGGTAAGGGGAAGGGCAATCCGGAGGGGTGGGTTACCGTCGTCAAACCCGGGCGAATGATGTTCGAACTCGAAGGTGTGACCGAAGAGACGGCGCGGCGAGCTTTGGAGTTGGCGGCGGCGAAGTTACACGTGGCCACCCGGTTCGTCGCTCGTGAGCACCAACTCGGTTAATGAGGAGATAATGAAGGCGTCAGATATTCGCGACTGGGACAATGTCGAGATTGGGGCACGGCTCGAGGAGTTGAAGGAGGAAAAATTCCGCCTTCGATTTCGGATGGGGACCATGCAACTCGAGAATCCCAAGATGCTTCAGCACATTCGGCGCGACGTTGCGCGACTGAACACGATTCTTCGGGAGCGAGAGCTTTCCGATACGCTTATGGCGGCTCCGCCGCCCGAGGCGGCTGTGTCGCCTGAAACGGCGGACGAAATTCCCGAGACGGTAGAATAGAGCGGAGTCAATGACTGAAGAACAATCCGAAACAGAAGGACTGTCCGAAGAGGTCGCACAGCCGGAAGAGGTCGCACAGCCGGACGTGCCGTCGCTCGGCCAGGCGCGCTTACAGCGCAAGGTTCGGGCGGGCGTAGTGGTCTCCGACCAGAATGACAAAACAGTGACAGTGCTCGTAGAAAGGCAGTTCGCCCACCCGCTCTATACGAAGCAAGTAAAAAGGACTAAGAAATACCGGGCGCACGATGAACAAAACGAATTTCAGAAGGGCGATGTCGTTCGGATCGTCGAAACACGGCCATTGTCGAAGACGAAGCGGTGGCGTGTCTTGGAACTGCTCGAGCGCCCTGAGTCATAGGACTGAAACGAAATGATTCAACAAGAGTCGATGCTCAAGATTGCGGACAACTCGGGGGCCAAGAGCGCCCTATGTATCCGCGTCCTGGGCGGTTCGAGGCGCCGCTATGCGAGTATCGGCGACGTGGTCGTGGTGACCGTCAAGGATGCCATTCCCAACTCGCCCGTAAAAAAGGGTGAGGTCGTGCAAGCCGTAGTTGTTCGGACGGCCAAGGAAGTGCGGCGCGTTGATGGAACCTACATCCGGTTCGACGACAACGCGGCGGTTCTGCTCACTGCCCAAGGAGAGCCGAGGGGGACACGCATCTTTGGCCCCGTGGGCCGCGAACTTCGTGAGAAGCGTTATATGAAGATCGTTTCGCTGGCTCCGGAGGTGCTCTGATGCCCAAGAAGGGATCGCCGACGAGCATCGTCAAGGGAGATCGCGTCAAGGTCATCCGAGGCAATTTTCGTGACATGGAGGGTCCGGTCCTCAGTGTGATTCCCCGGAAAGAGCGCTTGGTGGTGGAAGGCGTAAACATGCGGAAACGTCATGAGAGACCGAGCGAAGCCAATCCCGAGGGCGGGATCGTGACTTTCGAGGCGCCCATTCACGTTTCGAACGTGATGTTGGTGGAGCCTGCCGGAGGCAAGGCGAGCCGCATTCGAATTCGTACAGAGGCTGATGGCGCCAAGGAGCGAATTGCCGTAAAGACCGGCAATCCGATCCCCAAACCGTAGGTGGGAGCATAGGTAGATGGAGCCAAGACTATTAAGACACTACAAAGCGTATGCTCGGCCTCACTTGGCTGAACAGTTCCAATGGAGTAATCCGAATCAGATTCCGAAAATCGAGAAAGTCGTCATGAACGTTGGTGTGGGCGAGGCTTCGAAAAATGCCAAGCTCCTGACGGCCGTCGTCGAAGAACTGGGTGTGATCACGGGGCAGAAGGCCGTTGTGACGCGGGCGCGGAAGTCCGTCGCCAACTTTCAGCTGCGCGAGGGCATGCCCATCGGCGCCTGCGTGACACTTCGCAAGAGCCGGATGTACGAGTTCCTAGACCGTCTCGTGAGTGTGGCAATTCCGCGGGTCCGCGACTTTCGCGGATTACGCACGCGCTCTTTCGACGGTCGTGGAAACTTTTCGATGGGAATCCGTGAGCAGATCATCTTCCCGGAAATCGATTTCGATAGGGTCGGTCAGGTTCACGGAATGGACGTCACCGTGGTCACGAACACCAGCAGGGACGACGTAGCGCTGGCCTTGCTCAGGGCGATGGGCTTCCCGTTCCAGGGGGAGATCCCGGTTGTGATCGAGCAACACGCCAACTAACACGGAATAGGGGAAGTCGATGGCCAGGAAGGCTCTGATCGAGAGGAACAATCGCAAGCCCAAGTTTCCGGGCCGGCACCGCAATCGCTGTAATCGGTGTGGACGCCCACGGGCGTTCATCCGGAAGTTTGGAATCTGCCGAATCTGTTTCCGCCAGAAGGCGCTGCAGGGTGAAATCCCCGGTGTCCGGAAAGCAAGCTGGTAAAGGATCGAATCGAACAATGATGACTGACCCGATCGCGGATATGCTCACTCGGATCCGGAACGCCGGATCCGCTGGGCACAAATGGGCCGACATGCCTGTCTCGACGCTGAAGACCAAGGTGGCCGACCTACTCAAGGACAATCACTTCATCTACGACTTCAAGGTTTTGAATGACGGTCGATTCGGGGTGCTTCGGGTGTATTTGAAGTATCACGACCAAGGCCCCGTCATACGGCACCTGGAGCGGGTTTCGACGCCGGGCCGGCGGAGGTACGTGGGCGTGGGGGAGATCCCGCGGGTTCGGAATGGACTGGGGATGGCCATCCTCTCCACGTCCGAGGGGCTGATGTCTGGTCGGGTGGCTCGCAAGCGGGGTGTCGGCGGGGAGCTCATGGCCCTCGTCTGGTAATGAAAATCGAGACGGAAACGAGATAGCCGATGTCGAGGATTGGAAGACAGCCGATTGAGGTCCCCAAGGGGATCGACGTGAACCTGGACGGGAAAGCGGTTCGTGTTAAGGGCCCGAAAGGTGAGCTCACCTTCAATGTCCATGCGGACATGACGGTGAAGTTGGATAAGGGGGTGCTTTCGGTGACCAGGCCTTCGGATCAGCCGAGCCACCGCGCACTTCATGGGCTGACCCGAATGTTGATCGCGAACATGGTCGAGGGCGTCTTGAACGGGTTTAGCAAGACGCTCGAGATTCAAGGCGTGGGGTATCGCGCCCTGGCAAAGGGTCCGGGGATCGAGCTACAACTCGGCTTCTCGCATTCGATCGATTACCCGGCCCCGGAAGGTGTGAGTTTGGGCTTGCCGGACCCGACAACGATCGTGGTCAGTGGAGTAGACAAGCAGAGGGTGGGCCAAGCGGCCGCTGAGATCCGTGCCTTTCGGCCACCCGAGCCATACAAGGGCAAAGGGATTCGGTACAAGGGTGAACATGTGCGGCGTAAGGCCGGCAAGACTGCGGGAGCATAGAGTAGGACCATGAGCCACAAGAAATCGGTTGCCACACGCGATGATCGACGTAAGCGTCGCCATTTTCGCATTCGCAAAAAAATATGGGGCACGGCCGAGCGACCCAGGCTCGTGGTGTTCCGATCTTTGAAAAATTTTGAGGGCCAGGTTGTCGATGATGATGCCGGGCAGACGCTGGTGGGTCTGTCTACGCTTTGCGCCGACCTCTCCGACCTGAAGATCGAAGGCCAAAACGTGAGGGTCGAGCGTGCACGAGCCGCCGGTAAACTCCTCGCGGATCGGGCCAAAGCGCTTGGGGTAGAATCAGTCGTATTCGATCGCGCGGGATATCAGTATCACGGCCGGGTGAAAGCCTTTGCAGAAGGCGCTCGGGACGGAGGGTTGAAGTTCTAATGGCCAGGGAGCAGAAACGGAAACAAGGTCGCGCGCGCGAATCAGAGTTCTCCGAGAACGTGATTCATATCAACCGTGTGGCAAAAGTTGTGAAGGGTGGTCGCAGGTTCTCCTTTACTGCGCTGGTGTCGGTGGGAGACCAGAAGGGTCGCGTCGGCATCGGGCTTGCTAAAGCGAACGAAGTGGCGGAGGCCATCCGGAAGGCTTTCGAGCGGGGCAAGAGGGAATTGGTCGAAATTCCTGTACAGAACGGGACCATACCGCACGAAATCGTGGGTGAGTGGGGTGCCGGCCGCGTGATGCTTCGTCCGGCCGCACCAGGCACCGGCGTGATTGCCGGAGGGCCGGTCCGGTCCGTTCTCGAGGCCGTGGGCATCAAGGACATCCTTACCAAGAGTCTTGGTAGTAACAACCCGACCAATGTGGTTCGGGCCACGATGGACGGTCTTACGAATCTAGTCACTGCGCAGCAGGCGGCTCGGGAACGTGGCGTGTCCGTCGAGGTTATCCTAGGGATCAGTAACGATGGCTAACAAGCTGGCGATCACCCAGGTGCGCAGTGGTGTGGGACGGAAGTTCAAGCACCGCAGAACTTTGACGGCGCTGGGGTTCAAGAAGCACCAGCAGACGGTGGTCCACGACGACACGCCGGCGATTCGCGGCATGTTGAAGCAGGTCCACTACCTCGTCCAAGTCAGTGAGATGGAGTAATGACTGAGTTACACGAACTACGTCCCGCTGCAGGGTCGCATCAGACTTCCAAGCGCAAGGGCCGAGGTCCGGGCTCCGGCAAGGGTAAAACCGCCGGACGCGGCCAGGATGGTCAGAAGTCCCGAAGCGGCGGCTCCGTCCGGCCCGGCTTCGAGGGTGGCCAGATGCCTCTTCAGCGCCGCATTCCGAAGCGAGGCTTCACGCCTCGTAAACGTAAGGTCTACCAGATCGTGAACGTCGGGGATCTTTCCCGTGTCGATGGCACTACGGTCAACGCACAAACGCTCAAGCAGGCGGGTTTGATTCGATCGGTGGAGGGCCTGATCAAGGTGCTCGCCATGGGTGACCTGAGCCAGGCGTACTCGGTGGAAGCGCATAAGTTCAGTGCTGGCGCCGCGGCAAAGATCGAGGCGGCAGGCGGAGGCGTCACGACGGTGGGGCCGGTGGCGGCAACGGAGCCGTCGGCCGAAGAAAAAGCGGAGAACGATGGCTAACCCGATCCCGAATCTTTTCCGGGTCCCGGAGCTCAGAGAGAAGATTCTCTTTACGCTTTTAATTCTGTTGATCTATCGGGTCGGTGCCCACATCACGGTGCCCGGCGTGGACGTAGGCATCCTCCGTCAACAGTTCGGTGCTCTCCAAGGTGGCATCTTGGGGATTTACGACATGTTCGTCGGGGGGGGGCTGAGCCGGGCTACCATCCTGGCACTCGGAATCATGCCGTACATCTCGGCCAGCATCATGTTTCAGTTGCTGGCCGCCGTCTTTCCGACCGTCGAAAAACTACAAAAAGAAGGTGACGACGGGCGGGCAAAGCTGACGCAATGGACCCGGTACACGACCATCGTTCTGAGCGTCGTACAGGGCTTCAGCTACGCGGCCTTCCTCAACAGTACCGGGGCCATTCGCGATCCAGGGTTCATCTTCAATCTGACGACGACGGTGACCCTCACGGTAGGGGCGGTCTTCGTGATGTGGCTCGGTGAGCAGATCACCGAGCGGGGGATCGGGAACGGAATGTCGCTCCTGATCTTCTTCTCGATCATTGAGGGCTTTCCCGCCGCGGTGGCCCGCACGTGGGAGTCGTTCATAGCCGGGCAGGTCCAGATTTTCGCCCTGGTGATGCTGGTGGTCGTGTTGGTTGGAATCACTGCTGCTGTCGTGGCGATGACCATGGGCTCCAGGAAGATTCCCGTTCAAATTCCTCGAAAAGTGGTAGGACGTGGGCGGATCCGTGAGGGGCAGAAAAGCTTCGTTCCTCTTCGGGTCAACTCTGCCGGCGTTATGCCGATCATCTTCGCCCAGTCTTTCATCGTTGTTCCTGGGACACTGGCGCAACTTCTCGGGCAGACGGGAGGCTACCTCGATGTTGTTGCTGACATCTTTCAGCCTGGTACTGTCTACTACATCACCTACGGTCTGCTGATCGTATTCTTCACCTACTTTTACACGGCAATCATCTTCAACCCCGTCGACTTGGCTGAGAATCTCAAGAAACAAGGTGCGTTCATTCCGGGGGTAAAACCCGGAGCTCGGACGGCCGAATACATCGATCGTGTCCTGACCCGTGTTACGCTTCCAGGATCGATTTATCTGGCGTTGGTTGCCTTGGTGCCGTTTTGGATTTTCAGCTTATTCAACATCCAGACGTTCTTTTTCGGTGGCACGGGCTTGCTAATCGTTGTAGGGGTGGGGCTCGATACGGTCCAACAGGCTCAGCAGCACCTGTTGTTGCGCCACTACGACGGGTTCATGAAGAAAGGCCGGGTGAAGATGCGCGGTGGCTCCCGACACGCATAGTCGGTTCGAGGAGAAAGGACTATGCATGTGATTCTATTGGGCCCTCCGGGCGTCGGCAAAGGCACGCAAGGGGTTCTTCTCGCGGACGCGATGGGATGGCAGAGGATCGTGACGGGTGATCTTCTACGCGCCGCGAAGAGTGCCGGTGCCCCTCTGGGGCAAGAGGCCGACCGGTACATGTCCGCCGGTGAGCTGGTCCCCGATCAACTCATCATCGACATGGTGAAGGAGGAGTTGGCCGCCCTGCCCGCCGGGACGGGTGTTCTGTTCGACGGCTTTCCGAGAACCGAGGCGCAGGCGTCCGCGTTCAGCATGATGTTGCAGGCTCTCGGCCGTGCCATCAGCCACGTGGTCGTGCTCGACGCGGAGGATGACGTTCTTACCGACAGGATCTCCGGTCGGCGCTCCTGCCCTACCTGCGGGTCGGTCTACAATGTTGCTCTCGCTCCACCTCGACGTGAGGGCGTGTGCGACAACGAGGGGACTCCGCTCGTTCATCGGCTGGATGATTCGGCCGAAACGGTGCAGAATCGATTGAGCGTCTACCGAAGAGAGACGGAGCCGTTGATCGCTTACTACGGCGGGAGCAAGGCCAGCGTCCACTACGTCCGTGGCGATCAAGAAGTGGGCGAGGTCCAGGCGGAGGTTCGCTCGGTTCTTGGATTGGGCGCGTAGTATGATCCACCTCAAGACCCCCGATGAAGTAGATGCGATTGCCCGGGGCGGCGCTATCATCGCCGATTTTCTCACAGCGGTTCGCCCGCGGGTTCAGCCGGGCGTCTCTACTTTGGACCTAGATGGGTTCGCGGACGAGTTCATCCGTTCCCATGATGGTGCGGTGCCGGCCTTCAAGGGTCTGTACGGTTTTTCGGGGAGTGTGTGCACGTCTTTGAATGAAGAGGTGGTTCACGGCATTCCGAGGGCCGACCGTCTCTTGAAAGAAGGGGATATCGTTTCGATCGATGTAGGGGTCAGGTTGGATGGATGGTGTTCCGATTCAGCTTGGACGTTCCCGATCGGGGAGGTCGATGAGGACACACGTCGTCTCATGGAGGTCACGGAGGGTGCTCTTGAGCGTGCCATGTCGGCGGCGGTCCCTGGGGGATTCGTGGGTGACATTGGGGCGGCTGTCGTGGCATCGGTGAAAGGGACGGGGTTGAGCATCGTCAAGGATCTGGTGGGCCACGGGGTCGGCCGCGAGGTGCACGAAGAACCCCAAGTGCCAAACATCGGCCAAGCGGGTACGGGACCGGAGCTGCGCGAGGGTATGGTTTTGGCGATTGAGCCGATGTTATCCTGCGGGGTTCCGGAGATTCAGACGCTTGAAGATCGTTGGACAGTGGTTACGCAGGATCGGACTCGGTCGGCCCACTTTGAGCACACGGTGGCGGTCACCCACGGTGGGCCACGGGTCCTCACCGCGGCGCCAGCCGAGGCTCGGGCATGAAATTTCTGGACCGACCGGGCTATGCCTTGAGGGTGGTCCACCCTTCCACTATCATTGTAAGCTCTGCAATAAACGTGCTCCGGGGTGTTGAAAATGAAGGTACGTAGTAGCGTCAAACCGATCTGTGAACACTGCAAGGTGGTCCGCCGCCGAGGGGTCGTACGGGTCATCTGTAGCCGCACTCCCAAGCATAAACAACGTCAGGGTTGACCTGACGATCCATGCCACCGATGCGGGTCGAACGTTTTCGGCTAACCCGTTGGCATAAATAGTTTTACCTCGCGGAAGCGGGTTTCCCAGCAACTGAGAAGAAGGCGGTATGGCACGAATCGCGGGTGTGGATCTCCCGAAGGAAAAGCGGATAGAGGTCGCGCTGACGTATCTTTTCGGCATCGGCCCCTCCCGCTCGCGAGTGATCCTTGAGAGCACGGGAGTGGATCCAGATCGCCGCGCAGCCGATCTCACGGATGACGACGTGAACAAACTTCGTCAAGAGATCGAGGGTAAATACAAGGTCGAAGGTGCTCTGCGCACCGAAGTGTCCATGAATATCAAGCGCCTCATGGACATCGGTTGCTACAGGGGTCTCCGGCATCGCCGCGGGCTTCCGGTCCGCGGCCAGCGCACGCACACGAATGCTCGCACGCACAAGGGTCAGCGGCGGGCGATCACCGGGAAGAAGGCGCCGCCGAAGAAGTAGTTCGCGGGCGTTCCAACTCGAAGTTTCAAATAGAAGTGAGGATGGTACCGAGTGGCGGATGATAAAACACCGCGGAAGCGGAGCAAAAAAGTCGTCGAGGCGGAGGGCGTCGCCCACATCAAGGCGACCTTCAACAACACGCTGATCACGATCACGGACAAAGTGGGGAATACCGTGGTCTGGGGCAGCGCCGGAAAGGCGGGTTTTAAGGGCTCCAAGAAATCAACGCCTTTTGCAGCAACGGTAGCTGCGGAACAGTGTGGCCGAGAGGCCGCAGCCCTCGGCGTGAGGCGAGTGGACGTACGCGTTCAGGGGCCGGGCTCCGGGCGCGAATCGGCCATTTCAGCTTTGGCAACTGCGGGAATCCAAATTAAATCGATTCAAGATGTGACACCGCTTCCTCATAATGGATGCCGCCCCCCTAAGAAGCGCCGGGTTTAACAGAGAACAGAATGGCACGACACACTGGACCAGTTTGCCGGCTCTGCCGCCGCGAGGGGCAGAAGCTCTTTTTGAAAGGACAGAAGTGCTACACGGAGAAGTGCGGCATTGAACGTCGTGCTTATCCTCCGGGTCAGCACGGTCCCGCGCACGCACGTAGGCGGAAGCAGTCCGAGTACGCCGTGCAGCTTCGCGAGAAACAGAAAGTAAAGAGGATTTATGGACTGCACGAAAAGCAGTTCCGTAATCTGTTCGAGCGGGCGTCCGCGCGCGGCGGGATTACCGGCGAAAACATGCTCATTTCTCTGGAGATGCGGTTGGATAACGTCATTTTCCGGATGGGCTTCGCCCCAAGCCGTAGCGCTGCGCGTCAGCTCGTTCGGCATCGTCACGTGGAAATTAATGGACGTCTCGTGGACGTTCCGTCCTTCCAGGTGGGTGCCGGGGACGAGGTGGCTATCAAGGCGAAGTCCAAGGATCTCGCGACCGTGCAGGGGAGTCTGGAGGCTCGGACTCGCCCGTCCCTGGTGGAGTGGCTCGCCTTGGACGAAAAGAATCGTGTCGGACGGATGACTCGCCAGCCGACCAGACAGGACATCCCTCTGGCCGTACAGGAACAGCTCATCGTGGAGCTGTACTCGAAGTAATGGAGACTTCCGTGCAGATCGATTTGACCGGTTTAGTATTACCCGAGCGTATCGAGGTTTCAGACGCCTCGGAAGATGGAAGCCGGGCCGAGTTTGTAATCGAGCCTCTCGAGCGCGGCTTTGGCCATACGCTCGGAAACTCGGTGCGGCGAGTGTTGCTCTCGTCGCTTCGTGGGGCTGCTGTTTGGGCGTTCCGGATTGACGGCGTGGTGCATGAGCACCAGGCGGTCCCGGACGTGGTCGAGGACGTTCATCAGATCATCCAAAATCTCAAGTCCCTCGTCGTCACCTTAGACGAAGGCGTGTCGGAGGCGACGCTCGCGATCCGGGTTGAGCGGGCGGGTGCGGTCACGGCGGCCGACATTGTGCCTGTGAGCGGCGTCACGATCCACGATCCTGACCACCACCTCATGACGGTTCAGGATAAACGGAAACTCAACATCGAATTGCACGTCAAGGAGGGGCGCGGTTTCGTTCTGGCGGATCAGCATGAACTGCCGCGCGGGGCCCCGGTTGATCTGGTGCGGATCGACGCCATCTTCAATCCAGTCCGGCGTGCCAACTTTTCGGTTGAAGAGACCCGCGTAGGGCAACGGACGGACTTTGATCGACTCACGCTCGTCGTCGAAACGGACGGATCCGTGGACGCGGAATCGGCGGTGAAGTATTCTGCCGCGTTGATTCGCCAGCACTTCGAGTTCATGCTTTACTTTGGCGAAGGCGGGGTCCCGCAAGTAACTCTCCCAGGTGCCGTCGAGGTGCCGGAGCGGCTTCGCGACCTCTTCGATCGTCCGATTGAGGATCTGGCGGAGTTGAGCGTGCGATCCCGGAACTCCCTTCAGAAGGAGAACATCCAGACTCTGGGTGATCTTGTTCAGCGCACCGAGGACGAGGTGCTGGGGATCGAGAACTTCGGCAAGAAATCGCTCACGGAGATCACAGCGTTTCTGGACGAGCACGAGTTGAGATTCGGAATGCGCTTCAAGTCGAGCGATGACGGCCTGCTCTTCCTGGTGGAAGAAAATGCGGTCGAATCCGCCGAAACGAGCGAGGAGTAACAGCGCGAGTATGAGGCATCGTAAAAAGGGCCGGGCCCTTTCCCGAACGGCGAGCCATAAAAAAGCGACGATGCGGAATATGGCGACGTCTCTCATTCGGCACGAACGGATTGAGACGACGACGGCCAAAGCGAAAGAGTTACGCCCTTTCGCCGAGCGGTTGATCACGCTTGGCCGACGTGGGGATCTGCATGCGCGTAGGCTCGCGGGTCGGTCGATCGCGGACCGCGATGTTCTTGGCAAGCTTTTCGACGAAGTTGGGCCCCGTTTTGCGGAACGCCCGGGAGGATACACCCGGATTCTCAAGTTGGGGAATCGTCGGGGTGACGCCGCCGAGATGGCGCTGATCGAGTTGGTGGATTAGACTGCCCGCATTCTTGACAGTCAGGCATAGATCGAAAATGGGAGCACGGTAAGACATGGCATCGTTCGGATCCCGAAGAGGTGAGGCTGGGGCTTTATCGCTCTATTTGATGGTCGGCGCGTTTCTGTCGGCCGGGGCACTGATGGCTTGGTTGTTCGTACGGGCCGCCCCAGTCGAAGTAGAAGTGGTTGAGGGCGTCGCCGTCGAGGCAGAAGGTCCGATGGCGGCGGTCGTGGCCATCGACGTTTTCGGTGCTAACCCGCTGGGACAAGCGGGCAAGCTCATCACGCTCCACGATCTGGCTGTGCAGAGCCTCGTCGGAACGCAGGCGTTTTTCGTCGAGGTTCCTGGTCGGAGTGGCCCATACCTCGCGAAGATCAGTCCGGAGGCACTGGGGGCCGGTGCCTCGGTGGAGAACGGGTCGACGGTGACCGTAACCGGTATGGTCCACGCCATGTCGGATAGTGTAGCGGATGCATGGGTCTTTAACGGCGGCATAGCGGAGTCCGATAGGATCCTCGCTGTTTTCGCCGAGTCGTTCTTTGAGGCCGAGGAAGTGACGGTTACGGGCCAAGCCCAGAACTGACGGAAACCTGCGGAGAGAATCATGGCCCGAATATGTTACACGTGCGGCAAGGGACCGCGGACTGGGAATAACGTCAGTCATGCGAACAACAAAACGAAGCGCCGCTGGCTGCCGAATCTTCAAACGGTCAAGATCATTACGTCCGAAGGGGAGCGGCGGCGGGTGCGCGTATGCACGACGTGTATTAAAGGTGGAAAGATCTCTAAAGCGCCTACAATGAGTGCGGCTGTAGTCTAAGACAGAGTTTCGGTCGGCGGTACGTGGTGCTCCTGGGGCGTTTAGGCTCTCAGGAGCATTCTTGTTTCTGGGGTGGTCCGAGGCGCCGTACCGGCGGCTTTGGTGCTGTGGTCCGTTCTCAACATTCGAGATGCTTTGGCCACGTTTTGTACCGTGTTGATCGTGCTGCAGGCCATGCGGCTGCTCAAGGAGTTCCGACCTTCGCACTTCTTGATCTTTACAGCGGCTGTTTTGGGCCTCGGTCTACTACGAGTGACGTGCCCCCAGATGTGGTACCACTT
>Ga0114996_10000622_pt1 | contig 49566 bp, 38 predicted proteins | sample ArcticOcean_MG_C_4_FD_87039 | JGI IMG/M metagenome (GOLD analysis project Ga0114996, IMG submission 87039) | Marine microbial communities from western Arctic Ocean - ArcticOcean_MG_CB4_134 | ecosystem: Environmental > Aquatic > Marine > Oceanic | place: Arctic Ocean: Canada Basin | collected... | reverse complement strand
CGTCGTGATTATTCTGATCTGTGTTGGCCACGCCTGGGCAGTTGTCGAGACTGTCACGGATGCCATCGCCATCCCCATCGGGGAAGACATCCAGACGGATGACCCGGGCAAGGCCCGCGTCGACATACCAGAGTTTGCCACCCGGACCGACGTCGAGACCCATGATCGAATTCGCATTGGTGTCGACAGTCTGAATCAGAGTCGCGCTCTTGCCATTGGTCGCCAGATCAAAGGCACTGATTTTCCCGTTGCCGTTCTCTGAGATGAACAGTGTGTCTCCGGTCAGGACCAAGCCACTGGGGCGAGACAAGCCGGTGACGAGCACACCCCATTCCACATCGGTGATGGAGGAGTATTCAGCAAGAACTTCATTCCCCCCTCTGGGGGGGTGAGAAGGTGAGTTGTAGATGTCGGTCGTCGTCGTGCTGGGGTCGTCGGTGTTGACCCATAGAATGCGATTGGTGCCGGTGTCGGCGATGTACAGGATGCCGTTGGTTTTGTCCAGCATCATATGGCCGGGCACATTCGCACGCCGAGTCAGGCTGATTTCGGAGTAGCGGCGCACCACACCATCATCGTGGTCGTCACCTCCGGTGTCGTGATCATCGTGGAAGTCGTAGTAGACCAGTTCGGAATAGTAGCCGTCGAAGTACCAGTAGGCATTGCCCGAATCATGGGCGATCCCCATGCCATTGGGAGATTCGTGCAGCATGTCGAGATGACTGCCGAGCCCGCCGCCGCCATTCTGGTTCTCCACCGCGAAGTGGGCAAGGGATCCCGGCCACAATGCAGGACCCATGAAATTGTTCGGACTTGCCGCACCATCGAAGGTATTCCGCGTCTCTTGCGCGGTCGCGAAGATGGTGCCGAACTCGCTGTGGGTCTGGCCGAATGCCATCGCACTCGCCTCTTCCATGAAGTGGTTTCCATAAGCGTCCTGACGGTTCTCGCTCCACTGGCTCGTTTTGCCCGCGTTGTGCACGATCGTCATGCTGTCATCGCCGCGGTTGAGCACCCACAACTCGTCGGCCACACCGGGATTGAAGGCGATGTCGCGAGGCGTGGAGAGGTCGTCGGCAGCTGAGGTTGCGATGATGGTCTCATCGAAGCCAGAGCCGAATTGGGGCACGGTCGTATGCGAGGTTCGGCCGGCGTCAGACGAGGCTTGTACCGGAGGTGCAGCCATGGCCAGAAGTCCCGAACAGAGCAGGAGCGCCACCATCAGAAACGAGGACGAGCGTTGGGTCATGCCGTGGGCGACTGATGACCCCAATGAAAAGATGCCCCTTCGGGGTTTGCAGAAAAAACCAACTCAGACTGGGCCGACGACGTTGGCTGCAGCCCCGAGCAGGCCGATGATTAGAACGAATCCGAGTGCGAGGCGGGCGGGATGTCTGGGCCTCGTCGGACTGGGTTGGGCCGTTCAGGATCTGTGAGATATATCGCACGGAGCGCACTTGGGATACCTTCAATTCTGTGCGTCAGTGGGTACGACCCATGCGCAGCCTTCGATTTTCGATTCTGTTCGCAGTATTCCTACTGCTTGCACCCGCGCTGATGCTCCCCGCCGCTGCGGATCACGAGTGGGACCACAGATACTCCATCAAAGGCACGGTCACCGATTCGGCGGGCAACACCGCCCGATTTGTCGATGCAGCCATCGACTGCAGTTCGGGCGCGTCTGATCCAGAGGTGTGCGGCCATAACGAAGGGCGCTCCGCATCCACCGGCCTGTCGGGTGAATTCGAACTCGATCTGCACATACATGTTGGAAATGATGGGATGCTGATTGTGCTCGATATCGATGGTCAGAAATTCAATCACACGCTCGACCTCGAACCCGACGGAGATGACCAGGCAAAGCATGATGCTCGCTTCGCGGATTTCACTTTCGAACTGGATCACGAGGTCGACAACACCGCACTGTATGCCGCCATCGCCGGGGGTCTTCTTGCCATCGTCCTCGCCATCGGATTCTTCGTCAAGTGGCGCCGTCAAAAGCAAGAGGGAATCTCTTCCAAGCATCACTCGTCGTTCAGTTCAGCGAGCAAGACCGTCACGTCAGATCTGGTAGGCTGTCCGCGATGTGATGCCAAACTCAAACACTCGAACTTGAAGAGTCATCTGATGAAGAAACATTACCTCAAGGCGGAAGAGGCAGCAGCACTCATCGGCGATGAAGAGGAATGATTCGGACCTAGGTTGACTTATCAGCCGAGAATCCACATCACGGTCCGATGGAGGAGCGGGCACGTTCGGTCGCCATCGACGTTCTCAGGGGTCTCGCCCTGCTGTTCATGATCGAGGTGCATGCCGCAGCGACTTGGCCACCCCTCGGCGTCGCCCGCGATCACCCGGCCGCGCTACTATCGGCAGCGATCGGCGGGCTCGCAGCACCGCTATTCGTGACCTTGGCTGGCTGGAGCGCACACTGCGCTGTGCAGCGCCGCCTCGACGGCCCGACTGCGGACCTCATCCGCTGGGCGGGGGTTCGCTTCGCCATCCTGTTCACCGCCCAGGTTCTCGTCAATCTGATTGCCTCACATGTCTTTGAATGGAATACGCCGGGCATCCTCAGCCTGCTCGCTTTGTGCAGTGTCGCAGTGCTGGCGACCGCACGGCTCGATGTGAAGATGAGAACCGCTCTACTGGCGATTATCGTGTTATTCGTAGGCTGGCTGCAACCTTCTGTCACCAACTGGAGTTCACTGATTCATTCCGAAGGGCTGGTCGAATGGTTCCAGCGATTGTTCATCGATGGAACCTACCCCTTCCTGCCATGGTTCGCCTTCCATCTACTCGGTTCGATCCTCGTGGATGTCGGCACCAGAGAACGCCGAATCGCGATGAGCGGTGGTATCGCTGCGTGTCTGGGTCTCATCCTGATCTCAAGGTATGAATCTGGATCGATGATTGGGACCTTCGGCCCAGCGGTGCTGACCTTCTTCCCGGCCAACCCGCCCTTCGTGGTCGCAGCGATGACCGGTGTTCTCCTACTGTACGAAACGGTGCATCTCCTTTCCGAAGCGACATTGAACAGCCGAGTCGCAGAAGCAATCGCGGATTCGGGACGGTTCACGCTGTCCTACTACATCCTGCATTTCATCCCGCTCTTCCTGTTGCGGGATTGGACCCCACCCACGATCTGGATCGGGCTTGTCGCGGTCCTTGCCTACACAGCACTATGGCCGGTGATCGGACATCTCCACCGGAAGTGGAAACCGAGATTCTCATTCGAGGAAATCATCACCCGACTGAGCAAGCCCAGAATCTGATCATTCCTCTTCGGAACAGAAGGGATAGGGTTCCTGCATGGGCGGCAGGAACAAATCATCACAGGTGCGGACCACCGTCGACAGGGAGAGCACACTGCTGCCATCCAACGAGATTGTGACCGGTTGCATCGAGACTGGACTGGGAACGTAATCATCACCGGTCTGGGTGATGATGAGTCGGATGCCATCGCCCGCGGGCACGACTACATCCATCGGGAAGAATTCCATCTTGGCGATCACGGTGGCACCAGGCGGCAGTTGATTGGCCTGCTTGCCACCTTCAGCGAAGCGCAGGTCCATCACAGCATGACCGAGCGGTGCGCCGCTGCTTGCGAGCACCATCTCGACATACAGGTGACCGCTGGTCGCAAACTGAAAGATGCTCGCCTCCACATGCAGGGTCGGCATGCCGATGATCCGGGTCTGGTTTTCGAATGCTGGGCAGTCGATCGTGGTCGTTGAGGTCGTCGTGATGACTCCGCTGCCTGTGGCTGAGCATTCATCGAGGCCAATTTGAATCCATTCCTGTTCGGCGGGAGGATATTCGCTCTCAACCCTCCAGCCACCCTGATCATCCTGAATCTCAGCGTGCAACGCAGGCTGCGGCCCGAGGTCGCGGAGATAGTAGTCGAACCATTCGAGCATGTCATCCGCCCAGTCCCAGCGCAGCGACCATGGGTAGCCTATGCCCCCTTCGTGGCCTGATTTCCGGTCTGGATAATCGTGAGTCCATTGGCCGTAGAGCCCCTTGACGTCGAAGCCCGCTTCGATCGCGAGGTTGTGGGTGGGGAAGGCCATGTGTGGGTCGACATTCCAATCCTGCATGCCGTGGATGATGTAGATCGAGCCATTGTACACCTCAAATGCTCGGTCGAGGAAGTAGCGCTCCTCCCAGTAGTCGCTACCCGTCCATGACAGGTCATCGCCGGTGAGGTAAGCGCCGACGCCCGCGTAGTATCCCTCCGCATAGCCTTCGCATGCGTTCTGTGCATCCTCAACATCTCCATCGATGCCGAAGGAGCCGTACACGCCATTGTGCATGATTGCACCGCGCGCCTCCATGCTGCCGTTGCGCCACATCAGTTCGTGCACGCCGATCAATCCAGACATCGGGACGATCGTCGCGAGGTATTCCGAACCGGAGGCCGCGGCATTCCACGGTGTGCTGCCATCGTAGGATTTGCCAATCGCACCGACCTTTCCATTCGACCAGGGCTGGGTGCCGAGCCAATCGACAGCCGCCTTGATGCCGGCCTGTTCGTCCAGACCCATCAGGTCCATGCAGTGGTTGGCTTCACCTGTGCCGAATACCGAGACTTGTGCCACACCATATCCGTGCGGCACGTAATTCTCGATCAGGAACCTGCCCAAGCGGTTGGCTGGGGTCAAGGCATCGACATCGCCGTCGCCGTAATACGGACCGATCTCCGCGATTACGGGAACCTGGCACTCGACGGGAATCTCAGTGGCTGTGAAATCACATCCCGGAATCTCAGGCAGCCACAATCCGAGGTGAATCTCAGCGCCGCCAGTCGCACCCGCGCCCCCATCCGAGAGCGTGATTTCGGGCACGGGCACGAACACCGACAGCGGTGCGGAGATGTTGTGGGTACCATTCCATGAGACCCGGCTGTAGATGTCATCATCCACATAGGGCATGTCGGCCCGGTCGCCAACTACGGGCAGCCAGTGATCGTTGGCGCCGTCCTTCGCAATAGAACTCGCAGCGGGGATGCCGAAGGTCGCTGCTAGGATGATGAACAGGACCACGACGGCGACGGTCGCACCCATCGCCGTGTTGAGCTGACGCATCGCGCGACGCTCCCCCCCAAGGGTCTCGGGGAGGACCTCGGCCTCCAGAACCTCTTCTGACACGGCCTGCGGCCGTGCTCAACCACTCATCAATCTGCCGTGCGGATGTCAGTTTCTCGCCAGAGGGTGGCTTCTTGAGCCAGCGCCCTCAGCGGTGTGCATGGAAGCGAATCGGAGAACGGCAGGGATTGCAGTCGCGATTGCGGCGATTCTGTTGATCTCGATCTTCACGATGTCATCGGTCTTCGATTCGGACGACGATGGCGTGTACAATTGGTCGGACAATTGCCCAGAGACCTCGAACTCGAATCAGGACGATGCCGATGCGGATGATTCAGGTGATGTCTGTGATGATGATGACGATGGTGACGGCATCGACGACTCCGAGGATATGTTCCCGTTGGATGCGGGTGAGAGCACCGACTTCGACGCGGATGGGGTCGGCGACAATTCCGATCCAGACTTCGATGGTGACGGCGTAAAAAACGGTGAGGATTCCTTCCCATCCGATCCTGCTGAGTGGTTGGATACCGATGGTGATGAAATCGGAGACAATGCCGATGCTGATGATGATGGTGATGGCCTTGACGATTCGGCCGACCCGTTTCCGCTGACGCCGAAATCCGCGCTGGATGAACTCGGCCCCTTCAGGGTGGGCACGGATGATTTCACCTTCACCGCCTCCACGGGCATCACTCTCAAGGTGCAGGTCTGGTATCCGACTTCAGATGAGACGGGTGAGAGAGTGATCTATGACAATCTGTATCCCGGTGATGCATGGGATCGCGCCACACCCGATTGCAGTCAGACCCACCCCGTCGTCCTCTACAGTCATGGCACGGGTTCCGGGTTGCGCTGGATGTCCGGCTTTCTGGTCGAATGGCTGACCAGTCATGGTTTCGTTGTCGTCGCGCCCGATCATGTCGACGACAATCTGTTTGATTTCGACTTTTACAAGTTGCCAGACACCTTGCTCAGGCGCCCAATCGATCTGCGGGATTCGTATGATTGGATGGTGTCTGAATCAGAGGGTGGTGGCGAATTCTCGGGTTGCATCGCGGGCGACGCCGGCTATGCGGTGATGGGCCACTCGGGTGGAGGATACACCTCGTTGACCGCCTCAGGAGCAACCATCGCCATCGCCAATCTCACCGCGGAATGTGATGATGGCGAGGACGCCGCCTGCCAGATGCGCGACACCTGGTTAGAGGCCAATCCGGGCACGGACACCATCGACCTGTCCGATGATCGGATCTGGGCCACGGTCGCGCTTGCACCATGGACCGGACTGGTCCTCGACGAGGGTCTGGCTGATATCGACACACCAGTCATGGTCCTGACCGGGGATATCGATGAGACGACGAACATCTCGATGGTGACGGGAATCGTCGATGAGATCGAGACAGACGAGTTGCACTTCGGAATCATCGCGGGCGCGGGACACCATCAGTTCTCTCCACTCGGCTGTGAGACCTATGGATGCGAAGGCCAGATCGAGAACAACATCACGATGGATCTGACCAACGCCAGTGTAATCGTCTTCTTCGCTCAACTTCTGGATTGGCCGGATGCAGATACCTATGCCTTCCCCGAGACTGAGTACATCGAATGGCAGTGAGTGGGATGTCGGTCGAGGTCTGTTCGAACTGCTACAGTCCACGTATCGCGCCCTACATGGGCTATGAGACGGGCAAGCGCTTCATCTGTCAGGATTGTGAGCACATCAGCGCCGTGACCTTCGAGTTCGACGATCTCGACGCGCTCGCGGCCTTCCTTTCCGAGAAGCGCGATGGCGAGTGAGGGCGATCTGCCTCCTACGCAAACCCCTTCTCTGCGAGCAGTCTGGCTTGGCCATGGCTGCGGCATATGAGGCGCTAATGGCGCGCGTGCGCGAGATTGAGACGGTGGGCCAGATCCAGGGCCTTCTGGGTTGGGATCAAGAGGTCATGATGCCGCCGAAGACCGCACCGTTACGCGCGGATCAGTTGGCTTGGCTGTCCAAGACCAGTCATGCGATGATGGTCGATGAGCAGATGGGTGCGGCCCTCGCCGCGGCCGAGGCGGAAGGCGCCGAGGACGAGGTGGCCGCGGGCAATCTGCGGCTGTTGCGAGATGCCTATGACAAGGCGACCAAGAAGCCGGCGGATTTCGTCGAGCGCTTCGCACGTCACAAATCCAAGTCAATCATCTCGTGGACCGAGGCGCGGGCCAAGGACGACTTCTCGATTTACCGAGATGACCTCGCCCAGATGATCGAACTCGCGCGCGAACTCGCGGGATATCTGGGCTATGAGGACAATCCGTACGATGCACTGCTCGACCTGTACGAATCCGGCCTGACCGTGGCTCAGGTCGATCCGCTGTTCGCCGGACTCCGCGAAGCGCTGGTGCCGATGATCGCTGCGGTCGGCGAGTGTGCAGACCCGGACATGGACTGGGTCGAATCCAATGCCTGGCCCGAGGCGGCTCAAGCCCAGCTCAGTCACGCGATCTCTGAAGCGGTCGGCTTCGATTTCGATGCCGGACGCCGCGACAAGTCGACCCATCCCTTCTGCGGGGGGGCCAATCCTGACGATGTGCGCTGGACCACACGCTATGATGAGGCTGAACCCTTCGGTTCGCTCTATGGTTCCCTGCATGAGACCGGCCATGGACTGTACGAGCAGGGACGTCCGCGTCACCTCGATTTCCAGCCCGCGGGCCATGCGGATGGCCTCGGTGTTCACGAGAGCCAGAGCCGACTATGGGAGAATCAGGTCGGTCGCAGCCTGACCTTCAGTGAATGGGCACTGCCGCACTGGGCCACCCACTTCCCGGAGAACATGGAAGGCGTCAGCGCAGAGATGCTGTGGCGCAGCGTCAACAAGGTCGAACCGAGTCTGATCCGCGTTGAAGCCGATGAAGCGACCTACAATCTTCACATCATGATCCGCTATGAGATCGAGAAGCAGCTCATCAACGGTGAACTTGAGGTCGATGACCTTCCCGATGCCTGGGATGACATGTACGAGAAGTTCCTCGGGATACGCTCTCCCAATCGCACCCAAGGGGTACTGCAAGACATTCACTGGTCCTTCGGTGCCTTCGGTTACTTCCCGACCTACACGCTTGGCAATCTGTACAGCGCGCAGTTGCTCGCCGCAGCGCGCAAAGATCTCGGTGATGTTGAATCGCAGTGGCGAACCGGTGATTTTGAACCTCTTCTCAACTGGATGCGCGAGCATATCCATGCCCGAGGCAGCATTCTGACCCCCGCGGAACTGATCGAAGAGGCGACCGGCGAAGCGCCGTCACCGCAACCCTTCATCGATTACCTGCGAGCCAAGATCGAGCGTCTCTACGCCATCTCCAGTTGAACCGCGCATGCGGGGTCAACGGTCTGCGGCCATAGCAGGATTGCGAGGCCTCCCAGAAAGCCGATGGTAAGGGCGGGAAGCAGCCAGCCAAGCGCGGCTGCGCTGCCCACACCCGCCCAGATCAGCAGAGCGAAATAGAATGGAAAGTGGCAGGGACAGGCGAGCACGGCGAGGCCACCACCGAACACCTTCCTGCCGGACATGTGATGCACGACAGACCCACACTGGCTTGAAACTGGCGTTGACAAGGCCGTCGCAATCAGACAGAAGGGACAAAGACGAGCCCGTACCAGTGAGGGGCATGGGGGCCGCTCCGATTCGCGACCTGAGGGCCGTCGCCTGGTTCGAGCGCAGCCTGGATGCCGGCGTGAGCGCGCTCCATCTGGACGATACCCGCCTGATCACGGGTGATTGGGATGGAGGCCTCCATTGCTGGGACCTCTCAGGCGAGGCGCTTTGGTCCGCTCAGACGAGCAATCGCGTTGGCGATATGGCGGTTGGGGACAGGCGGTTGTTCGCGGTTTGCGGACGCGATCTGGTCTGCCTTGACCTTGCGGGAGGTGAGATCCAATGGACGGTGGAACTCGAGGGCAGCAGCGACCTGGTCGCCTGCACACCGGATGGTGACACGGTACTTGCAACCTCCTCGGTATTCGACATCGAGTTGAACGATTTTATTGAATCCACTCTGTGGCGATTCGATGGAGAGGGCAACAGGGTGCGCGAGGACGTAATCACCGAACGACCCTGGTCGGTCGAGATGAGGGATGATGGCGTCGCACTGCTCGGCTTGGGACGGCCTCGCTGCGGCTTGGTCCACGCCGGACCCAATGGGCTGAACCACTCTCCCTTGCCAACCGAATCCCCAGCCACCTGTGGCCTTCCCGGACGCACGCGGACCATCATCGGACATGCCGACGGCACCCTCACCTGCATCGAGGATGGGGTTGTGCTCGAGGAGGGGCCCTTCCCCAAACAGCCCGGTTCAATCGAAGCTTTGGCCTGCACACCCGACGGGCTCATCGTCGGTTTGAATTCCGACACAGGGGCAGGCCTTGCTCGGGCCTATTCCGCTGACGGTCGCAAGCGCTGGATCGTGGAAACCGAACCCGGGCGAAAGGTCGAACATGTGATCGATGGGCCGGCGATTGGCGATTCCAATTCGGTGTGGATCATCTCTTGGGATGGTTCGACATCGGTGATCGAGGGCTGCGGTGAACTTGAGGGCGAGGGCTTGATTCGCTTCGAGGAAGAGGTGCGCGTAAACGCTGTGATTGGCGATGGGGATCACCTCGTTATCGGACTTGCTGACGGCTCTGTTTTTCTTCTCCAAGGTGAGTTACTCAACCGCAGGCTCACCTCCGACGTGGAGCCGGAGGCCGACGGCGCTCGTTCCGCCCTCGCAGCAAGGTTGAGGGCTTTGCGAGACTGATGCAAGAAAAATGCTGGAAAAGTTGAGAATCCGGACATTTCTTTCCAGTGGAAACAAGGGTTAGCCGGCACACTTTCGCGTGGAAAATAACTATTTTACCGAAAGGTTTATCGAGCCTGGGGCCCCACGGAAACGTCGCTGCTCCCGAGGAGTGGTGTCGGAGGCCCCAAGCCACCGGCAGGCCCCAGCCCACAAGGGACCCAATTCGGGAAACGGCAGTGGGCCATCCAAACCGGTGAAAACCGGGGAAGATGGGGCGTGTGTTTGAACTCGAAAGAGATTGGCCACAGGCCCACAGAAGACGAGGATCGCGCATCTCGGTGCACGAACCAGATTGACTGTGAACGTGTGTGAGAGCCTGGGCTCGAGCACGCTCCGACACTTCGGTGTCGGGCAACACAGGAGAGTCGTCTGTTCGCAAGAGCGGGAATGGATTCGGAAGGAATGACCGGACCGGCACCTTGGGGATTAGATCCAACAAAGGGAATCACTGGAAGCCGAAAGGTGACCTCAGGGACCTTGAGGAAGATTGACACCCCATAACAGCTGGACCGGAAACGCCGGTCGAAACCTCCCTATGGCGAACTTCTGTGCCGGCTGAGCGGGAAGGCAGCGATGTCTGAACGCACTGTCGGAGGGACGGTGAATACTGCAGTTGAAACCGGCCCGGGGATGGGAGGAAAAGTCGCAAGACCGGACCCCCCTGACCGAAGGGGAAAGGGGGTGACAGCGATGTCACTTTCCTGCTCTGGGACGAATCGAATCCGAAAGGAGGAGAGACATTCCGGAGATGAGGTGCGAACCGCAAGGAACACACCTCTCCCAAGGGCGCCGCAACGGAGTAATCCAAAGCGGGAACCTTCGATGAGAAAATGCACTTTTGAGTGTATGGACGAAGCGAAGGGAAGCGGGACAGGAGACTGTTCCGGGCGCTTAGAGGGGAGGCCGGCGCGAAAGCGCCGTGCCGACCCGGCCGGGATCCAGAAACCACCTTCGGGTGGTGAACGGGTTACGGATGCGGAGACTGGCTGGCGGGAGAAGGTCCACAAGATTCGAACCCGCCAGCCAGTACTCCCAACTCCCTCTTGCGAGGACAGGGGCCTTCCTTCCAGTTCGCCTATTGATGATTGCGAGTGCGCACGATGGCTAGCCGCCCGTTTCAGCGATTCGGTCACAACGCCGCAGTTACCGCGGTAATCCCAATCAATCTCTTGATGGGACTCTGAATCTTACGTACCACATTCCAATCAGTCCGACAATGATGATTGTGGCTGGTCCGAATCCAGGGTCTGGACCATTCCAGGACGCGGGGTCTGAGATTACACCACTGCCACGCGTCGAGAGATGCCAGACGAAAAAGGATGAGATACTGCTCATTAAGGCGATGGAACTGATTGTGATGACTTTGGCATGTCGTGGAATGGTTTTGCCGGTGGCGTAATACTCGAACATCGCGTTTCCGAAGTAACGGTTGGTCAGGGTGAAGCGAAACATCTTCTCGCTGGAGAGGGAGAACAGGAAAGCGGCTGGCACGGCCCAAGAAACGGTAGGCCAGCCAGGGACCCATATGCCAATGACTGCGAAGACGAGGAATAGTGAACCGAGGCCGACGTACAACCAACTCTTCGCCGGGTTACTGGATACACAGTAGCGGGCGACGATTTCGTCGACCGTATCCAGTCTCTGCATGTCCCTCAGAATTGGGCCGCTTAGTTTGGCGTATTAAGTATCGGTACTGACCCTGTTCCGCTGATATTGAGGGTCCATTCATTGAGCACGCGGCCCAATCATGTCCTCTGGTCGTACCCACGCATCGAATTGTTCGTTATTCAATAATCCAAGCTGGAGAGCAGATTCTCGCAGTGTGAGGCTATTTTCGTGCGCATTCTTGGCGATCTTCGCTGCCTTGTCATAGCCGATGTGGTTGTTGAGGGCGGTCACGAGCATTAGAGAATTCTCAAGGTGATTTTGAATGGCGTCTTGGTTCGCTTCCAGGCCCAATATGCACTTGTCAGTAAAAGCACGACAGGTGTCAGCGAGAAGGCGAGTGCTGTGGATCAGATTGTGAATCATTAGTGGCTTGTACACATTTAGCTCAAAATTACCTTGGCAGCCGCCGATGGTGATGGCGGTGTGATTACCCATCACCTGACAGCAGACCATGGTCATCGCTTCGGCTTGAGTGGGATTTACTTTACCTGGCATGATACTTGAGCCAGGTTCGTTCGCAGGTAAAGATAGTTCACCGAATCCACAACGTGGTCCCGAACCTAGCCAGCGGATGTCATTTGCGATCTTCATCAGACTGGCTGCAAGGGTGTTGAGAGCACCACTTGCTGCGATGACGGCATCATGGGCGGCGAGTTGGGCGAATTTGTTGTCGGCGGTGATGAAAGGCAATCCTGTCTTCTCAGCGATGTGACCAGCAACGATGACTGCAAAATCTGGATGGGTGTTCAGTCCGGTGCCGACCGCAGTACCACCCAATGCGAGTTCAAACAGGTCCTCAAGAGCGAATTCGATCCGGCGAATATCGGCGTCCAACATCGCGACATAGCCACTGAATTCCTGTCCTAGTGTGAGAGGGACGGCATCCATCAGGTGGGTCCGCCCGATTTTTACGATCTCGTCGAAATCGATGACTTTGTCAGCCAACGCATCGCGCAAATTACGAACCTGGGGGAGCAACACATAGGATATATCCTCTGCACCAGCGATATGCATCGCGGTTGGAAATGTGTCATTAGAGGATTGAGCCTTGTTGACATGGTCATTCGGATGGACTGGTACTTTGCTTCCGAGTACACCACCGGCTATTTCGATGGCTCGGTTTGCAATGACCTCATTGGCATTCATGTTGGATTGGGTACCCGAGCCGGTTTGCCAGATACTCAGGGGAAAGTGGTCATCCAATTCCCCCGAAACGACCTCTTCGGCCGCAGTGATGATGAGATCGGCGACATCACCTTCGAGCCAGCCCAACTCTTTGTTCGTGCGTGCTGCGGCTTGTTTCAAGATGCCGAATCCTCGCACAACACCTCGCGGCATGGTGTCCTCGCCGATATCGAAGTTGATTAGCGACCTCGCGGTCTGACAGCCATAGTATCGATCGGCAGGGACCTCCAATTCGCCCATGGTATCAGCTTCAACACGAACATCGCCGGCTGAAAATTGCGCAGAGCGAGGCGTCGGCATCACACCTGGTGTTGTGGGCTGGTTGCCCTCGAGACTCTCCTGAATCATCTTGGTGATGGTTGCACTTCTACCATTGGCCCGACCCTTACCAACTCGACGATCCAATCTCTTTGCTAGGCCCTCGGGAATGCTGATGCTAATGATGCGCCGGTCGCCTGCACGGTGTTTGGGCATAGCCATCGGATAGTATTTAGTTATTAAATAGTTTCCACTACATACCCACAATACAACATTCAGAATCGCTTGACACTGATGATCTGAACGGGCTCGACCGGGCGGTCCTGTGAGCCCGTCTGCACGCCTTCGATCGCCTTCACGATCTCCATGCCGGCCGTGACCTTGCCGAAGACCGGGTGCTTGGACGGCGAACTGCCGTCAAACCAATCGAGGAACGAGTTGTGTTTGGTGTTCACGAAGAATTGGGAACCACCGCTGTTGGGACCACTGTTCGCCATGCTCAGAGTCCCCACCTCATTGGAGAATCTGGCACTGTCGAGGTGCTCGTCCTGGATGCTGTAGCCTGGGCTGCCCGTGCCGCAGTGGGGGGAGTTGGGGTCCTTGGAGTTCGGGCAACCGCCCTGCAGCATGAAGCCCTGGATGATGCGGTGGAAGTGGAGACCGTCATAGTAGCCCTTGTCGGCGAGGTCGAGGAAATTCCCTGCCGTAATCGGCATGCTGTCGGTGAACAATTCGATGGTGATGTCACCCTTGCTGGTCTGCATCAGGACTTGCGTCATATCCGCTGCGCCCAGTTGCCGGTTCTTGAGTCTGTGCCTTTATCGGCTCTGGAACGGTGATGGCCGCGGATCAAGGCGCGGTCCGATTCAGAGTTTGAAGCGGGGTGCGAAGCCGAACAGTTTGCGGAAGTATTCGGTATCAATTTCCGCATTGGTGCGGTGGGTCATCAATCCCTCCGCGTCGAATTTCCACACATCCGTGACAACCGTATCAAAGGTCTTTCCCGTCGGTTCAATATCCTGCACCGTACCGGTGTGGGTACCCCATGACCTGACCCGCGAGACGACGATATCTCCCGCCGGAATAAGTTCGATGACCTCGTTCTGAAGGTCCGGATTCATCTCGATGATGCGCTTGCAATATACCTTGTAACTGAGACGGTCGAGTCGATTCAGAGCGCCACCTTCAGCGAGGAACTCAGGCGCGAATAATTCGTCGATGAGGTCGAAATTCTGCCCCCCCCACCCCTCTTCGAACCATCTGCGGAGGTTGGCCATACACAGTGCTGTGAATGGCCCAAGGTCACCTTCGTCCTCGTCCAATCGCATCCCCTCGTGCAACGGTGAGCGAGGGACTCCGCTAAGAAATATCCTCGTCGTCACTTCTTCTGCTCGAACACGTCGTAGTCGATCAGGAACAGGGTGAAGAACAGGGTGATGCGTTCCTGAAGGGTGAGATCGGCATCATGGAACTGGATTGAGAAGGAGTCCGCCTGAGTGAACATCTCGGTGAGCATACCGCGCCACTTCTTCGAGATCGTCGCCACGTGGACGCCCCCTTTCGTGACATTGAAGGTGAGCGAACCGAGTTGGAAGACACTGCTCTCGATGTCGAAGGTATCTACACCCCCTACATCGATGGTATACTTGCGTTTGAGCATTTTGAATCGGCGACGTGAACGCCCCATCGGCTGGTCTGCTACGCTGCCTGTGATCTCTTGGAACATGAAGCGGAATGGCTTGTTTCCTGTGGCGATTTCCTGATTCTGAGTATCGTAGATATGCAGCTTCAGAGAGCGCATATTGGCGAATAATTGGCGCAGGATCATGCCGCCGAAGCCGCCGCTCTCTTCGGCTGCGGTGCCGAGTTGTTCCCCGTTCTCACCAAAGATGGCGTACTTGTTCGCTGAATCGAAGGAGAGCAGGACGTTGGCCAGCTCGGTCTCTTGTTTCACAATCACGGCATCGCGCATCAGCATGTGCTGGAGTTGAGCACTCATGGCTCGGCCAGTTGCACAATCGACTTGAACTTGTCCGATTAGCAATCGTAGTCTGAAAGCGTGGAGAGTGGGATCAGGGGTACCCCCGCGGCCTCGAAGGCTTCCGCCCCACCCTCTTGGCGATCGACGATGCTGATGCAGGCGACGACAATGCAACCCATCTGTTGCAGGCGCTCGACTGCCTTCAGAGCTGAACCTCCAGTGGTCGTGACATCCTCGAGGATGACCACGCGGTCACCGGCCAGCAGCGTGCTGCCCTCGATCCCGGGGGGGTTTCCAGTCTTGCGGCCACCCCTGCCCTTGGGTTCCTTGCGCATGATGAAGCCACGCAGTGTACTGCCCACACCGGCTTTGGCGATGGCAATCCCGGTCAGGGGAACGGCACCGAGTTCGAGGCCGCCGACCACATCCACGCCGCCCTCGATATTGTCGATCACATCGTGGATGAGCACGCCGAGGAGGTGGGCGGATTCAGGATCGCACATGACGGGTTTGGTATCGAAGAAATGCCGGCTGGTGCGGCCGGAGGCCAAGGTGAACTCCTCGGTATCTGCGCGCAGGTAAGCGAGGTTGCGAACCTTCTCGATGAGTAGGATTCGCGCCTCTTCAGCGTCGGTTGACTCGGTCATATCTACCCCTCCACTCAAGTCCGACGTCGACCTTCCATGAACCTTCTCTGTCCAACCGTTCACTTCCGTGGGAAGTGGAGCGCCACCCACCCAATGCTTTTGGGCGCCCGACACCCGATGGCTGACGTTCGCGGACACGGAGGGGTTCAGATGTCGGGTGAAGGGGTGAGTCGTCCGGTTGCCCCCCTCGATTCCGCCCGGCTTGAGGCTGAGCTTTCCCGTTACCATGAGGACATGGAATCCCAGTGTGATGAGGTCTACCAACTGGCGGGAATCGCCCGTGCCAAGGGACTCGACCTGCGCGACGTGGTCGAGATTCCGCGCGCGTCGGATCTTGCGGGCCGCGCTGAAACCCTGCTCGAGGAGTATCTGGACGGAATTCCAATCGCGGACGACATTCGTGAGATGCTCGCGGTCAAGGATCGTGAAACCGCCTCGATCGACATGGCTGTGAAGGTTGCACAGACGATGCACGACCGTACCGCGGACATTCAGCGCAGCATCGACACCGGTCTGCGGGTTGGCCTCGCGGTACTGACCGAGGCGGTGCTGGTGGCTCCTCTCGAGGGGATCGGCAGGGTCCAGGTGCTCAACAATCTCGATGGTTCCCGTTTCGTCTCGGTGGATTTCTGTGGACCAATCCGGGCCGCGGGTGGTACCGCACAGGCGCTCGCCGTGTTGATTGCCGACATGATCCGACGCGCGCTCGGCCTGTCGAAATACGAGCCGACCGACCCCGAGGTCGAGCGGGTGAAGGAGGAATTCGGGCTCTATCGCGGCGGCTTGCAGTACCGCCCTCCTCCCGAGGAGATCGACATGATTGTGCGAGCCTGTCCGATCATGGTCAATGGGGAGGAGACCGAATCGATCGAATGTGCGGGTTATCGCGAGGTGCGGAACATCGATGGAGGCCGCATCCGCGGTGGCGTGGTGCTGGTGATCGGCGAGGGTCTATGCCTGAAGGCGCCCAAGATTCAGAAGCATACCGAACGGCTGCAGATCCCGGGCTGGGAGTTCATCACCCACTTCGCCGCCAAGGGCAAGGCCGAGCCTGTGGGCTCGAATGGCGGTGCTGTGGTCAGAGGACGCCGTCGCGCAATCAAGACGATCAATCGCTACATGGACGACATCATCGCTGGACGCCCGGTCTTCGGCGAGCCGAATACCCCGGGTGGATTCCGCCTGCGATACGGTCGCCCACGCACCTCGGGCCTGGCGGCGGCAGGCATCCACCCGGCATCCATGCATGCGATGGGCGATTTCCTCGCCGTCGGCACGCAGATGAAGATCGAGCGCCCCGGAAAGGCCTGCGCCGTCACCCCCTGTGATGATCTTGAGGGTCCCACCGTCCTGCTCCGCAGTGGCCGCTTCGGCCGCATCCAATCCAGCGAGATGTGGCACCGGATCGAAGCGGATGTCATCTCGATTTGGGACAATGGCGAATTGATGATCGGCTATGGTGAGTTCGCCGAGAACAACAAGAATTTGGTTCCCGCTGGCTACGTGGCGGATTGGTTCGCTAGTGACCTGCTGGAGGCATTGGACAGCGAAGAGGACGTCGAACGATTCGCTCGCATTCTTGATGTCTCACGTCGTCGTTTGCCCGAGGGCTTGCCTTCAACAGGCGCGATTGAAGGAGAAGATGACGCGCTTGCAGCCCACCGTCGACAGCGGGGCTGGCATCGTCGTTTGCGCCGCATGACGCTCGATTGGCCTGCGGTGGTCGCGCTCTCACACACCTTCCTGACCGCCGTGCCCCCACCCTGGAATCCATGGTGGAACGATCTACCGATCGAGTTCGTGCCCGACCTTGTCGATGCATTGCTGAACGGCCGCCTCGAAGTGGCCGAGCATCCTGAAGACGGTGTCATCACGAGCCCCGCTCCCGAGCGGATATGGCTGCGCCTTCCCGGCGTGGTCTCTGATTGGACACCAATCGATCGGCGCCCAGTGGAACTTCCCAGCAGTGATTCGCGCTCCACATCGATGGCGCCGAACGATGCCACATCCCTTCCCGAAACCATGCCGGGTCAGATTGAGACGATGCCTGAATCGGTGATGGGCGACTGGCCGGTTTGGACCCATCACCGTGAACACGGTCTGGTGAAATCAGCACTGATGGTTCTCGGCATCCCCCATCTGCACGACGGTGAGGACTTGCTAATCACACATGGCTGGCAGTCCTTGCTCGAAGGTCTTGGACTCGAGGTTGATGATGCGGCTGAGCCAGGAACCCAGCCACGCCTGCGCGCCGATGCGAAGGCACACGTCCAAGCCCGGCTCGAGCGTCTCGCCGATGCCCTGTCTACGGTTCGAATCGAGCAGGACCGGGCCGAGGACCTCGCCTCGCGCCGTGCCATCCTACGCATCGAAGCGGAGACCGCGGCACGCCAGCGCGGCGATTCAATCGAAGCGACCGAGGCCGAGGGCCGCCGAGCCGCAGCGGAGATCATCGATGATGGACCGGCCAACCCCGAATCGAATGAAGCGGCGGAAGCGCTGCTCGACGCACATGAGGTCGACGGCAGCCTGTGGCTGGTGCGTCAGTGCAGTGATCTGCGCTGGGTGGCAGCTGCGCCCTGCCGCATCGGCTGCCGCATGGGCAGGCCGGAGAAAGCTGCACCTCGTGAGATGAAGGGCAAGCCGCATTGCATCTTCCCAATCGCCAACGATGGTGGCCCTCAACGCCTGATCACACAGGCGGCCAACAAAGGCAGCATCCGGGTTCAGATGGGTGTTCGAATATGCGAGAGATGTGGACGCAAGACCCCGTACACGATCTGTCATCACCGGGCCATTCCGGATGAACCAACCGAGTGTGGTGGCACGACCAAGCCGACCGAGGGAGGGACCGAGAGGGGCCAGCGACGCAAGGGCACCTTCCAGTCGGTGAATCTGGCAGAATTACTCGAGGTCAAGCGGCGCAACCTGAATTTGGATCGCATTCCTCAGAAGTTCAAGGGCGTCAAGGGCCTGACCTCGATGGAGCGAACCCCCGAACCGCTGGAGAAGGGAATCCTGCGCGCCCGGCATCAATTGCCGACCTTCAAAGCCGGCACGATCCGCTTCGACATGATCGACGTCCCCGTCACCCATTTCCGGCCGAGAGACATCGGCACCCCTCCCCCGCGCCTGGTCGAACTCGGCTATACACACGACATCGAAGGAGTCCCACTGACAGGTGAGGATCAGATTCTGGAATTGTATCCTCAGGACTTCATTCCGAGTCGAAATGGAGAGGACTTCCTCATTCGAACCTGCACCTTCGTCGATGAACTCCTGCAACGCTTCTATGGCATGGAGCCTTTCTATCAGGTCGAGTCAGCAATCGATCTCGTCGGTCACCTGTGCATCGGGCTCGCACCGCATACCTCCGGCGGTGTGCTGACGCGAATCATCGGCTGGTCAACGGCCAGTGTTGGTTATGGCCATACGCTGTACCATGCAGCGAAAAGGCGTAATTGTGATGGTGATGAAGACGCCTTGATTCTTCTTCTCGATGGCCTGTTGAACTTCTCACGTCTGCTGCTGCCGAGCAATCGTGGTGGCCGCATGGACGCCCCACTGGTGCTGACGACGCGCCTCAAGCCGACCGAGTTGGACAAGGAGGCGCTCAATGTCGACACGGCCTGGTGGTATCATCGTGGATTCTACGAAGCGACTCAGGATCAACTCCATCCCGAGCAGATTGCCGATCAGATGGACATTGTCAACCGCAGGCTCGGCACGGTCGGCGCGATGCGAGGTTACGGCTTCACCCACGACGTGGACTCGATTGATTCGGGTCCGGTGAACTCCTCCTACAAGACCCTTGGATCGATGATCGACAAGATGAACGCCCAACTCCTGCTCGGCCAGCAGCTTCGCGCAGTCGATGTGCGGAAGGTCGCAAGTCAGGTGGTCGAATCGCACTTCCTGCCCGACCTTCGTGGCAATCTGGTCGCCTTCACCCGACAGAAGATTCGCTGTGTGCGCTGCGGTGAATCCTATCGCAGATTCCCCTTGGCTGGAAAGTGCATCAAAGATGGCGATCAGAGCCGCGGCGGTGATTCCGGACTGCGCCGCGGCATGTCTTTCACCCGAGGTGAATCCCACCTGTGTGGTGGTAATCTCGCACTGACTGTCAGCGAGGGCGCGGTTCGAAAATACATCCGCGTCATGCAGCACGTGATCGAGCATTATGGCGTCGACATCTACACCAGCCAGAGGGTCGATTGGCTGGCCAGAAGCGTCGACTCGTTGTTCAAGAACGATCGCGTCAAGGTGTTCACGCTCGATGATTTCGTGACCGGTTGATCAGCGCTTGCGTTTGCGCTCACCCTCACCTCTGCTCAGGCGACGCCACAGATCACCCACGGTGCGAATGCTTCGATCCCTCTCGATATCGCCCTCGAGCCCCTCAATCGTGCCCTCGCCGAGTTCGGCATCCGGGTCCAATCCCTCCTCATCGGGGAAGGCATCCGTGTCGCCATCCGCGGCCGCGGTCTGCGCTGCGAACTGTTCACGCATCTTCTGGCGCCGCAGATCCAGACTCTCATCCTCTTCACCCTTGAATCCGACCATATCCTCGACATCCACAGCGTCGCCACCCGCCATCGACTGCACGACCCGATCCCATTCTTCGCGCTGGCGTCGCTTGTGCAGCGGAATATCGCCATCACGCGCCGCACGCAGGCGCGCCAGATGATAGCGAATCGCACGTTCGCCCACGACCAGAAGCAGGCCGAGCACGTTTACGGCCACATAACCCTCCACGGCGAATGGCTCCCACAGATGCATGCCGAGATTCAGATCGCCGCTGACATTGTGCGCAGGGTAGAGGTCGGCTTGACCATCATCCATGATCACTCGAGTCTGGAAGAAGTGTTCACCGGGGGGTAGTGTGAGCTCCATCTCAGGGCAATCATCGGTCGAATTACCCTCCCACAGCACCGACAGTTCCTGCTCGGGGTTCACATGGCTGAGTTCGACCCAGACCACGGGTGAGGTGGCGTTGAGCGGTCGGTAGTCACAGGATAGCGAGACGGGGATGTCTCGCCCGAGTCCAGCCATATCGGGTACGTTCAGCTTGAAATTCCGATTGAGTCGCGAGTCGTGATCCATCCCCTCGTTGTCCGCGACTGCCTCAAGCGCCTGCATCCAAATCAAATTGAGAAGTACCCAGGTGATGATTGTCGTCCAGCCACGCATCTTGGCATTCTTCGGTGGAGGTCTCTTGCGCGGTTTGTCACCCGCCCCCTCGCGCGCCATCGCTTCGTGGACCAGATTCACCATTCCACCCCCGAGCGGTCGAGAATGGTCGCCATCCAGCGGAGTTTTCGTAACTTTCGCTCCGGCATGGTTGAACCTGTCCAGCGACCGATCCGATCCGTGCGAAACCCGGCCAGATGAATACGGTCGGGTGCGATTCCCATGGCGAGTGCGATGCAGACCGCCCGGTCGCCATCCGTGAACCCGCCCGGATTGTACATTCCATCAATCTCCGAGGGGGTCTGATGGGTGAGAACGAGATTTGCAGGGGCGGTCTCGCTCTGTTTCAGCAAGCTTCGCCAAGCCGCCTGATTGTCACCATGACCATGCAGAAAGAAGGGAATACCACGTGCTGCAGCCAGCGCGAGATGCGCTGAATCCCCATCGGCATCGCTGACCACGCAGACCACGTGGGTCCATGCGACTTCGCGAATCGGATCGTCGAGTTCGGTCAGCACACCGATCGCGCCGTCCGCAGCCACGATGGCGTGGCCGCGCTCGACGGCAATCACGACATCCTCGGGCTCGGCGGCGGCGCCGAGAACAGTGAGATGCGCATCGAAAAGTGCTGCTCGAATCCGAGCCAGACAGTCTCGCCGTCCCGATTCAGTCCAACCCGGAACGCCAGATTCCCCGCAGAAATCGTGCAGTGCATGTGCGCTGGCAAGATCCGCAGCCAGCTGCCAGCCGAAATCGGCTCGAATCTCGTCCTGAATAGACACGGATGAGGGTGTGCCGATCAAGCCCGGAATCTCAGCCCGGTTCGAGGTGCTGTGGAGAGTCACGACAGGCCGAGAGGATGGCGAGTCTTGAAGAACCCCCTTTCCCACGATGGACATCCCATGCCGATGCCTCTCCAGCCGCCCCCCATCGAGGATGCCGTCGTGACCGCGCGATATCCCTTCCTTCCACAGGCCAAGGAAGCGATTCGCTCACACATGGAGGCGAACGGGGTCGACCTTGTGGCGTTGGTCGAGACCGATTGGCTGGCGCCCGTGCGTGAGCGCGCTCGGGTGCGCCTGATTGAATCAATCATCCACAAGGACATCGATGCCGCGACCAACGTGGACATCCATACACCGTATGGTCAGATGGTCGAGTGTCTCTCCTTTCTCTATGCCATGGTCACCGTCTGCGCTTCATTCGATGAACGATTGCTGGCGCGATGGGCCGAAGGCGAGGCGAGCCGGGCAGACCAGTTGTGGGGCAAGATGGAGCACAGCGATTCGTTCCAACGTCTGGCATCGACCTATCTCTCCGACATCCGCCTCGCTCCGACCGGGAATTGGGAGGTGCCGATGATCGACTACATCGAACTATGTCCCAAGATCAGCGGGTCGTATTGGCGTCTGCCGAATCGACCGGTGAGAGAGGGCTGGGTCATCCTCTCGCCCGCCTCGAGTGAGAATAGCCAGCAGCGCCTGGCTCGATTGCTCAAGGAACGCATCCGCAACGCCCTGATTGAGGAATGCCGTGGCCGCATGGAGCAGATGGATGAAGCCTTCACAGGCCTCATGGCCGAAGAGGTCGGCCGCATCACGAGCGTCCTTCAGAAGCAGGCCACCACGGAGGTATCCTTCACCTCGACAGACGAGGAGGATTGGCCACCGTGCATGCGTGAGATCACGACTCAATTGACCCAATCGGTCAACGTCAACCATGTCGGCAGGGTGTTTCTTGCCAGCATCTCTCGCGTCATCGGGCTTTCTCAGGAGGAGGCTAGTGCATTCTTCGTCAATGCCCCCGATTACTCCGAGGACACCACTCGCTACCAGATCGCCCACGTCTATGAGAACGAATACACACCTCATGGCTGCGCGAAGTTGCAGATCAACGCCTGCTGTCCGGTCAGCCGCGGCGATGTCCACTCCACCCTGTGCAGCCGCGAATGGATGGACCATCCGCTGAAGTATCTGCGCGCTCGCCAGCGCGCCAAGCATCGCGAGGAACAAGATGTCAGCGAATCATCCAAGGATGCTAGCAAAATCGATTCATCCTGAAGTCGATATTTGATTTTTCAGGCGTCAAACGCCCCAATAGCGCCCCGTGTCCTGTCTGGTGGCCCAAGTCCGGACCGCGGTTCTGACCGCCCAGAATATGAACAGCGCGAGCAGGGTATCTCCCCAGTCAGAGATGATTGTGCTGACGTCGTATTCGTAGCCCTCGCCGCCGACGATCTTGATCGCGACGGCGAGCGCAGCGCGTGACATCGTCCACAGCACTGCGCCGAAGGCGATGATCTGAATCGAACGACCGCTGAAGGTGCCCTTCTGCCAGCGCAGCACCATCAGAGAGAGTGCGAAGGCGAGCGCGCCGAGCACAATCCAAGTCATGGCGGACTGTAATACCGTCAGGCCGAGCAGGAAGGCGCCACCCTCGGGTTTCACGTCCAGACTCCGGAAGTCGGCGAAGGTGTCGTAGCCCTCGACCACGGCGAGCAGGATGGCCACACCGGTAATCGACCACAGCAATGAGGACAGGATGGCCGCATCCGCGGATTCACGCATCTCCCGCATCAATCGCTCGAGTTGCTGTTCAGCCCCGAGTCCCTTGAAGAGGAGGTAGATGCCGACCAGAAGGGGCATCGTGCCAATCAACACACCGCCGTTGGGCAGAATCATGCCGAGGCCGAGAATAATCATGATGACGGCGATTGGGACCAGGAGCTTTGCACGCCAGCGCGGGTCCTCGATCGCCTTGACGATGTAGTAGTAGGTACCCTCGATTCCCTTGGACTGCCGAACGATGATCTTCTCGACATGGTCGATCGAGAGTCTGCTGGAGAGAATAGGCAGCACCGATTCATCCTCCATGCCATCGGTGACCAGAATGCCGCGGTCGGGTTGGAACTCTGAGATAACATCCTCGAGTTGTTGGGCGATGATGCGGTCAGACTTGATGCCGACCCGTTCATCACCCGTCAGAATCGCGATTTCAATCGCGTCATTGGGCTCGGCTTGTTCGACCAGGAGGTCGTGCTGGTGCAGTGCACCGAGAATCGCATTGGTATCGCTCTCCTCGGGGTCGGCGATGCCGAGTCGCAGCGCAGCGGTGAGCACCTGACGTCGACCGACGACGGAGCCGCGGATGCCCGCCTTGACGCCGAGATCATCGTCACGATCGACCGTAATGACAAGTGTTCGCACCATCTCGACAACTCCTCCGCACCCCCCTGAGGGGTGCGAGTCCGCTTTCAATCATTGGACGCTCGGATGGCTCAGGCGTTGAACGTGGACTCCGTGAGGCAACTCGGGCAGGTCACATTGATTGGTCGGGTGGCGGGGATGCCTAGTGCGGATCCACAATTCGGGCAGATGATCGCCTGTTGGATCTGGGATTGGCGGGAGCGCCCTTCCTTGCTCGGATCGTAGGAGGGACGATATCGGTGAGCATCTGAGATGTAATTCGCTGAGCTTGCACCCGGTGCCACGTCCTGAGTCGATGGAGCAGCGCTGGTCGATGGCATTGCATCGCCTCGCTTCCACGCTTCGAACTGAGCCTCCACCTCGGATGCGTTCATCCGATGGTCGCGGCCAATCCGGTCATAGGCCAGCAGGCGATCATAGTCATCCATGGCATCGAGTTTGGTGAGGACGTCGGACGGTAGCATGGCACTCGTGCAGGCTTCCGCAATCGATTCTCCTTAGGGCTTGCCGCCATCCGTTCACGGCAGATACACTTCCGTATTCCTGTAATGAACGACAATTATGGCCGCCGATATTTCCACAACCCGGATGGGTATGGGTTCAAATAGGGAATGAAGAGGCGGGGCGCTTCGAGGGAAGCCCATGGGTGTGCTGTTCAAGGAGCCGGTCGACACTCGTCGCCGCGCGGCGCGAGGGCAGAGCATCCGTAACCTGCGTTGCGGCGAGGTCATGGCCAAGCCTCGGGTGCTCGGACACACCGCCTCAGTCTCGCGTGTCATCCATCTGATGACCGAGCACGAGTGGGATCACCTCTTCCTAATCGATGACGATCACCTCCCGGTCGGGCGCGTTCACGCGGTCGACCTGCTCAAGATGATCAATCACAAGCGCGTGAATCGAGATACCGCCTGGACGGAAGCCGTGCCGGCACTGCAGTGTGTGGCCCACCCCCCGCTCTCGGTGAAGGAGGACACACCCCTGCTGAAAGCCGCAGTCCTGATGCTCACACAAGACCTCAATCAGCTCGCAGTCGTCGATTCCGAGGGTATGCTGATTGGCACGATCAGCCATGCCACCGTCGCGCGTCACCTGCCGCGGTACATCCTCTGAATCAAGGTTTGAGATGAGGAGCGAGCACCGCCTCCAATGCAGCGATCAGACTCTCCCCATCCGCATGGATTCCCGCAGCGAACCGGACGGAAATCGCCGTCTTCGCCTCGGTGCCCGAGTTGCGAACCGCAATCGAGACTGGGTGATCCTGGAGTGTCCCTGAGAGCAGGAGAAGTGCGGGTTCACCCGCGAGGCTGACCCGCTCGAGTTCGCTGCCGCACCACTCCTGAGCGGTGTTGTGGACCAGATCGGCCAACGCATTGTCTCCAGTCCATCGGCTGCGTTCGCTCGGCTGGATTGAGAGTCGTTTCTTCCAGCCGTTCTCAAAGGGCTTTGATGAATCGCTCCGGCTCAATCGCGCGCGAGCGAGCAGAACGCCGAGTAGGGTGGCTGCACCATCTCCAACCAGACTCCAGTGTGATCGGCGCCCGGGCCAAGGTGCAGGTAGGACGAGATGGCCAGAGTCTTCGGTTCCGATCAGGGCAGGAACCCGGTTCTGTGCAGTCAATGGAGAAAGGGCAGCGGTGAGCCAGCGATCTCCGACCGCGGTTGTCATCGCTTCATGTGTGGGTCCAAGTCGCTGCAGGTCTGCGGTCAGGCCGAGATCACTCTCGATACTGGCCGCCATCCGCCAAGGTCGATCCTCGACCGCGATTGCCGCCCGCATGATGTCGTCGCACATCCGGTCCCCATCGACCACGCGCAGCCCATCTGAGGTTGCTTCGATTAGCAGGCATCGGTCACCGTCTCCGTCCAGAGCAGCGCCGACGATTTCCCCCTCAGCCCAAGGCGCCATGCCGTCATTGATATCCAGCCGCTGGCTCAGCGTCCACAGCAGACGATGGCTGGATTCTTCCATCAGCAGTTCCGTATTCGACCAGGTCGACGTGGGCGACAATCCCCCCGCCCCACAATTGTGATTGATCGGGTCGTTGCGGCTGCTGACCTCGATCGTATCGAGTCCTCGACGATAAATGCCCTCGGCCAACCACTCGGTTGCAGAGCCGCCCGAGCAGTCCAGAAGCAAGCCCTGAGAAGGGATGATCCCAGTCCAATCGACGGATTGGAAGTCGAGGTCGAACAACAGCTCGAATCCTCGAAGTCGTTTATCCAACGCGCTTCGATAGAGCCGCAATCCATCGAGATCCTGCTCATCTTCTGGTTGGCTCTGAGGCGCGACACGACTTCCATCCGCGAGTTCCCAGGCCAGGGTCGAGACGAGATCCTCGGCTTCAGGCATCGATTTTCGACCCTCGGAATCGAACAGTTTGACGCCGGAGTCCGTGGCTGGATTGTGGCTTGCAGTGATCATCATGCCCGCATCCGCGATGCTCGCGAGCACTGCGTGATGCAGTCCGGGAGTCGGGACCTCACCGATGCGCACGACACGGCAGCCGGCTACTGAGAGTCCGGATGCGAGTGCGTCGACCAGCGCAGCATTGCCGTCGCGGCGGTCCCAGCCGATCATCACCAGTGGCGAATCGCCGACCGTGGCTCCCAGATGAAGGCCGGTCGCCTCACCGATGATGCGCATCGCTCGCTCGCTCAGGACCCGACGTTCGACCAGAGCGACTAGAGTTTCCTCGTCCGAGCCGGAGAACGCCTCGATGCGTCCGCGGATGCCATCCGTGCCGTGCAGCCGAAGACGATCCATCCGCCTCACCCCCGGAGAACCGAGCCCCGTGGATGGGCTCCACTGACCGTGACATTCGGCCAGACATTGCAATCCAGTCCGAGCACGACACCAGGGTTGCACACTGCGTTGCAGCCGATTTGCACACCCTCTGCGAGAATCGCGCCGAATTTCCTCAGACCGCTGTCCATGCCTAGGTTGTGAATGCGGATATCGCGCCCATCATTGCGAAGATTGGACAGTTTGCAACCCGCACCCAGATTGACCCCGCGGCCGAGAATCGAGTCTCCGACGTAGTTGAAGTGAGGTGCCTTGGCCCCGGGCAGTAGCAGGCTATGCTTGATTTCACTCGCATGACCGACCACCGCATTTCTGCAGATCCAGGAATGGCTTCGCACCAGGGCACCATGGCGAACCTCGCCGGCGATGTATGCCGGCCCTTCGATGTGAACGGAGGGCCCAATCAGGCTGCCATCGACGATGTGAACCACACCTTTGCTCTCGTCGATGGTCACGGAAGGATGCAGACCTCGACGATAGGAACCCAGTCCCTGCAACAAAAACTCCAACTGGGCTGCAAGCCCATTCGGGTTGGCCTTGTCGAGCATCGTCCAGACCGGCTCCTCCTCGGGCATCTGAAGCCCGGTGACGCTGCCTCCCGAACCGGAGAGGGAGGGGAATAAGGCTGCTGACGTGACCTCCATCGGCCTCGCTACGCGGGCCTCCGCCTAAGGTTTTGCAGATGTGCAGGGGTTCAGGAGAGCGGCTTGGGGGCCGCATCGAGAACCGACTGACTCGTCCCTTCCGCGAATTGTCTGAAGTTCTCACCGAACATGCGTGCGAGGTGATCTGCCGCCGCATCGTATTGTGCTGCATCGCCCCAGGTGTCACGCGGGTTGAGAATCTCGTCGGGCACGCCTTCGCAGGTCTGCGGAATCTCGAAGCCGAATCTGCGGTCGACGATGAACTCGACATCGTTCAAACTACCATCCAGTGCTGCGTTGAGCAGTGCGCGGGTCCACCTGATACGGATGCGCTTGCTCTTGCCACAACCACCGCTGACCCAGCCGGTGTTGAGCAGCCAGCAGCGCGAATCATGCTCGGCCATCTTCGTCGCGAGCAGATCAGCATAGACGCTCGGATGACGCGGCATGAAGGGCGCACCGAAGCAGGCGGAGAAGGTGGCTTGCAGCTCCTTGATCCCAACCTCGGTTCCCGCGACCTTCGCGGTGTATCCCGAGATGAAGTGGAAGGCCGCCTGCTCGGGGGAAAGGCGACTGATCGGGGGCAGCACACCAAAGGCATCACAGGTCAGGAATACGACATTCTGGGGGTGGCCCGCCATGCTGTCCTCAGTTCGATTCTCGATGAATTCAATCGGATAGGATCCACGGGTGTTCGCCGTCAGACTGCCATCGGTGAAGTCCGGCACCTTCTGGTCATCGAGCACGATATTCTCCAGAATCGAGCCTGGCATGCGGGTGGTGGCGAAGATGGCTGGTTCATCCTCTTCGGCAAGGTCGATCAGCTTGGCATAGCAACCGCCCTCGAAGTTGAACACACCCTTGGCCGACCAGCCGTGCTCATCGTCACCCACCAGGGCGCGGTCCGGGTCAGCGGACAGGGTCGTCTTGCCCGTTCCCGAGAGCCCGAAGAAGACGGCGGTGTTCTCACCCGTGGTGTTGGAGGAACAGTGCATGGGAAGGTGGCCGCGGCCGGGCAGCAGATGATTCATAATCGAGAAGATTGACTTCTTAATCTCACCCGCATATTCCGTCCCTCCGATGATCACGATGCGCTGCTCAAAGGATATCATCACGAAGACGTGGCTGTGGGTGCCGTCGACCTCGGGGTCGGCGTGAAAACTCGGCGCGTGCAGCACGGTGAACTCGGGTAGATGCGCCTCGATCTGTTCGACTGAGGGGCGCAGGAACATGTTGCGTGCGAAGGCTGAATGCCAGGCATTCTCTGAGATGACCCGGACCGAGAGCCGCTCGGCGAGATCCGCCCCGGCATACAGGTCCTGGACGAAGAGTTCCTCGCGGGCCGAGAGATAATCGCAGACCTTGGCCTTGAGGTTGGTGAATATCTCGGGGGTTGTCGCGACGTTGACGTCTCCCCACCAGATCTGGCCCGCCGAGCTGCCTTCCTCGACAATGAATTTGTCATTGGGAGAGCGACCCGTGCGTTCACCGGTTTCGGCGACCAGCACACCGTGTGTGGTCAATTCACCCTCATTCCGACGCAGCGCGGCATCGTACAGCGCCTGCCATTCGAGGTTCCAATGCACTTCTCCGCTGGGGGAGAGTCCGTGAGTGTCGAGACCGACGGTCCCGTGCGCGTCAGCGCAGCCGATGACCGTGAGGGCCATGATGGCGGGCGCCCCGCTGCCTGTTATAGTGCGTTTCGGCCGAGGCGAAGGGAACTTCGGGCGCCAAAATGAGGCTTCCAAGATGTGATTTCACTGCTTCAGACCGGGGCGAGTATTATGCGGCATCACGATGGGTTCGGTGTATGGCGGACGAGCAGGGGGAGGACAAGGCCCCTCCTGCAAAGGACCGGATCATCGATGACCGCGCCTTCCAGATGGGCGGCGGCATCGATCTCGATGCCTTCCTCTCCGACGATTCGCTCACCGCCGCCAAACGTCCCGCGCGGATCGGCGCTTCACCGACCGACGCGACCGCTGGAGCCCTGCCTGAGCCCGAGGTATCAGAGGATGAGGATGTGGCGGTCGGTGATATCTTCGACCCCTTCGAGAAGGATACAGGTCCCAAACCGGGTGACATCCTGGTCGACGGCACGGTCTACATGACGCCGGAGATGGACACCGTGACCGAGATCGCGGTCGAGGGTGAGCGCCGTCTGCATTGGGCGTTGATGGTCACGATGATCATTGTCTACAGCCTGATTGGCTGGCTGGTCGCGACCGCGCTTCCACCGATGGCCGCAACCGCCGGCCTAATCGGATTGGCCACGCTCGGATTCATCCTCGGTGAGCGTTGGGTGCCCGACAAGGGAATGCACCTGCTCGGCGTGACTTGGGTCATCATCTCGATGAAATTGCTCTATGGCTTGGCCATCGATGCGCATCACTGGGGTTGGATCGACACACCGCTGCTCGGGGCCGCATTGATCGGTCTGGTTGGTGTGAACATCCTGGTCGGCTACAGACACGGCCACGATGCGATCATGGCACAGGCCACACTGGTTTCGTTGGTCATCGCCTCGGCTGCGGGCTCTGTGGGCGGCGAACTCGGTGTCGCCGTCATGATTCTGATCGCGACGATGCTGCTGCACGGACTCGCCCTGCACCGCCAGAGCGGTAATCTGGCCTCGTTGGGTATCGCTGCGAGCCATCTCTGGATTGGATTACACGCCATTCAGAACGAACCGCTCGAGATTGGTGCATTGGTCATTCTGCCATTGGTCGATCCGATGCCACTATTCCTGCTCGCCTTGGCCGTGGCCTGTATCAACGGGGCGATGGCGGCGAGATTCGCGCGCGAGGACAATTGGTTCAGCAAGGGAATCTCCGTCATCGGGCTCGGCTCACCCGGGCTGTGGGGTGTCTCGGTCGGGCTGGGCATGATCGGGGCCATGCTGCTTCTGGCCAGTGGCCGCGATGAGACCGGATATGCACTCGGCATCCTCGTCACCCTGCTCGCCGTCTACGGTGCCTCCTATCTGGTGGTGCGCGGTGTTCAGGTGATGGCGGTGCTGAAGCCATTGCTCGCGGCATTGCCGATTCTTCTGGGAACACTCGTCGCTCTGGAGGTCCAATCCTTCGGCCCCCTGTCAGGTTACGAGGCCTTCGCAGCGCTGGCAGCCGTGGTCACGATCACGATGCTGCTTCGGCACCAGTCGAATGTCACCGACCGGGTTCTCTGGTTGGGCAGCCTGGTCCTCATGCTTCTGCTGACGATCCTCATCCCGGCCCTGCCTGGATCCGAGGGCGGTGACGAGGGTCATCTCCTGCTCGGGTCTCTGTTCTTGGTCCACCTCTCGACAGCCGCGCTCGCACTGCGGCGTGAATCGCCGAGCATCGCAGGGGTCACCGTTCTCGCACCCTGGTTGTGGATGTTCGCGCATCGGCTGTGGACCTCGTCGCTGGAGAGTTTCTCAAAGGCTCGGGGAACGGATGTGGACGTGGGTGGATGGGATGTGATCGTACTCGACCCATCGGCGGTGGTCATCTACCTGCTATTCGCCGCACTGCTCCAGTACCCGGTCAACATGAGGCTGGGTGATACGGGTGTGAATCTCGCAGGTAAACTGCTCGGCGCGAGCGAACTATCCTCACGCCTGCGTGATTCTGGACTCATGCGTCTGTGGAATCTCGGACTGCTCTCGGGGCTCGCCGTCTGGTTGATGGTCATCGATGCCAGAGATGAGGTCGGTTGGTTGGCGGTCGCCGGCTTCGCGACACTCGGTGCCGTGCATCTGCTCGCTGAGGCACAGGGCCGCCATCAGGGCAACCCGCGTGTCATTCTCATCGGGCTGGCCACGGTGATGGTTGTGTTCCAATGGAATCTCGGTCTCGACGCGGTCTGGATCGTCCTGCTCACGGCGGCCTCTCTGAGCGTCCTGCTGTCGCGCGGTACCGAGGGGCCGACTTCGCAGTTGCTCAGCCTCTCGATGGGTCTGCTCGCACTGCAAATCGCCTTGTTCGGACTCGATCGGCACCTGTCATTCCCCCTCATCGATCCTGAACCGTTTATCCGCTCTGAGACCGGGATGGTGATGCTTGCCATGAGTGCCGCTTTACTCGCAGTATATCTTCCACGCGCCTCTCGCCTCGAGAAAATTCTCCCGCCTGCAGTGGCCGTGGTCATCCTGCTCAGCCTACAGATATGGGCCTCTTCCGGTTCGGAGATGCACCCCTCAGAATCCCTCATCGCGGTCGTGATGTTCTTCATCACCGCACTCTATCTGGCCGCTCAGGGAGAATTGCGAGCCGAACTCAAACAGGTTGGCAAGAGGGAGAGCCGACTCGCCATGTTGGCTCGTCGAAGGCAGATCGCTTCCGCAATCGCTTCAGGAGATATCTCGAGCATGGCGGGTGAGCCCTCCAGATTGCTCGAAGCGCCACAGACTGAGGATGTCCCACTCGATATCGTTCAAGGCTCTAATCTCTACCACTTCGCGGATGAGAAGTTGGCCGCGAAGGCGGCTGAAGACCCGACTGGAACACTGGCGAAATCGATTTCTTCGGCGATATCGAAAGGCAAGGTGCAGATGGCGGATTCGGAACTCTACGGATTGCTGGAGAAGCAGCGCAAGCGCCGTCGAAAGGCGGGCGTGCAAGGCACGGAGGAGATGGATCTGCTGATCGGCGACATCCACCACCGACCGATTATTGTTCTCACTTTCATCGTCGTAACCGCTCTGGCCGCCTCTTGGATTGCATGGTCCAACGCCAGCCTGAATCCCGGTCTGATGCTGATGGTGACGCTGTTCGCCCTCGCTCTCACTTGGATTTCTCGCCAACGCGCCAAGGTCCACCATCTGAGATTGCCGGATCTGATGGGCATGGAGACACCGATCGCTGTGACCATGATCTCGTTGGGAGTGATTCTGCTTGTCGGGCACCTTGGGCCGTTGGGAAGCAAGTTCGAGCAACTCGATCTGCTCGTGCTCACCTTCGCACTGCTGAGCCTTGCCGCACTCTCTCTCCTCGGGCGGGATGATCTGGCTTGGCGCGTGCCGAGTGCGGTGGAATGGGTCGTGCTCGTGCTCGTCATGGTCCGGCTTCTCGGCGCCCTGTTCGGCAATGCGTTGCCCTTCCCCTTCACTGTGAACCCGCTCGCCGAGGGTCTCTCGTTCATGCAATGGACGGTGCCGTGGCTATTCCACGAGGCGGGTTTGCTCGTGACAGTTCTCACATGGGAATGGATTGAAGGATTCCGCCGCAGGCGGAACATGTCTGATCATCGCGGTGCGGCGGGCCGCGGTTCTTTCGCCCTGATGGTCGTGCTCATCTCCGCGGGACCTGCCGGGCTGCTCGCGGGCCTGCTCTGCCTGCGCCGCTCGTTCGATTGGAAACAGCCGGCCGGTGCAGCGATGGCCGTGCATGCGATTCTTGGGTCCCTATTCGCTTTCCTAGCGTGGACCGACGCCGTAATCGCGGGTCAGGCATTCGTTTGGACGCTGTTTGGAACCGGCGTCGTGATGGTGATCGCCCACCTGTACACCGTGTTCGCCAATCTGCCGAAATGGACCACAGCCTGGCTGTGGAATGCCCATCTGCTATTGCCGATTGGTGTCTTCGCCGTGGCTGGTTGGTCGGGTTGGATCGTCGTCGCGATTTTGCTCCTCTCTCTGGTGACATGGGTCGGTGGCATCCTGCAACTGCGCCGTGGCATGCGCATGATGGGCGCCTTCGATCTCGCTTTCGCAATCGCGCTATGGCTGCTGATCATCCAGGGTGGCATCCTCGACCCGACCATGCTCCTGCTGATGCTGCTCGCACTCGGCGTGGAACTCGGAATCGTCGCATGGCTCGGCACCCGGCACGATCTTCAATTGGCACAGGAATGAATCAGCGACCGAAGAATGGCGGGCGAACGTTGATGCGGGACCCGCTTTGGCAGAGTCATTGTGAGTGGCACGTGGATCTCGGACCGGCCTGAGGCCGAAGAGCACCCTGTGGTGCCTCTAGGTCTCAATGAGATGGCCGTGCCACGCGTGGCGATTATGACCAGCATCGGCACGGTCGTCGTTCTGTTCATCGCCACAATCTGGGTCGGATTGGGGGCATGGACCTTCCTCGATCAATTCGAAGGCACCTTCGGGTCCAGTGGAAGCGTCTCCGAGGATGACATCCAGGTCGATGGTCGTTGGACCTGGGAGGCCACCTTGTTATTCGAGGGCTGCGAGGCCCGAGAGGAGGGTTGGGACTGGCCCAGCGACCTTTCTGCACAGGACGAGATGTTCTGGTTCCCCGGGGAATTGTTGTGCATCTGGGAGAATCAGGGTGCCGGCGATTATGCCCATCTTGCGATTCACAATGTGGATGATGAAAATTCTCTGCCGCTGTCAATCAAGGTGAATCACGATTCGGTGAGTCTTGACGGTCAGGGCCAAGGCATGTTGCTCGAGATCGAGCCCGGGGATGCGGTCATCGTACCTCTGCGGCTGGAGGCTGGTATCGAAGAGGCGACCTTCACCGTCACCCTGGCTCACGTCTCCTTGTCGACCGCGGTCGTCAAGCTCGATGTCGACGTTTACTCCGATGGCACGGAAAAGGACCGTCATGCGCGCAATGAACGTCTGAATGTGGCCTATACGGTCTGGGATGCCGACACCGGCGAGGAGTTGGACAGCGGACTGCTACCCGCGACCGCAGGCGAGGACCCGATGTGCAATTCACCGGTTCCCTGGGTGTGTTACATCGAAGGCTTCGGCTGGGGATTGGTCGGTCTGGATGCGAACGTGGAAGAATCCCTGACCCTCTCAGGCACAACCCACACGATCCTCCTTCCCCCTGATCTCGCCTATGGCGGCCGAGATGGCCATGTGCTACAGGATTCCTGGCTTCTCTTCGAGCTCGAACTCGAGCAACTTCTGGTGTGAACCGAACAGCGAAAGGGACTTGCCTGAGAGCGGCTTGCTTCGCAGCATGTCGAGCATCCGTCCCGCCGTCATGATTGCGGATGAGGCGGCCTGCGCCTTCGCTGAATCCTCCGCCCCCGCACGGGCGGAATCCGGAGGTCCCGCGCTGCATGCGACCGATGAGATGCACCGTCTCGCAACACCGTGGGTGGTTGCCAGCGCGCGGGCGGGACTCATTGAAGGAAGCACCCTGCCGCCTGGTGTTCTGCTCGATCCGGCCTGCGGCAGCGCGACCCAATTGGCTGCGCTGTGCAGCGAACTTGGGCGTGGTGGCATCGGTGTGGAACTGTCCGGCGCCATCGCGCCGTTGGCCGCGGTCAACCTCGCCCGTGCTGCGGCATGGGCGGAGGCTGATTGGGGCGCTGCAAGTCGCGTGCTCTGGGGTGATGGCATCGAGGCGACGGCAATCCTTGCGGCCCATCGCGAGAGTCTTGGCGCAAGCCCTCCGATTGCGCTGCTTCATATCGACCCCGCCCGGCCCGCCGACGCGCAGCGCCATACGCTGGATGAGATGCAGCCGCGCCTCGATTTGTTGCTGAAGGCCTGGGCACCCCATCTCGCGGCGAATCCCGCCCTGATTCTCGATCTGTCCCCGCGCCTGTCGGCCGGTCAGCGCAGCGAGGTTGCATCGATTGTGTCCGAACTGTGGCCCGAGGCAGCGATGACCTGGCAGTGGATGACCCAAGGCCGAGGTCGCATCGATCGCCTCTCGTTATGGGTCGGACCGATTGCGGACCCGGCTGGAAATCGCCTGCTGCGCCTCTCCAAACAGGGAGATGTATCCGTTCTCAGTGGCCAGCCCAGCGAGGCGATGGTGGCGCTGGACCTTGCGCCCACTTCTGGCCAGACCCTGAGTCTTGTCGACCCGAGCTTGATTGCCAGCGGCCTAGCCGAGGCATGGCGAGAGCGCGCCAGCCCCGAGGGTGAGAGCGGCTGGCTCGAACTCGATGGTCGTCGCCCGGTATTTCTCAGCGAGAACCCGCTGGTCGAGGATGAGGTCGTCACCGGCTTCGTGCAGGTGAGTGGTCAAATCCTGTCCGTCGCGACCGAGCTGAGCCTCGAGGCGGTCGACACCCTGTGCGAGAATGCCCATGCCGCAGGCCTGTCCAGTCTCAAGTTGCGCTGCCGCATCGCTCCTGAGATCCAACCCCGATTCCAATCGGCAGTCGATCGAGGCATGGCCCGCCTCTCGGAGGAGGGCGAATCCGTGTCGGGATTCCTCGCCGAAGCCTGTGGCAGCCACCTGATCTGCAGCGAAGTACCCTGAACGGCCCCGCAGAGGCCTTTGGAAGGCCAGCGTGCCGTTGATATAGGGGTGGTCTGTCGGCGAGACGCTTCACATGAAGCCATCGGGCGACCGGTGAACAGGGGAGGACCCCAAGAATGGCAAAAATCGACCAATCCAATCTCGGTGATGATTTCAACTACATCATTCGGCTCGCAGATTCAGATGTGGACGGCCTTACCCGAATCGGGATGGCCTTGACCAGCGTGAAGGGCGTCGGTGTTCGTACCGCACTCTCGATCTGCGACATCGCAGGCGTGGACAAGAGCAAGCTGGCCGGTCACTTGACCGATGAAGAGCAGGACGGTATTCGTGAGGCAATCGAGGCCTACCCGACCATGGTTCCCTTGTGGATGCTCAACCGCCAGCGTGATCTGGAGACCGGTGACGAACTGCATCTCTTCTCGATGGACGTCACGATGACCCAGGACGATGACATCGCTCGCCTTCGCGCGACCAAGGCCTACCGTGGCCTGCGTCACGCAGCCGGCAAGAAGGTTCGCGGTCAGCGAACCCGTGCGAATGGACGAACCGGCCTCACGCTCGGCGTGCAGCGCAAGAAGTGAGATTGGAGGTGAAATGAATGGGACATCCAAAGTTTGCACGACCGAAATATGACACCCCCGCACACCCTTGGAAGAAGGGACGCATCGATGAGGAACACGCTCTCAAGGAGCAGTTCGGACTCAAGAGCACCGGTGGCATGAAGGAGATTTGGAAGGCCAAGTCCAAACTGCGCCGCTGGCGCCAGAATGCGATGAAGTTGATCGGTCGAGTCGATGCCAGCGAAGGTCACTTCGCCCGCGAGAAGATTGACCTCACCGCCTCTCTATACCTCCGTGGCCTTCTGGGCGACGGTGCGTCGTTGGATGACATCCTGCAGATCAGCGTCGAGCACGTATTGAGCCGCCGCCTGCAGAGTCAGGTCTACTATCGCGGACTGGCCGCTTCCATGCGTCAGGCCCGCCAACTCGTCGTGCACGGACACATCGCACTGGGTGACCAGAAGATGACCGTTCCCGGTTACATCATCACCCGGGATGACGAGAGCATCCTGACCTACCACCACACCTCTCCGCTGTTGGATGAAACCCATCCGATCCGCGTTGAGATTGACACGATTCGCGCCGCCGCAGAATATGGCGAAGACGGCAAGGCCCCAGCGGCTCCCGCCCCGGCGGAATCCGAGAAGTCGAGCGACGAATCCTTCGTCGCCGGCATCGCCGAAGCGGCGGAAGCCGCTCCGACAGCCGAAGACACCGTGCCCAAGGGAGGTGACGAGTGATGTCCCACAAGGCAGTTCTCCACATCTACAGTTCGTACAATAACGTACTTCTTACGGCAACGGATTTGACCGGAGCCGAGACGATTGCCAAGGTCAGCGGCGGTCAGGTCACCAAGAAGGGCAGCGATGCCGGTGGCCAGTTCGCAGCGACCCGCGCAGCCGAACGCATCGCGGACATGCTTCGTGACAAGGAATTCACTCAGGTCATCGTCAAGTATCGAGGTGTGGGCGGCAACAAATCCCCCAACACCGGTCCCGGCGCCCAGGCGGCGATTCGCGCGCTCACCCGTGCGGGCATGACAATCACACGCATCGAGGATGTGACCCCAGTTCCCCACGATGGAACGAAGAAGAAGGGTGGCCGTCGTGGTCGCCGAGTATGATTCCTGGAGTTGAAAAAATGGTCAAAATCGAAGTTATTGAAGAGCGAGAGGATCACCTCAAGGTTCTCCTCAAGGATACCGACCGCGCACTGGTCAACTCCCTGCGTCGCGCCATGATGTCCAACGTGCCGAAGATGGCGATCCACAAGGTTCGCTTCGAACTCGGTACCGTGACGGACAATCAGACCGGTGAGACCTACGAGTCCGTGGGTGCACTTCCTGACGAGGTCATCGCCCACCGATTGGCGATGATTCCCATCCCCACCTTCCACGATGAGTTCTGTTTCCTCGAGGACGATCCGGCCAACGAAGGCCTGCCTCGCGAGGAGTGGGGCAGCCCGGTCAGCCAGATCATCTACCACTGCAGCGCGCGCGGCACCCCCGAGGGTCGCACCGTGACCGCGGGTGACCTCAACGTGCTTGGCGAGGACAAGTTGCAGATTCCCGATACCTACCACGATATCCCGATTACCAAGCTGTTTGCGGGTCAGTACATCGAGTTCTACGCCTATGCCGTGCTCGGATGCGGTGGAGATCACGCCAAGTGGAACCCCGTGTCCGGTGTATCGTTCAATGCGCGCCGAATCGCGACCATCGCACGACCGCAGAAAGCCAAGGTATTGTGGGACCTCGATCTCACGATCACCTCGAAGGATTTCAAGAACAAGAAACTCGAGGATGTGCTCAAGGTCGAGACGCTCGCCCGCGAGTTGCACCACGTCGGTGCCGGCACGGCTCGCATCGATGACTTCGCAGATGCGATCAACCTCGATGACGTGCCTGGTGAATACCTGTTCAGCTTCGACACCGATGGCTCGATGACTGCACGCACCGCATTCGCAGAGGCCTGCAAGGCACTGAACAGTCGCTTCGTAGACCTGACGTCTCAACTCGCCGACGCGCTCTGAGCCGCCGGTCGAATCAAGTCATACCCACTCTCTGGCCGGGGATGATGATGGAAGGCCAAGCCCGCGTGGGCGGTCATGTGACGCTGATTTTCAGCGTTCACGACGATGCCGACGCATTGTTGGAACAGGGCAGCCGTGGTGTGGGTCTCTCATTGGACCGAGGGGTCATGGTAGCGGTCTCAGGGATGAAGGGAACCGGTCTTCTTTCATTCGATGGGGATGATTCAGCCCCACTCTATGGAGTGGTGATCGAAGAACTGGCAGCACTCCTGCCCTCAACCCTCGAATTCGATTGGCAAGTCAAGCCACGATCCGAGTTGCCGATCTCACAGGGATTCGGCTTGTCCGCAGCGGCGGCCATCGCCTGTGCGCTCGCCGTGCAGCGCGCATTGGGTGAGGAGGAGAAGATTGCCCGCAATCGTGCGATTCACATCGCTCACCGGGTCGAACGTCGCCTCTCGGGTGGTCTCGGCGATGTCGCTGCACTTCACGTCGGGGGTGTCGAACTCCGGATCGAGCCCGGCTGTCCACCACTGGCCGACGATCTGGGTGGTCCGGGTGCCGTGCTCTCGTGGCATGAGGATATTCCGCTGGTCTTGGCCTGGCGCACGAGCACCCGTCAGCACACCTCCAATTACATCGATGATGGCGATTGGAAACTGGCAATCAGGGCCGCGGGAGAACAGGCCCTGTTCGGTCTTCGCGAGGGTCGATGGGAGCCCGCTCGCTGGGGAGAGATGCTGGCCAAGAGCGCGGAGTTCGCCGAACGTTCAGGCCTGCTCGAGGATGCCGGGCGCATCGATTTGCTGCATCTAGTCGGCGGTGCCCTCATCGCCGCTGGCTTGGCCTCATCGCCGCTCGCAGCGCGCCTGTGCATGCTCGGCGAGAGCGTGGTTGTCCTACCCACTGATCTGTCGTATACCGGTGATTGGCAGCAGGCACTGGTCGAGGATCTGCGCTCGCGAGGTCTGGGCGCCTCGGTCGCCAACGTGTGCGCAGATGCACTCAATCTTCGCTCTCACGATCTAAGTTGAGCTTTTTGTTATGCTCGATGAGTTCGGTCAGATTGATCGGGCTTGCATCCAGCAGAATCGCGCCCTTCAGTTTCAGACCATCGCAGAAGCCATGGCGGTAGATGATGGCCCCATGGCCCCATTCCTCGACATAGCGGTTGACCTGTTTCTGGGTCTTCTTGCGCTGGAAAGAGAGGTTGGCGCCGTAGAAGTGCTTGGCATCAATCCAAGCCACAGGTACGCCATTGATCTCGACATGATCAAGCATCAGCAGATCTGGTGTGCGCACCGGACGGCCTTCGGCAGCCACCTGTTCCTTGAGGAGCTCTGTTTGGGTGCGGAAGCGCACATCGTGGGCATCGAAATGATCGCATAGCATCTTCTCGAACAAATCCGCCGCGTGATGGGTTTCGCTCTGATTGACGTGGGTGACCCGATCCTCGGACTCCGCCCTGCGGAATTCCTTGACATCGCGCGCATTCAACTTCTTCTCGGGCTCGCGCAAGGACTCCTTGATACGGGTCTTGGACCAGTTGCGCGCGGTCAGGATGGCGCGGAACAGGTTGACTGGAGGGAAGTCGTAACGCTTTGACAGGGAGAGCACACTCTCTCCACCCTCGTAGCGGCGCAGCATCTCACTCGCGCGACGCTGCAATCTGCCATGACTGAACACGGCCTTCTCCTGATTCAGCGCTGCGCGCAGACTGAGCGCCTGTTCCAGCGAGATAGCCCGTCCCTTCAACTGGACGGCAATCTCATCGACCCGTGAATCGGGCAGGAAGCCAAACTCACCGGGTCGGGTGACGATGTCGTGAACCTCACGCTCGGTCTTGAGCGGGACGGGGCTCAACTTCCAGTCGACGCTGACCTTGCGAGGCGGTGGATCGATGTCCACGGCCAACCCCATGGCTTTGGGGACGCGGTCGAAACGTTCGTTGGCGCGCAGAACCGCCTCGGGGTCGGGCAGGTTCGCAGCGCTCTTGTCGACGCCTGCACCACGCTGGCGGCGACTGGAGGGGCGCCCCTTCCGCGGGTTTTTGTCCTCGCGGGTTCCTCCTCCCGTTCCCCGGCCGCGGCGTCCGCGTCGCTTGCGCTTTCGCGGATCAGTCGCGTCTTTTCTCGGCGCGTTTGAATCGGAGGGAGTGGAACCCTTCTTGGGATTCTCTTCTGCACTCACTGGTGCACTCCAGAGGGAGGGGGTTCATGAATCCGCGGGGTTAGAGCGGTGCCTTCGACGCGCGTACACATCATAGGCGAGATCACGAAGCGGCCGTGGAATCAGCCACAGCAGAAGGCCGGCGAGTCGCCAGTGCAGCGCAAGGCCCCACAGCACCCTGCAGGTCACCGAGGAGCGGGCGAACCAGACACCTTGAGAGAACAGCAGGACCGAATCGAGTTCCTTCAATCGTGCTGGGCAGATCGAGAGATATTCGTCTCCAGCCTCGGAATCACGCGCGACGAGTTCGAACACGCCACGCCGGTCGCGTTTTGTAATCCATTTCGCCCACTTGTTGCAGGTGGGACAGAATCCGTCGAACAGGATGATCCCCATCCGCTTCACCGCCAAGCCGTTCCCGGCTCCAGTGGAAGGCTTGACTTCGCCCTGCCCGCGACATCCTCACCCTCGCCCGCGACGTAGATCTCGACCGTATCGACCTTGAGGGTTTGGCGGATGAAGGCGATGTTGCGGGCGAGGAAGGTGGTCTCATCGAAGCCGCCCTGAATCAGTTCGCGCTCGCCGTCGGTATAGGTGTGGATTCGTCCACGGCGCTTCTTGTGGCCGACGACCAGATAACGCCACAATTGCATGACATCGCCTCGCATCGTCTCATCGTGGAAGATGCGCTGGGTCTGGAGGAATTTGTTTCCGCCTTGCTTGAAGTCGAAATCCTCGCCGTGCATGCGCACCGCATCCACAGCGAGGCCCTGCTTCCAAGCCGGAGTGGTCTGGATGACGGCCGTTTCAAGCGGCCCATCAGCATGGCGCTCGGCCAATTCCCGAACATTTCTCACGCGATCGATTACATCGCGCAGATACTGCTCTTCGGCGAGCACCAGGCCATCTTGCGCGTTATCGTCAATTTCACCGATCAGACTCTGCGCCAGCATCGAGTCATGGCCGAGTGCAGCCCACCAATGCTCGGCGAAGTGTGGAGTTGTGGGGTAGAGCATCGGCGCCCAGGCGGTGAGGAAGGCCTGCCTCGCGGCCTTGCTGATGCCCCCGCGACGCTGAGCCCATTGCCAATCCGCAAGCATGTCGAAGTGGCTCGCCATCACGCCTTCGCGCAGGCTGACATCCATCATCGCCGTGTGCCAATTCGCATGGTTCACACGCATGCGCGCAAGCAGCCAGTCGTCCATCTCTCCTCCAGAAGGAGTTTCGGAGAAGGCCGCGTGAATCGCCTTCATCTGACGGTGATTCGATTCGATTGCCGTGTCGGACCAATCCATGCCGGCCTCGGGATTCGCTGCGAACAGAATGAACAGCCGGACAGTGTCCGCCCCGAATCTCTGCACCATGATATCCGGGCTGACCGTATTGCCCAGACTCTTACTCATCTTGGCAGATCGACTCGCCAGGGTCTGGCCACAGGTCTCACAATCTGAACCTTCCAGATCGACATGGCTCTCCACATTGCATTGGGCGCAGTAGGGTGTGGGCGCATTCACCATGCCCTGGCAAACCAGGCGGGAGAAGGGTTCAGACACGGCGTTCAGACCAGCATCGCGCAACGCCTTGGTGAAGAAGCGCGCATAGAGCAGATGCATCACGGCGTGCTCGATGCCACCGATGTAGAGATCGATACCTCCATCCATCCAATAATCGACAACACCCCGGTCGAATGCAGCGCCTTCGTTCATCGCATCACAGAAGCGCAGGAAGTACCAGGACGAGTCGTAGAACGTGTCCATCGTGTCCGTCTCACGTCGCGCAGGAAGTCCGCAACCGGGGCAGGTGCACTCGACGAAGGAAGCGTGAGACGCAAGCGGATTGCCCTCGGATTCCTCGCTGAAAACCACGTCCAGCGGCAGTGCGACCGGCAGATTTTCGATTGGTACTGGCAATATACCACAGGCCTCACAGTGGATGAAGGGAATCGGTGTGCCCCAGAACCGCTGGCGAGACAATAACCAGTCCTTCAATCGATATTGGATCCTGCCGCAACCGACACCATCGGCTTCGAGTGCAGCGATTACCGTGTTTCTCGCTTCCTCACCATAGAGATTATCGAAGCCGGGCCGACTCGAGTTGACCATCCAGCCCTCGCCGGTGAAGGCATGGGAAAGCGCGGCCCTCTGGTGGCCCTGGGTCGGGATGAGCACCTCCTTCACATCGAGGTGGTGGACCTTGGCGAAATCGAAATCCCGCTCATCGTGGGCGGGCACGGCCATCACCGCGCCGGTGCCGTAGGAGGCGACGACGAAGTTGCCCGCATAGATTGGCACCTGTTCACCGCTGAGCGGATTGGTTGCGAACCGTCCGAGAAATACACCTTTCTTGTCCCGCAGCATGTTGATGCGGTCGAACTCGGACATGCGCGCACATTCCTCCGCGAGTTCGCGGAAATCGGCTTCATATTCTGTGCCGTTGACCAGTGTAGCACACAACGGGTGCTCGGGTGCGAGGGTCAGGAAGGTGACGCCGAAGATGGTGTCCGGGCGCGTGGTGAAGGTCTCGATCACCGCGTCGGAATCAACCACGGGGAAGCGAATCTCAGCACCGTTAGAGCGGCCGATCCAATTGCGCTGCATCGCCTTGACATTCTCCGGAAAGCCGATGTGATCCAGATCATCGAGCAACTCATCGGCATAGGCGGTCATTTTGAGAAACCACTGCGCCATGTCCTTCTGACGGACCTCGCCGGCACAACGCCAGCAGCGATTGTTGCGCACCTGTTCATTGGCCAGTACAGTGTCACAGTCATCGCACCAATTGACCGGTGCGGTGCGTCGCTCGACCAGCCCCATCTCGTGGAATTTGAGGAAGATCCACTGATTCCAGCGATAGTACTCCACATCCGAGGTCGCCAATTCGCGCCGCCAATCATAGGAGAATCCCATCTTCACAAGGTCGGCACGAATGCTCTCGATATTGGACCAGGTCACATCGTGGGGATGTCCATCAATCTTCTTGGCCGCGTTCTCCGCGGGCATTCCAAACGAGTCGTACCCCATCGGATAGAGCACATTGAAGCCGGCGAGACGGCGGAAACGTGCCATCGAATCACCAATGCTGTAATTGCGCACGTGGCCCATGTGAATCTGGCCGGAGGGGTAGGGAAACATCTCCAGACAGTAGAATTTCGGTCGATCGGAATCGACCTCGCAATCGAAGACGCTCGCCTCCGCCCAGGCCTGCTGCCACTTCGCTTCAATCGCTGCCGGGTCGTATTCCCCCATCGCAATCCCTCACGTGTATGTGCACCTTCGGTGCACAGCATGGCCAATTGAGGGGTCCACTTGAAGGGTCCGCCGGAGGCAGCCTCAATCGGTATCGACATTGAAGTCGTTGCTGTTGACCAGGAAGATCGCTTCACGGGTCAATTGGTAGCGGTAGCGCATGCCGACCCTCTCTCGTTCGACCAGGCCGAATTTCTCTAGAGTGCGAAGGTGATGGCTGATGAGTTGCTGACTCGCTTCGAGGCGAATCGAGAGCTCCTTCTGTGAGAGGTTGATGATGTCGTTCTCGGTCGCGTCCAGCAGTTGCAGGATTTTTCCTTGCAGGCTGGTGGGGTCTGGGGTCAACAGGGGCACGGGCAGGTCGTCATCGTTCAGGCTCTGTTGGATGGCTGCCGGATAGAAGCGCACGAGCCGACCGTCCTTGCGGCGCCAGATCCGTTCATCACCCTCGAGATTCTTCAGGTGGTGTGTGAGTTGGCCATTGCTCATATTGAGCGCACCGAGAAGGGCGCGGAAATGGACGCCGGGGTTGGCCACCAGATAACCCATGATGCGGCCGCGCTGATATTCGCCATCGTGCCTTCGACTGCGTCGTACCATGCCGAGCAGGCCGAAGCCGAGCTGGAAGGCGGGGATGCGGATCCATTCGGTATTGCCGATGTAGAGCAGCACCATCACCGAGAGAGAGGTGGTCACGACCACAGCGGCGGCGGTCGGTGCGTACTCGAGCACACCTTCGGCAGGGGTCTGCACCGGCTCGGCCGGTACAGTAGGTGCGCTGATGACCGGCGCGGGCTCGTTCTGGTCGATTGTCTCGAGAATGACGATGCCTTGCCAGTTGCCACAGTCGCCCGCTGCTTCGCTGAACTCCGCAGAATAAGTGCCGGACATGCCGGGAGAGGGTCGCCATGCGCCGTCCTGCATATGAGCGATGTAACTGTGCTCGACACCTCTGGTGTCGCTGAGCAGCCAGCAGCCCTGATTGGGCTGGGTCACGTAGTGCCAGTCACCGGTGAGTGTGAATATGGTCGCAGGCTCAACGACCTCCTCTTCGACCTCTTCCTGCTCAGGGATGATGACCTCGGGCTCAGGGGTGGGTTCGGCGATGAACAGACCGTCGTAGGTGTGGGCGGCCTGAGCGACGAAGCTGGGAACCGAGGTTGTGCGCACCGTCACCAGATAGTTACCCTCAGCCAGAGGCGTGCCATCCTCGACGAACGGAATCTCGATTGTCGGCCAGACGTGGTTGGCACCCGCGCTCAGCACCATCGAGTGACCCGCCAGACCATCGCAGTCGGTGGTCCACGTCCGGGTGGGAATGGGATCGGGATTATCGATGCTGATCTCGAGGGTGCAATCGGCGGGCCAGTACAGGGCGAAATCTTCCCCACCGAAGTTGTCGATGCGCATCTGGAAGGACATGCGCTCGCCGACGTCGTCCGCATCGAGGATTTGCAGTCCATCGACAGCGAAGCGCACAGCGGTCGGATCTTGGGCAGCGATGCGACAGGCATCACCCGTGCCGCTGCCGCTATACTCGAATGCGTGGCTTGCGACCAGACCATGATCCGGCTGACCGAGAACGAGCAGGTGGAGACCATCATTCAGTTCACAGCCCTCAGCATCGAGCATGTCCCAGCTGTCACTGGTCAGGGTGAAGGTCTCCTGAGCCTCGATCATCAATTCGGAACCGACCGACGGACAATCTCGCTGGCCGCGGGTGTCGTAGACGATCTCACCATTCGGTGAGAGCACATGCATCTCGACCGTGCAGGTATTCTCGAACACCAACTTGGCAGGCGCATCATCCGTGTTGGTCACGGCAAAGCGCCAGGTGAGTTCATCATCGATCTCGACAATCGCTGAGGTCCGCAGGCTGGACGTATCCTCGCCGAGCGGCGTGTTTGCGAATGTAGTATCGACAGCGGTGGACGCGCCGCCAATGCCTGTGAGCATGAATTGCAGATTCTGGCCGCCATCCATGCTGCTCGTGAAGTCCCAAGCACTCCAGCCCAGCGTGAGGGTATGGCCTGCCTGGATGGCGCCATCTCCACAGGACAAATCGGTAATCAGAAGTGAATCGGTGTCAGCGACCTCGACCCGGCAAGCCTCATCGAATGGCAGCTCAATTACCTCCGTACCAGGATTCGAGATTCTCAGCAGGACCATTGCCGGCATCTCGTTGGTATGACCCATCTGCTCGCCGATCGTCTCGGCGAGCACAGCCTGCAACTGCAGGCCTTCGGGCATCACGGCGCTGCGGTGGAACTCGATGCTCGCGCTCGCCGCAAGATTGGCTTGGGGTTGGGAGAATTCGAGCAAGACATCGCCGCTCAGTGCCTCGGCCCAATCATAAGACCAGGTCGAGAGAACCCGGGTCTGGCCGGGCTGGACGTTGAAGGAACGACTCTGAGTCGGACAGATGCGCTCGTCATCGATGTCCAGCGTCCAGTCGGTGTTGGAGGCTACCAAATCATAGGGGCAGGCCGGATTGTAGGTGAATTCGTGGCGCACGGAATCCGGGTTGTGAATTCTCAGAACAACCTCGAGATTGCTTGCATCGGTGAAGTAGAGACCATTCTCGGAGGCGCCGACCTCGACAATCAGTTCGAGTCCCTCCTCGACTGGGTCGGCCACGGCCAGAGGGCTGAGCATGAGCAGAACGAGCAGGCCCGCAAAGGCTGCAGATCGCGACCTCACCCCGTCCAGCATACGCCCCGCTCCGAAAAACGCACCCACCCACTCCTGTTTGAATCCATTGGCCCCCCTAAGGGGGTGCCAATCCATCGCCGAACCCTTGATTCAGCGAGACGGGATGGCACCTTCATGGGCCTTGGCAGAGGAGAATTCGCCGTCTCAATCGAAAACGATGGCGTCGAGGTATGGGTCACACAGATGGGCCCATGGGCGAACATGAACACCGCGTTCATCGACCGGTCCAATGGCGTGGCCGCAATCGTCGATCCCTTCGATGGCAAGCGTTGGCTGGCTGCACTTGCGGCTGAGGATCTCACTCCGACCCACATCCTGCTCACCCATACTCACCGCGATCATACGGCGGGGGTCAAAGCGATTCGACAGGCCCATCCTGAGATTGAGGTATGGGGACATGAGGAATCGGTCGCACCTTCGGTGCTTGCACGCATCCTGTTCAGACGAACAGACTTCACCCATGTCTGGGCACATGTGCCCGATGCGGTTGTGCAATGGTCCTGCGGCAAAATCCATCTTGAGGTGATTCATTCACCCGGCCATGCGCCAGGTCACGTCACGTTCCACGGTCATGGCGTCTACGTCGCGGGTGACCTACTGTTCACGATGCGCTCAGGCCGAATCGATCTACCTGGTTCAGACCCCGTAGCCCAATGGCGCAGCCTGAGCCATGCTCGAACGGTCTTGCAATCCCTTCCCAGCGAATGGCGATTGATCCCGGGTCACCGATACGAATGGATCGACGGCACGTCGCCGGACTGGGTCAGTCTCCGCGAGGTTCTCGCGCACAATCAATCGCTCAATGCAGCCCACATCGAAACCTTCGACGCGCTACCGTACAATCGCTTCGATGATGACCTCGCAGCTTAGAACAGGTCGTCGATATCGGGCAGTGAAGCGGCCTCGGCCTTCTCTTGCTCCATGTGGACCTGCCAATCGGCCTTCTCGACATAGCCGAGTTCCTTGGCCTTCTCGAGATCGCCTGCAGCGAGGTAATGCTCAATCCACCTCTCGCGTCGTTCCGTCTCCTCATTGGCGAATGCCAATTCCTGGTCCTGATAAACGCGGATTTCTCCGAGGCGTTTGCGCGCACCCATCTGCTTGGCGATCAGCGCGACGAAGATGAGCATCAGCATGAAGGTGAGCACGCCGCCGAGAAGCCAAGGCATGATGTTGGATTTTTTATCATCGCCACTCGCCTCTGGGTCCTCGGGTTCGGTAATCACACAGGGCTGACCGATGAGGTGGATGTCGGGGTCGTAGGGACAGGCATCAGCGAGGTCGGACCAGCCATCGGAATCCGCATCAGGACAACCGAAGCGGTCTTCAAAGGAGAAGCCTTTCTCACTGCGGCACATGTCGCTCTGATAGGCTCCAAGCGTGCCATTGTAGCCATATCTATCGAGATCGGGATCCTTCCATTGGCTCTGGCGCAACGGGAACAGATCCGGGTTGCGCCCAGACGCATTGTCGCCGAATCCATCGCCGTCCTGATCCGAGCACTGGGAATCATCATCTAGGAAGGCATCGCCAGTCTGATTGCGCCGCAATTCAATCAACAGACCCTCATTCTCGGGGTCATCGACCCATTCCATATCCCAGTCGTAATTGTCGCCGCAATCATCTCCATCTTCATCGACCCATTGGCTTGGATTGTCGTCGAAGGCATCGATTGAGTCGGCCCAGCCATCTCCATCTCCATCCAGGCAGCCATACACGCCGCCCATGGTCGAGGTTCCCGGCACATCGATGCAGTCATCGGCATCGGCGCTGAATGGACTGTCTCCATAGCCATCTCCGTCGGTATCGGTATCCTGGAACGGGTCATCCGGGAAGGCGTCCTGTGGGTCAGGCACGCCGTCGTTATCGCTGTCGGGACAACCGCGTGCCTCTTCGGTATTGGTCGAGCCATAGAGGAAAGGACAGATGTCGCCATTCGTACCGTTCAGATTGTCACCGAACCCATCCGCATCGGAATCACGCCATTGGGTGGGGTCATCGGGGAACCAATCCCCGTTGGGTCCACTCGGATTGTCGCCAAATCCATCGTCATCACGGTCGTCACACTGGGTGCCGTCGAGTGGGAAGAGATCCGGGTTGTTGCCCTCTGGGTCGTCCCCACAAGAAGAAACCTCGCTGTTGCGGTTGTAGCCATCACCATCGGTGTCGACATGCTGGGTCGGATCGTTGGGAAAGGCCTCACCACTGTTCGCATAACCATCGTCATCATTGTCCGGACAGCCGAGCCATTCGATGTCGATATAGGATTCAATATCCTGATTCCATTCGATCGCCCATTCACTGGTTCCGGCCTGGCCGGGACAGGCATCGCCGAGGGTTCCGGTTCGGTTATCACCATAGCCATCACCATCGCTATCCCACCATTGGCTCGGATTGTCAATGAAGGCATCGGCATCGCCACCCGGGCTTGCAAGCCCCTCTCCAGATCCTGCATTGCCGGGGTCGGAGAAGCCATCACCATCACTGTCTGGGCAGCCGATACGGTCCCAACTGGAGTTGCCCCAGATCATTGGGCAGCCATCGGATCGACTGGTGAAGGGCTCATCGCCATACCAGTCTCCATCGGTGTCGTTCCATTGTTCGGGGTCGAGGGGGAAGGTGTCGATATCGTCCAATTGTGGCGGCGTCATCGCCAGCAGCTGACCTGGCCATTCCGGCGGCCGGACGCTGATCCATGAGGGATCAGCGAAGTTGTCACCATAACCATCGAGATCAGTATCCGCCCACTGTGTCGGATTATCATCGAAGTAATCCAGTTCACCGTAGGGATTCGGGTCGCGATTGTCGTTGGTGTTGGCCGGATAGCCATCGCCATCCGCATCGATCCATTGGTAGACATCGTTGGGGAAATCATCGCCGTCATCTGACCAACCATCTCCATCAGTATCGGGGCAGCCATAGCGGTCCATGGTCGAGGTGCCCGCCACATCTGGACAGGCATCTCCATTCGTGCCTCCGAGGTTGTCACCGAAGCCATCGTTATCTGTATCGTTCCACTGCGTTCCATCCTCGGGGAAGGCATCATCTTCATTCAGCACTCCATCTCCATCGATGTCTGGGTCAACGATCCAATGGAATAACCCCTCGTCGTTTCTGCCCATTGCACCAATGATGTAAAGCCCGTTTGGATGCCAATCTATTCCATAGAT
>Ga0114996_10000621_pt1 | contig 49615 bp, 40 predicted proteins | sample ArcticOcean_MG_C_4_FD_87039 | JGI IMG/M metagenome (GOLD analysis project Ga0114996, IMG submission 87039) | Marine microbial communities from western Arctic Ocean - ArcticOcean_MG_CB4_134 | ecosystem: Environmental > Aquatic > Marine > Oceanic | place: Arctic Ocean: Canada Basin | collected... | reverse complement strand
ATCGGCGCACGCCTGTGGCGACGAGGCGTCGACCCGCCACTCGTCGAGCGGAACCGAACCTTCTTCTGAGGGCTGCGAAGCCCACACGACCATGCGAGTAACGATGACCCCACCCACGATTCTCGACGGCGGCATGGGACAGGAGTTGATCCGCCGCGGCGCCCCACGGTCGCCGGAGCTCTGGTCGGCCTGGGCGATGCTGGAGGACCCCGACCTGGTCGCAGCCGTCCACGCCGACTACGTGGAGGCCGGCTGCGACATCCTCACGACCAACAGCTACTCGACGTTCGCCGACCGGCTCCACCCACATGGGCTCGGGGACCGAGCCGACGAGCTCACCCGCCTCTCCGGGCACCTGGCCCGCGGGGCAGCCGACGCCTCCGAGCGCCTCGTACTGGTCGCCGCCTCGCTGCCGCCGATGCGGGGCAGCTACTGCCCGAACCCCGACGGCACCTACGAGGAGCTGCGCGCCGAATACGCCGTGATGGTCGAGCAGTTGGCGGACAGCGCCGACCTCTTCCTCTGCGAGACCATGGGCGCCTGCTTCGAGGCCCGTGCCGCCACCGACGCCGCCCGGGAGTCGGGCCTACCGGTCTGGGTGGCGTTCACCCTCCAGGGAGCGACCGGCCCACGCCTCCTCGACGGCACCCCATTTGACGAAGCCGTCGACTCCATCGACGCCGACGCCTTCCTCCTCAACTGCTGTCCGCCCGAGCAGACCAGCGAGGCACTCCCCTTCCTCCGTGCGGCCACCGACCTGCCAATTGGCGCCTACGCCAACGCCTTCCACGGGATGCCCGTCGGCTGGAAGGGCCGGGACGGCCATGCCCTGCCCGAAGGACGCACCGACATGGGAGCCCAGCGCTACGCCGAGGCCGCCCGCGGGTGGGTCGCCATGGGCGCCGACATCGTGGGGGGCTGTTGCGAGATCGGCCCCGCGCACATCGCCCGCCTGGCCCAGGAGTTCGCCGCCTGAGGCGGCCTCAGGCCGGCCGCCCCCCGACCCAGGCCTGCTCGACCCGGAGTTCGGGCAGGTCGTCGATCTCGACGGCCATCGGGTCCCGGTCCACGATGACCAGGTCCGCCAACTTGCCCGGCTCTAGCGAGCCCACCAGGTGCTCCCGGTGCAACGCCCTGGCACCCTCGATCGTGTAGCCCCGCAGCGCCGTAATCCGGTCGATGGCGCACTCCGGCCCGACGACGCGGCCCGCCGAGGTCCGGCGCGTAACCGCCGCCCACATGGATGTGAACACGTCGGGCATCGTGACCGGCGTGTCCGAGGACAGGACCACCGGCACTCCCGCATCGGCAAAGAGACCGGACGGGTACATGCGCTCGGCGATCTCGCCGTAGTCACGCAAGGCACCCTCGACGTAGAGGTGCACCTGGGTCGGTTGCGGCACGGGGACGATCCCGGCGGCAGCGATGGCTGCGATCTGCTCGTCGCTCGGGAACCCGCAGTGCTCGATGCGGTGTCGGGCGTCGGGACGGGGGCTCCTGCGCTGTGCCTCGCCCACGGCGTCGATGACCATCTGGATCGGGATGGGCCCCTGGGCGTGCGTGGCGGTCTGGAGGCCCAACTCGTGGGCGGCGACGAGGAGTCCCTCGTATTCCTCGGGGTCGTGGAACAGGTAGCCGTCCCGGTGGTTCACGGCACAACCACAGGGCACGTAGGCGGTGCCACCGGTCAGTGCGCCGTCGGCGTACAACTTCACGCCTCCGAGGCGCAGTCGCTCGTCGCCCAGATGCGAGGACAGGCCCAGTGCAGCCAGGTGGCCAAGGTGGCTGGACAGCACCATCAGGGTCGCCCTCAGCCGGAGGCGGCCGTTGTCACGCGCCCGCAACCAGTTGTCCATCTCCCGTTCGGAGACCTGGCAGTCGCCCACCGAGGTGATGCCGGCACCCACGATGAGCTGCTGGCCGAGGTCGAGCATCCGGTCGAGGACCTCCGACGATTCCGGCAGGTGGAAGTTCGGGCCGTGGTTGCGGATCTTCACACCGTCGGGTCCGGTGAGCAGGTCACAGGCGGCCTCGAAGACCAGTCCGACCGGGTTCCCTGCCTCGTCCCGGTCGATGCGCCCTCCGTTGGGCGTCTCCGTCGTCGCATCGATGCCTGCCTTCCGCAGCGAGGCGTGGTTGATCACGTAGCCGTGGCCGCTCGAGTGCATGATCTCGACCGGCCGATTCGACGACACCCGGTCCAGGTCGTCGGCGGTCGGATGCTGGTCGTCGTTCCCCAGTCGGTGGTGGTCGTAACCGAAGCCACGGATCGGTCCCCCGTCGAGCGTCCCCTCGTGCTCGCGGAGCAGTTTCACGACCTCGTCGATGCTGGCCGCCCCGGTGAGGTCGGCCCACGAGGCGCACTGCCCGAGCATGAGCGGGTGGGTGTGGGCATCCACGAAGCCGGGCAGCAGCGTCGCCCCCGCAAGGTCGACCATCGACGGCACCCAGGGAGCCGCCGCCTCGCACTCTTCACGTGATCCGACAGCGGCGATGCGGTCGTCGACGACCAGCACCGCCTCGCAGTCTCCGCCGGTCCCGCTGCCGGCAACCGTGTGGATCGGTCCGCCGGTCAGCAACGTCGCCTCGTGCACGGGGCGAACCTACCCTTCAGGTTCCCTTCCAGCCCCCGGCTATGTGCTCCAGCCACCACTGTGGCGCATTGTCGATCAGGTTGCCGAGGTGCGAGTAGTCGTGCCAGCGTCTGATGCGGCCGTCGGTGACCTCCATGACCGAGGTGAAGGGATGCTCGATCCGCTCACCGGTGCGGAACCCCCAGATCTCCACGTGCTCGGTCACCACCAGGTCTCCTTCGGCGACCACGTGCTTCGGGACGTGCAGGTACTCCGACAGGGGTTCGATGCCGAGTCGGAGGCGGAGGATGATCTCTTCGGGCCCCGTGGCGCCGGTGGAGTCGACTCCCACGTCGGTGTAGTGGCAGTCCTTGGTGAAGAACTCCGCCATGCGCTCCCAGTCGCGCTCGAAGTGCGCGTCCCAGTAGTCGGCGACAACCCGTCTGTTCCGATCCATGTCTCCCATGAGGATGGGATGATTCCACGGATTGCGCCGCTGGCCGTAGCCACGGTCTCGTCATGCCGGACTTCCTCATCCGTCAAGCCGAAACGCCCCCGCTACGCGGAACGACCCCCCGAAGGGGGTCGAACCCGGAGTCGAACGCTCGCTGCCCTGAGGCTGCGAGGCCGGTTGGCCCGAAGGCTTCCCCAACTATCGTCCTTCCCCGAGTGAACCGGCGGCGAACCACCCGCTCACTGATTGCGTTTCTAATCGAATTCCTCCCCGGCCGCAAGGGACAATTCTGACGTCCGAGAATTGGTTCTCACTCCGGACCTCCAGAGGAAACCACCCGGTCGAAGATGAGGATGGCCGGCGGAGAACGGACACCTGGGCACGGTGGCCGTCGCGGAGTCCCACGGGTCGTCGTCGACCCGCTCAGCAGGGGTCGTCGCTGTCGTCCAGGTTGCGGACGAAGTAGCGGATCTCGGGTTCGAGCTGATAGCCCTGCTCCTCCCAGAATGCCAGGCCGGCCTCGTTGTGGCCCCAGACCTCGAGACGGATCCGCCGGATGCCACGCTCGAGAAAGCGTCGCTCGAGTTCCTCGACCATCCGCCGCCCCAGGCCGCCACGCCGCAGGTCGCTGCGGACCGCCAGGCGCTTGATGCGTCCGCTATGGCCGTCCCAGGTGCCCATCATGGCGGCGACGACCCCGTCGTCGGCCTCGGCCACGAGGAACAGTTCGGGGTCGCGTTCGAGCTTCGCCGTGATCTCGTCGGCCGCCTCCCTGGACAGATCGGAGGCGGCCATGCCCGCCTCCTCCCAGAGCGCCGCGACAGCATCGATGTCGGCCACCTCGATTGAGCGGATCAGGGCATCGAGGCTCACGTGGCCTCCCCCCCACGCTGCCAGGCGGTGCCGTCATGGCGACGCACGACCCGCCCGGGGGATCCGACGACGACCGAGTAGTCAGGGATTTCGCCCCGCACGACGGAGTTCGCCCCCACGACCACGTGGCGCCCGATCCGCGCCCCGGGCAGGATCACCGCCCCCGAACCGATCCAGCTGTCCGCCCCGATCACGACCGGGTCCTCCGACGGCAACTGCGTGCCGATCGGCATGTCGAGGTCCTCGTAGCCGTGGTTCTGGTCGGTGATGTAGACGTTCATTCCGGTGAACACGTCGTCACCGATGTCGATCGACAGGTGGCCGACGATGGCCGACCCCCGGCCGATCAGGCAGCGGTCGCCGATGCGCACCACCGGGTCCGTCACCATCTGCTGGCCCGGGACCATCCCCGCAGACAGCGTCACGTGCGATCCGACCAGGGTGTCCTCGCCGAGGTGGATCCAGCGTTCCCCGAACACGTAGCCGGTCGGCCAACTGATGCAGGTCCCCGAGCCGAAGCTGCCGAAGCGACGGGCCGGTCGGTCGTCAGGGCCGATCGCCGCTAGCCGGTGCTCCAACTTCCTGCCCTCACGGACCATCCCGCCCAAGAGGCGGCGCAACAGCGACCAGGGTCCAGCCATGCCGTGACGCTACCGGCCGCCATTCCGCCGGCTGACGAAGCGACGGTAGCCCGGTGCCGCACCGGCATGGAGTCCGATCCGTCGGGGCGCCCGTTCCATCTCGCCGGCCCGTGCCGTGACGACGGTCAGCCAGGTCACCGCTGCCAGTGCGATGCCGCCACCGATGAGCGTCGTGGTGCTGGGTCGCTCCCCCGGCCAGATCCAGAGCCACACGGGAGCGAGGACGACCTCGGTGATGAGAAGGAGGTTCACTTCTGCCACCGGGACGAACCGGTGTGCGTAGTTCCACATGGGAACGCCGAGGCCCAGAAGCAACCCGCCACCTACGAATCCCATCAGGATGTCCCTGGCCGGCAGGGCAAGGCCGGGCCCGAACAGAGATATCAGTCCCGCCACGGTGGCAGCGAAGAAGCCCGCCACAACGGTCGGGGCACCCGGATCCTCAGCCGGCGAACTACGCACCAGAACCGTGTAGGTCCCCAGGCACACCGGAAGGATCATCGCCAGGCCGATACCGAGCGGGTCACCGCCAGCGACATTGCCTCCCACCATCACCAGGACCCCGGCTGCTGCAACGGACATCGCCAGGAAGGTCCGGCGGCTGACCTTCTCGCCGAGAAACAGGCGCGCCATCAGAGCCGCATAGAAAGGGCTGGTGCACTGCAAAAGGAGGATGAATGCGGCCGTAACCCGACTGAGGGCCACGACGAAAATTCCGAACAAGGTGCCGAGCAGCAGGCCTGCGACCAACTGACGGCCGCCGGCCGCCCGGATCGCCCGTACCGGATTTCGACCGCCGAGGGCGATCACCAGGGCGGCAACAACACCTGTCCAGAAGGCCCGGTGAAACAGGTACTGCCATTCATCTGCCTCCACCACGGCGCGAAATGTCAGTGGACCTAAGCTGAACATCGGCCCGGCACCGAGAACGACGAGAAAGCCCTGGGTCCGACTCAACTGGGGGGGCACGGTCGAACCAGCTTTCGCCTGGGGTCATCGTCGAAACGCGGCACCCTATGTGCCAAGGGTGGCCGACTCACAAGGCCGGTGCCGGCAAAGATCAGGAACTCGCGACCCTGATTTCCGAGACGACCTCGGTGAGCAGGTCGTCTCCGTGTTGATAGGGCATCGACAGGCCGACCCGTGCGGCAACGTCCCTGTAGCGGGCTGCCATCTCGCGGCCGATCTCGGCTGGCGTGCCGACCACGGCGATCGTGTGCAGCACCTCGTCATCGATGCAGGCGGGGATCTCGTCCCAGCGCCCCTCCTTGGTCAGCCGGTTCAGTTCGACCTGGATCTCGCCCCAGCCGTGCATCTCGAGGGTGGCCCGGTAGGCGGGGGTCGAACCGTAGAACGCCAGGTTCATCCGGACACCCCGGAGGGCCCGTTCCCGTTCCTCCTCGTCGCGGTAGGCGCAGGTGACCACCGTGGGGATCACCACCACGTCGTCCCGGGATCGGCCCACGGCCTCGATTCCGTCCTCGAGGCGGGGAATCGTCACTTCCTCGAGGAACCGGCGGGTGTGGAACGGATGGACGAGGATGCCGTCGGCCACCTCGCCGGCGAGACGTGTCATCTGCGGACCGAGGGCACCCAACCAGATCGGTGGTGGATCCCAGGCATGCGGCTGGGGGACGAACATCGGTGTCATCAGCGTGAACGTGTAGTGCTCGCCCCTGTAGTCGAGTTGCTCTCCCGACTTCCAGCAGTGGTGGATGGCACGGATCGACTCGATGACCTCGCGCATCTGCCCGACCGGACGGTCCCAGCGGGCCGAGAAGCGCTTCTCGATGTGGGGGCGGATCTGGCTGCCCAACCCGAGCGCCGTACGACCCTCGGACAACCGCTGTAGGTCGTGGCCGAGGTAGGCGAGGTGCATCGGACTACGCGGGAGCGCCAACGCCACGTTCGAATAACAGAAAAGGTTCGTGTGTTCGGCCACCAGCGCCAGGGGCAGGAAGACGTCGCTGCTGGCCTCGAAGGTGAAGACACCGTCGACGCCGGCCGCCTCGAGGGCTCGCGCCCGGTCCGGGACATCGGCCAGATGGCCATGGACGCCGAAGTCGACCTTCACCGGTTCCCGGACGCTCCTGAGATGACCATCACTGCTCGGAACGCAGGTGCATGGAGGTCGGTGTTCCGTCGCGGGGTGGGCCGAAGCCCTCGAGCCGCCCGGCGCCAACGAACCCGTTCAGTGGACTGTGAGGAGTTGGCCGGCATACCAGTCGGCGAAGGCCGCGACGTTGGACTCGAGGTAGGAGAAGCGGCCCTGCCGGGCGAAGGGTGACCTCTGCCCGGCGTGCTGCTGGACCAGCATCGGGATGTCCTCGCCGAGCGCCGTGTCGAAGCGTTCGTAGTAGTCGGCGACGCGGTCCTCGAAACCCTCGGCGTCGATGGTCGCCTGCGGGAAGCAGACCACCTGGGCACAGCGGCAGCGATCGGGGCCATCCGGGTACACCTCGTACATCCAGAGCGCCTCGCGACCGAGGGCCACCATGAGGTTGGGGAACAGCCACGAGTAGCGCACGCCGGTGGTGGGCCTGCCCGTGAGCCCAGGGATCGCCGGCAGCGCCTGGTCCTGGGTGGCGTCGAGCAGGCCGCCGGTACCGACCGTGGTCCCAAAGTGGCTGGCGTAGGCGCCGTCCACCTGCTCGGGGTCGTCCGGCTCGTCATAGGTGCCGTCGATGCTGTCCGGGTGCACGTAGGGCAGGTGGTAGTACTCGTTGAAGACCTCGGCGAAGGCCTTCCAGTTGCAGTCGACGGTGAACTCCCGCCGGCGGGTCGTGACCACGTCGGACAACGGCCAGTCAGCGTGCAGGTCACCGAAGTCGCCGAGCCAGTCGTCGATCGCAGGCGGCTCTTCCTCGAGGCTCACCAGTGCGAAACCGTGCCTCTCCGACAGGGCGAACTCGGTGAGGCCGTGCTCGGCGGTGTCGAAGCCCGGCGTGCGCTGCATGCTCGGCGCTCCGATCAGGCGGCCGTCCAGCCCATAGGTCCAGAAGTGGAAGCGGCAGCGAATCCGTGCACAGGTGCCCTCCCCCTCCAGGATCCGGGAGGACCGGTGGCTGCAGGAGTTGCCGTAGGCCCGCAGCCGACCGTCGTCGTCGCGCACGACGATGATCGGGACCCCGCCGAGTTCGAACGTCCGGTAGTCGCCGTTCGCCGACCAGGTGTCGGAGCGGCCGACGCCGATCCACCCCCGACGAAAGATCGCCGCCTCCTCGAGGGCGTGGACCTCCGGGTCGGCGTAGCAGGCAGGCGGAAGCGTGGCTGCCTCCCCGGCGGGCGCACGGCAGGCCGCCAGGTCGTCGGCGAGGCCCTGAGGGAGCTGCGATGACCGGGTGCTCAGGTCGCTCATGGCGCGGAGTGTAGGGCGCTTGCCCTCCGGGGAACGATTCCCGACGTCCATCGGATGTGGGCGTTTCGACCCGTCCTTGCCGACCGTGTGTGGCCGGTCGGACGTGCCCTTCGACACAGCCGGTGTCCCGGGCCCCGGTTGCCGATACCCTTGGGGGCACTCCGGTGGGAATTTCCCTCCAGTGGGTTCGCAGACGGGCATTGGTTCTTCCGGTCATCGTGAACCACCCCGAACGAATACCGACCTCTGCAGACGCGCCGAGGCGACACGAACCCATGCAAACGGCCGACACGCGGCCGAGGAGAGCAATGACCACCACCTTCGCCCAGTTGGGCGTCCCCGACACCATCTGCAGGGCGCTCGCCCGCAATGGCATCACCCAGCCCTTCGCCATCCAGGCCGCCACCATCACCGACGCCCTCGCCGGCCGAGATGTGTGTGGACGGGCTCCCACCGGCTCCGGCAAGACGCTCGCCTTCGGCATCCCGATCGCCATCAACGTCGAGCGGGCCAAACCGAAGATGCCCAGGGCGCTGATCCTGGCCCCGACCCGCGAGTTGGCCGAGCAGATCCATGAGGAGATCCGCAGCTTCGCCGGCCAGGTCCGCATCGGCGTCGTCTACGGAGGCGTCGGCTACGGGCCCCAGATCGCTGCGCTCCGCAAAGGCGTCGACATCCTCGTGGCCTGCCCGGGCCGCCTCGAGGACCTCATCGAGCAGGGTCTCGTCGACCTCCGCGCCGTCGACCACGTCGTCCTCGACGAGGCCGACCGCATGGCCGACATGGGCTTCATGCCCGCAGTCCGTCGGCTGCTCGAGCAGACGTCCTCCGATCGCCAGACCTTGCTGTTCTCGGCGACCCTCGACAGTGACGTCGCCAAACTCACCCGCGACCACCAGCGCGACCCCGTCCACCACGAGGTCGGCGAGGACACCCCCGACATCACCGCCGCCCGACACCTCTTCTGGAAGGTCCCACGGGCAGAGCGCACCAGCGTGCTCGCCGAGGCGGTCGGCACGGCCTGGCCCGCCATCGTGTTCTGCCGAACCCGCCACGGTTCGGACCGCCTGGCCCGTCAACTCGACAAGGCCGGCATCCGCACCGCCGCCATCCACGGCGGCCGTAGCCAGTCCCAGCGCACGCGAGCGCTGTCCGACTTCATCAACGGCAAGGTCCACGCCCTCGTCGCCACCGACGTGGCCGCACGGGGCATCCACGTCGACGACGTGGCGGCGGTCTTCCACTTCGATCCGCCCGAGGACCACAAGGCCTACATCCACCGCTCCGGCCGTACAGCCCGGGCCGGACGAAGCGGCGTCGTCATCTCGCTGCTCACCCCCGAACAGGTCAAGGACGCCCAGCGGATGCAGCGCCAGATCGGACTCGACGAGCCGGTCGGCGAACCCGACGCCGAGGTGCTCCTCGAGTCGGTGCCGAGCCCGGCCACTGCGGCCAGGGCCGTTGCCTACGTTGCGCCGGGACACAGACAGAGCGAGGAGCGCGGGCAGCGCAACCGCAACGGCGATCGGGATCGTCGTGGTCAGGGAAGCCACGGCGGCCAGGGCAACCGCAACGGCCGATCCCGTTCCCAGTCGTCGCAGGACCGTGATCGCAACGATTCGGAGCAGTCGGACCGGCGCGACGGCGGCGGCAACTCCTCGAACCGTTCCCGCAACGGCAAGCCCCGGACGCGCTCCAACGGCGGCGGCAGTTCCTCGAACCGGTCGCGCAACGGCAGCGGCGGCAGTTCCTCGAACCGGTCGTCCAACGGCAGCGGCGGCAGTTCCTCGAACCGGTCGTCCAACGGCAACGGCGGCAGTTCCTCGAACCGGTCCTCCAACGGCAGCGGCGGCAGTTCCTCGAACCGGTCCTCCAACGGCAGCGGCGGCAACTCCGAGAATCGCTCGCGCAACGGCAACTCCGAGAACCGCTCGCGCAACGGCAACGGCGGCGGCAAGCCCCGTACGCGCTCCAACGGATCCACCGGCGGCCCCAACCGCAAGGCCCGTCGGGCCCACCTCCAGAGCGGAACCGCCTGACCCCGATCAGGTGAAGCCCGGCTAGGTTCCCCTCCGCCGTACGACCGCGGAGGGGCCACCGGGTGAAGATCGTCGAGATCCACGTCTTCCAACACGACCTGCCGGTCCAGGACCCCCCGTACCGGATGGCACTCCAGGACGTCTGGCACCTCGACACCACCATCGTCATGCTGGTCTGCGATGACGGCACGGTCGCCTTCGGCGAGACGTGCCCACTGGGGAGCACCTACCAGCCACAGCACGCCCTCGGCGCCAGGGCGGCGCTCGTCGAACTGGCACCCTGCCTACTTGGCCTCGATCCGACCCAGATCGGCAGGGTCAACGCCGCGATGGACGCCCACCTCATGGGACACCTCTACGCCAAGGCTGCCGTCGACGTCGCCTGTTGGGACGCCACGGGCAAGGCACTCGGGATGCGGGTCTGCGACCTGCTCGGTGGCGCCGTGCGGGAGCGGGTGCCCTCGTACCACGGGATCCTCCTGGCCTCGCCCGAAGACGCCGCCGAGGACGCCGAACGTCGCCAGGCCGAGGGCTTTCCGCGCCTCCAGGTCAAGGTGGGCGGAAGGTCCGTCGAAGAGGACATCGAGGCCCTACAGGCCGTGGCCGCCACGCTCCGACCGGGGGTGCGCCTGGCCGCCGACGCCAACAAGGGCTGGCGGACCCGGGAGGCCATCCAGGCATCCCAGGCGCTTCGCGACCTCCCCATGGTCCTCGAACAGCCCTGCGGGTCGTATGCCGAGAACGCCTCGCTCGTCGGCAGGATCGCCCACCCGCTCTACCTGGACGAGTCGGCCACCGACCTCGCCACGGTCGTGACCGCCATCGGAACCGGCGTCGCCGACGGATTCGGCATGAAGGTCAGCCGTGTCGGGGGCATCAGTGCCATGCGTGCCGTCCGCGACGTCTGTGCGGCGCACCGACGGCCACACACCGTCGACGACACGTGGGGCGGTGACCTCGTCGCCGCAGCCAGCCTCCACGTCGGCGCCACCGTCGAGCCCGACAACTTCGAGGGAACCTGGATCGCCCAGCCGTACGTGGCCGGCCACTACGACGACGAGCACGGCATCCGGATCGACGGCGGTTGGATCAACCTGCCGCCCGGCCCGGGCCTCGGCATCACCCCCGAAGTCTCCCTCTGGGGCGACCCGATGGCCAGCTTCACCGCCTGACCGGAGAAGTCAACCCTGCGGCAGCGTCCGGAGGTAGGACACAAGGTCGTCGATGGCACCCTCCGGATCGGCGTGCGGACCTTCGCCCCCTGCAAAGACCGAGCGAAGCGTCGGTGCCCTTCCGTCGTGCAGGTACGGCGCCGTGTCGTAGAGGCCCAGCAGGGTCGGGGTGTCGAACTCTGGTCCCCGCTGCTCGCCAACAGCGCCACCAGTCCCGACGTCGTGTGTCAGGCCGTCGGTGAAGGCTCCTCCTGCATGGCAGGTGGCGCAGCCGGATTCGGCGAACACCTGCTCCCCCCGCTTCGTCGCCGCATCGACCGGGTACGGGCTCGCCGGCACCTCCCCATGGGCGAGGAAGGCGGCCAAGTGGGCGTTCTCCTCCTCGGAGAGCCCGGTGCCGAACTGGACTTCGCGAACCGTTGCCTGGAAGTCGAAAACATCGACCCGGTCCCCGGACCAGTGGAACGGAAAGGTCGACCCGAGCCCGCGGATCGGAGTCGTGTTCCTCGGACCGTCGGCGAGCACCCAGGTCCGGCCGTCGTGGCCACCGTCGAGGTGGCAGCTGGCGCAGCTGATCCAGCCGTCCCGGGCGATCTCCGGACGTGCCGACGAGTGGAACAGGACCTTCCCGGCCAGCACGTCTTCCGGCAGCGGGTTGTCAGTCACCGTGATGCGGACGGTCTCCTCCAGGGTGGCCAGGTCGACCACGGACACGTCGTCGGAGAGGGCGTTGTGCACCCAGGCAGTGAGGCCGTCGGCCGACACGACGATCCCACGCGGATTCGACCCGACCTTGACATGCCCCACGCCGATGCCCGCCTCGAGGTCGACCACCGAGAGGTCGTCGCTGGCGGCATTGACCACGTAGAGGAGGCGACCGTCAGGCGAGAAGGCCGCCGCCGAAGGCAACCCGACCGGACGGTCGATCGTGTCGAGCCCCAGCAACTCGCGAAATACCGGCCGGCGGGCCCCGAGGTCGACCGACACGACCCGTGGCATCACGGTGTTCTCGAACGTGGGGCGGCCGCTCGCCACCCGGGAACGGCTCAGCGGCAGGTAGGCACGGTCCCCTTCCGGGTGCAGCACGACCTGGCGGGAGGCATTGTTCTCCGGGCCCGTGTCGATCACTGCCTGGACAGTCCCCCCGGCGACGTCGACGACGGTGAGGTCTCCTGAGAGCAGATCGGTCACGTACAGGGTCGCCCCATCAGCAGCCATGGCTAGGCCGTGGGGGTCGGGTCCAACCTCGACGGCGCCCTGGAACACGAGGTCGGGAAGCCCGTAGGACGTGACAAGGCCCTCGCCGGCAGAGGCCACGAATAGCCGAGCACCGTCCGGCGACACCACGACTCCGGCCGGACGCCAATCGACCACCACTTCGGCCAGTCGGGCACCGCTGAGAGCATCGATGGCGACGACCGAGTCCGACCCGGTCACCGCCACGTAGACCCGTTCCCCGGCCGGGTCCAACGAGAGCGCCGCCGGTCCCTGGCCGACCGGCGCCTCCCAGCGGAGCGCGCCGGCGCCGAGGTCGACGGCGGACACCGACGCCGAATCGGGATTGACCACGTAGAGGGTCCCCTCGTCCACCGACAGCACGATGGTCGAACTCCACCTCGCCCCCACAGACCCCGGGACATCGGATCCGCAACCCACAAGCAGCAATAGGACCACTCCTCCGAGCAGCCGGAACAGGCGATTCATCAGCGGGCTTCGCTTACCCGGCCCCCGAGGGGCGAGAAGCCGCGCTGGTTGAGGATCTGGGCCTCCCAGCCGTCGGCGGTCTCGTAGGCGATGGACAGCTGCAGCGTGTCGGCCCCGAGGATGACCTGCGTGAACCCGGCCTCGTAGAGGTCGCCCTGGTCCACCTCGACGACGAACGTTCCGGAGTCCGGGAGCGCCCCCTCGTCGATGAGGAGGCCCGGAGCGGTGAGGCTGTAGTGGCCGCCGGTCGTCCCCGGGGGCAACTCGTAGTCGAATGTGATCTTCTCGACGTAGTTCCCGGGCCAGCCGTAGATCGAAAATTCGCCGGGTTCCCCGTAGAGGACCGAAGTGTGGGAACCGATCGGCGAGCTTCCGAGTTCTTCGACGACGTAGAAGCGATAGGTCGAGTCGAGAGATCCCAGAACGGCGGACAGCGGATCCTCGTAGCCGTAGACGTCCATGGTCGTGCGGCCGTCGGCCACCAACGCCGGATCCGGGGCCAGGCCGGTCGAGGGAACGGGACGGTCCTGGATGGCCGAGACGTGTACCTCGTAGACGCCGGACTCTTCGACGACGAACGACATGCCCTCTGCATCGACGTAGCCCACGGCATTGGCCCGGTTGGTGAACTGGCGAACGTCCCCGTCGGGACCGGTGACCGTCACTTCGACGGCCACGTCGAGGGTCGGCCACGCCTGTCCGCTGAAGGTGAACAGGTCGCCCGGCTCGAGGACGTTGCCTGGTCGGGTACCGGTCGAGGTGATGAAAAGGTCGACGTCGCGTCCGTGGTGGGTGAGCAGCGGACCACACGTGCCCAGACCCCCGGCGGCTCCCTGGTAGGGCGGACAGATCCGCCCTCCCTTCTCGTCACCGAGGACGAATCCGCCCGATTCGGTTCGAGTGGCCTCCTCGATGATGACTGCCATCGACGCATAAGGGACGAAGTGCTGCTCATCGACCGTCTTCAGGACAGCGCCACCGAACAACAGCTTCACGTCGCCCTCCTCGTCGCCCTTCGCGTCGCTGCCACCGCGTCCACCCTGTGGCGGCGTGAAGTAGAAGTCGCGACAGACAAGTCCGATCTGGCAGCTGTAGCTGTCGTGGCCGTACCAGTGGATGTGTTCGCCACCCCCGTCCTCGGCGACGGCCGAGAAGACGCTGATGTCGGAGCGGACGCTGGTCGAGTACCAGTAGGCCCAGGAAGTCACGTCATCCGGCCGTTGATGGGTCCCCTGCCCGGTCTGGATTCCAGCGTGAAGCATGCGCGTGTCGGGGGACTCCACACATCCATCCAGGGTGCAGTAGGTCTGGGGATACAGTTGCGGCGCCAATGTCTCAAAAAGGTTCAGTGGCCCATCGATGGTGATAGTTGGGCTGATGGCGAACTGGTCGACAAGCCAGGCGACATCGCCACTGAAGAAGGGGTAGGCGATGCCCCCTTCACCTGGGGGTTCGCCACACACTTCCTGGTCGCATGTCGTTGCGGTGTCGAGTGACCGATTGAAGAACCAGGTTCGCAGAACCGGGTCCCCCGACAAATGTCCCGGAGGCGCGTTTCGCTCTCCGTGCGCGACCAGGGGTGTGTCAGGGGTGGCCACGATGGATGCCGAGGAACGGCTTCCCATCCACAGGGCACCGTCGATCGGGTCGAGATAGGAGGCCGTGACGTCGACCCGGTATTCGCCATGTTCAGTTGGCCGCCACGCCTGGTCGGAAGCGAAGTAGCCGAACCGGTTCGCGGTGCCGCTAATCGCGTGGCTCTCGAGACGACCGGGGTCGCCGTCCGGGTAGTGGGAGATCTCGATCGTGACCTCCGCCGGGACGCCCGGCTCCACGATGACGGTCGGATTCCAAGCATCCCCGACCTCGAGCGGCGTACCCTCGAACACGCCGAGCGAGAGGTCCAGCGGCTCGGCGACCCAGATGTCATAGGAGCCCTCGATGACGAACTGGTCCCCGCGTGAAGACTGCAGCATGCCGTCGAGTCGGACTTTGTGGAGACCGAACTGGTCGAACTCCATGTCGAGGGCGGCGAGGCGGGTGGTCAACCCGACGGTGTGGGACGGGCCGGAGAACGACAACTCGACCGGGTACCCGGCGAACCAAGCCGCGGCGATGAACATCTCCACATCGGCGTCCTGTACAAGGTCCTGCGAGTTCCCGTCCGGGGTGATCAGCGAGATGCTGAGTCGTCCCGGATCGTCGGTATCGAGTCGGAACAGCGGTTCGGGCATCGGAGCGGCGAACCCCGTGTAGCCCGCGGTCGGGAGGTACGGCTCGAGCGTGTAGTGGACCGACTGCCCGGAGAGCGGATCGGTCGGCGATGCGATGAACGGGCCGGCAAACGACCGCCGACTGCCCAGGGCGAACCGGCCGGTGTCCTCGTCGGCGACCACGCCCCGGATACCGGCAGCCCCCCAACTGGGCGCCTCGTTGAGCAGGGTCGCCGGAAGTCGGGGCGTGGCGGAGGTACCGACGCTGAACATGGGCAGGTAGCCGAAACCGGTGTTGCCCTCGAAGTCCAAGCCGCCGCCCGGTGGAGTGTTGGTCCACTGACCGAAGTCGACCGGGCCGTCGGGGTGCCTCAGGCCGAACATGATTCGAGGCAGGTACCAACCCGCTTCCAGCGATTCGGGAAGGACGTCGGGTGTCAACGCCTGATCCGACCGCAGGCAGTCGGGGGCATCGACGAACTCGACTACCTCGTAGAACCCGCTGGCACCTTCGCTGGACTCGATGGGCAGGCCGGTCGGGGTGAGGACCGGCCCGTGGACGTTCACGTTCACCTGGGTCACGTAGCCGCCTTCGGCGTCGAAGAGCCGGTAGAGGTGGATCCTCGGCACCAGGCACTCGTCGCCCGGACCTTTGTGGACCAGAAATTCGATGCCCCCGGGTCCTTGCAGCGAACCCGTAGCAGACCACTTCAACGCCGAGCCGGCTCTACCAAGAGCGTGGAATCCCCCCGGCCCGGCCGGGATCCCGACATCGCCCGGGACCGACAGTATCGCTGCCGGTCCGGTCTGGATTCCTTGGCCGATGCACATCCCACGCTCGATCGGCAACACATAGAGGGTCGAGTCGGACGGGGCCTCCAGACGGGCCTCGAAGGAACCGTCGGATCCGAGGTCGACACAGTCCTGCGTACCCCATTCAATGGCGATCACGTTGACCGAATCCCAGGGCCGGTCGGGTTGCCCGAACGGCACAGCGCCTGTCTGACCGGTGACCGTGACAATGCCCGCACCGTCCGGTGGAGAAACGACTATGAGATCGACACGTGGCACCGCGTCGCGATCGTTGATCTGTTCGGTTGGTGAGAGGGACAGATGGTTGAAGGCGGTGATGCCGCTGACCAGGCTCTGGCGCTTCACCGAGACGGGCCCGGGTTGGCTGGTGGGAGGCGCCACCGCGGTCGTCGTGCTGGGTGGCGGCTCAGACTGAGTCGTGGGAGGCGGTTCCGTGGTCGTGGGCCGAGATGTCGTCGCGGTCACCCCGATCGAGGTGGTCGTATCGACCGATTCGCCCTCGTCGCCGCCGCCGCAGGCCCCGGCGGCCAGGGCCAACACGAGCAGACTTCCCCACCGACGCATGGGGGCACGGTAGTTCAGTCGGTCGATCCACCTTGCGAGGACGCCCGGCCCCCGAGCGGCGAGAAGCCGCGCTGGTTGAGGATCTGGGCCTCCCAGCCGTCGGCGGTCTCGTAGGCGATCGACAACTGCAGCGTGTCGGCACCGAGGATGATCTGCGTGAACCCGGCCTCGTCGAGTTCCTCCTGGATGATCGCCACCTCGATGGAGCCTTCGACCGCTGACACCACCTCGTCGATCAGCACCAGCCCCGGTGCAGTGAGGCTCACGTGTGCACCGGTCACGCCGTCGGGTAGCAGATAGGAGAACGAGATCTGCCCGACGGACAGGGTCGGCGAGAAGACGCTCGGCAGGATGTCCGAATCGACATCGGCCTCGATGACCTCTTCGGCCCGGCCCTCGACGACGAAGAACCGGTACGCCGAGTCCTGGGTTCCGAGCACTGCCGACAGCGGGTGCTCGTAGCCGTAGACGTCCATGGTCGTGCGCCCGTCGGCGACGAACACCGGGTCGGGCGCCAGACCCGTCGAGGGGACCGGCAGGTCCTGGGTGGCGCTGACGTGCACCTCGTAGACGCCCGGTTCATCGACCACGAACGACATGCCGGAGGGATCGACGTACCCGACCACGTTGGCGCGGTCGGCGAACTCGTGCACGACTCCGCTCGGCGTCGTGACCACAACCTCCACGGCGACGTCGAGTGTCGGCCACGCCTGCCCGCTGAACGTGAACAGGTCACCGGGCTCGAGCACGCTGCCGGGCCGGGTCCCCGTCGGGGTGATGAACAGGTCGACCTCGCGGCCGCGATGGGTCAGGATCGGACCACACGTGCCGAGCCCGCCGGCGGCCCCCTGGTAGGGCGGGCAGACCCGGTCGCCCTTCTCGTCGCCAGAGACGAGGACGCCGTCCTCGAAATTGCCTCCCCGGGTCAGCACGGCGAACGACGCGTAGGGAGCGAAGTGCTGCTCTTCTTCTGTACGCAGGACTGCACCGCCGAAAGTCAGCTTGAGGTCGCCTTCCTCATCTCCGCTGAATTCGTCATGGACCGAATTCCCGTCCTCCCGTTCGATGGCAATGCCCATCAACGCTCCATAGCAAGGCAGACCGATCTGGCAGTTGTAGGAGTCGGTTCCGTACCAACCGTTGTGCTGTGACTTCCAGGCCGTGGCGGCGTGGAAGACCGACACGTCAGATCGAATGCTGCTCGAGTACCAGTAGGCCCAGGAGGTCACGTCGTCGGGCCGATAATGGGCACCCCGGCCCTCTTCCCGGTGCGGCACCAGCACCCGCTCGTCGTTGAAGACGGTGCAACCGCTGCCGGTGCACGCTTCGAGGGGGAACAGATCCGGTGCGACGCGTTCGAGGACATCGGCAGGCACGTCCACTGTGATGGTAGGGCCCAGTGGTCTGCCGTCGGTGAGCCACATGACGTCGCCGGTGAAGAACGGATACACGCCGCCGCCGTCACAGTCGCCGCTGACTGGCGGACACTCCGGATCGATGGACCGGAAGAAGTACCAGATGCGCGGGACCTGACCGGCGTCGAGGTCGAGGAACTCCTTGTTCCGCTCGCCGTGGGCGATCACGGGTGTGTCGGGGGTCGCCACGATGGATGCCGACGAACGTGCGCCCATCCAGAGGGTGCTGTCGATGGGGTCGACATAGGAGGCGACCACGTCCACCCGATATTCGCCGTGTTCGGTCGGCTGCCAAACCTCGGACGACGCGAAGTAGCCGTACTCGTTCGCCGTCCCCGACACGGAGTGGACCTGGCGCTGCTCCACGTCACCGTCCACATAGTGCGTGATGTCGATCGTGACCTCGGCGGGAACGCCGGGCTCGACGATGACCACCGGGTTGAACGCGTCACCCACTTCGAGCGGTGTTCCCTCGAATACGCCGAGCGAGAGATCGAGCGGCTCGGCGACCCAGATGTCGTAGGTACCCTCGACGACGAACTCGTCACCGCGTGAAGACAGCAGCGCTCCTTCAACGTGCACCGTGTAGCGGCCGTACTGGTCGAAGATCACGTCCAAGTCGTCGCCGAACGTCGTCAGGCCGACGGTATGGGAGGGCCCGGCGAACGATGTCGCGGCCGGGTACCCGTTGCCGTCCCCATTTGAAATGAACATCTGCACCGGAGCCTCGTCGGCTAGCACCCTGGTCACGCCGTCGGGTGTCGTCATCTCGACTGTCACCCAACCCGGATCAGTCGAATCGAGGCTGAACAAGAGATCAGGTAACAGGTCGGCGAAGCCCGTGTAGCCCACCGTCGGCAGGTAGGGCTCAATCGTGTAGTGGAGGGACCGGCCCGAGAGTGGATCGCTGGGCGAGGCGATGAACGGCGCCTGTGCGGCTCGCCTGCTGCCCAGGGCAAACCGGCCCTCGTCCTCCTTCGCCACTACACCGAGGATGCCGGCAGCACCCCAACTGGCTGCCTGATTGAGAAGGGTCGCCGGGATGCGGGGCGTCTCCGCTCCCCCGATGTCCAACATCGGCAGGAATCCATTGCCCGTGTCGCACTCGATGGGAATGACCTCCTGCTCCGCCCTCGGACAGCCGATGCCAAAGCCCTCGGTCGTATCACCCCACCACTCGCCGAAAACAAGGCGCGGAAGGTACCAGCCCGCTTCAAGGTTGTCTTGGTCCACCGAGAAGGTCAGATCAACAACGCCGTCGAGACAGCGGGGCACATCGTCGAACTCGATCTCCTCGTAGTACCCGTCGATGCCCCCAAAGGACTCGATCGGAAGCCCTGTCGGCGTGAGTACCGGTCCGTGTACGTTCAGGTTGACCTGGGTCACGTACTCGCCGGCACCATCGAAGAGTCGGTACAAGCGGACACCGGGGAAGATGCATTCTTCTGGTGGCCCGTCGGGAAGATCAAAACGCAATTCGACGTTCGACCCGTCGATGGAGCCATGCGCCGACCAGCGAACGACGCGTTCGCGGCCGATCAAGCCATGGGTGGCAAAAGAACCTGCTTCGGGCGAGGCACTCCGGGGAAGGCTGAATACTGATGCCACGCCAGCTTCTCCAGTAAGGCAGTTGCCCCAATTCCTGGGCATGACGTAGAGCGTTGATCCCGGTGGTGCCTCGACACGGGCGGTGAACGAGCCGTCCTCCTGGCGGTCAACGCAGTCGAAGGTGTCCCACTCGAGGTTGTGGACCAGAACCTTGAAATCCTCCCGAGAGGCATCCTGGACTCCATAAGGAACAGCACCGCTGGCACCCCTCACCGTGACGTAGGAACCCTCGTCCTCGGGTTCGATCGTGATCAGTTCGAGGCGGGGAATCGTGTCCCGATCATGCCGGACAGTCGGCTCACGCAGCAGCCCGTCGACCACGACGATGCCATCGGCGAGACTATGGGGCTCAGGCGGGGGCAGCGTCGTGGACGTTGTCGTGGTGGACGTTGTCGTGGTGGTGGTCTCGGCCGCCGTGGTCGATGTCGGCTCCGGAACCTCGGCGACAGTCGTGCCGGGCGGGGTCGTCGAGGTCGTCGACACAACGGTCGCGCCGGGCGGGGTCGTCGAGGTCGTCGACACAACGGTCGCGCCGGGCGGGGTCGTCGAGGTCGACGGGCCGCCGCAGGCACCGGCAACCAGGGCCAACACGAGGAGACAGTCCCACCGACGCATGGGGCACGGTAGTTCAGCCGGTCGATCCACTTCGCGAAGGCACCCGCCCCCAACTCGGAGCGGGTGCGATCCGGAGCCCGGCATCCACCGGACCCCCGACCGGAGGACCCCCTTCGGCGACACCCGAGTATCGGTCAGGCACGTACGCCCGGTCGTCCGGTCACCACCATGTTCGCACCGGCCCGCCTCCGGATGCAAGGAGTTCGGATTCAAAGGGACGACCCTCCTCGACAGGGAGTAGTTTTTAGACATGAACACATTGGCGGAACTCCTTGCAGAGAAGGGCCATCTCATCCTCGACGGGGCGATGGGCACACAACTCTTCGACGCCGGCCTGGTCGCCGGCGATGCCCCCGAAAGTTGGAACCTCGACCGCCCCGACGACATCACGGCCATCCACAGGGCATACGTGGCCGCCGGGTCAGACATCATCCTCACCAACTCGTTCGGCGGGACCTCCTTCCGTCTGAAGCTCCATGGGCTCGACGACCGGGTCCGCGAGGTGAATGCCGCCGCCGCCCGCAACGCCCGAGCCGCCGCCGACGAGGCTGACCGTCGGGTGCTCGTCGCCGGCTCGATGGGGCCGACCGGCGAACTGGTGGAACCGCTCGGTCACCTCACCCCCGCCGAGGTCGAGGACGGCTTCGCCGCGCAGGCCGAGGGGCTCGCAGAGGGCGGCGTCGACATCCTCTGGCTCGAGACCCTCAGCGCCCTCAACGTCCTCGAGGCCGGCGTGCGGGGTGTGCGCAAGGTGACCGACCTGCCCATCGTCGCCACCATGAGCTACGACACCGCCGGTCGAACCATGATGGGTGTCACCGGCACCGCCCAGGGCGAAATGATCGCCGCACTGGGCCTCGATGCCGCAGGAGCCAACTGTGGCGCCACCATCCCCGACACCGAGGCGGCGGTTGCCCTCATCCACGCAGCCGGCGGCGGGATACCCATCGTCTCCAAGGCCAATGCCGGCATTCCCGTCTGGCACGGCGCCGAACTCCACTACGACGGCACACCCGACATCCTGGCCGCACACGCCGTCCGGGTCCGTGACGCCGGCGCCTCGCTCATCGGCGCCTGCTGTGGCAGCGGCCCCGAGCACATTGAGATGATCGCCAAGGTGCTGTCCGGCGAACTCCCGGTGCCCGACGTCGAGGCGCCCGTCCACATAAGTACCTCCAAGCCGGCTCCCCAACGGGAACGCCGACGCCGACGCCGACGGTCACGCAGCTGATCGCACGCCCGACCCTGCGACGACGAGCCCTCCTGCTCCTCGCCATCCTCCTGACGGCCTGCGGAACGGCCTCCAGACCGGGCACGCCGCTCTCGGGCACATCGTCGACCCTTCCACCAACCACGACCACCACGACCACCACCCTCCCGCCAACCACCACAACCACCACAACCACCACAACCACCACAAGCACCACAACCACCACAAGCACCACAAGCACCACAACCACCACAACCACCACAACCACCACCCTCCCGCCAACCACAACCACCACAACCACCACCCTCCCGCCAACCACAACCACCACAACCACCACCCTCCCGCCAACCACAACCACGACCACGACCACAACGACCCTCCCGGCCACGCCGATCGCATTCGGAGACGGAGAGGTCGCCCGCATCGTCATCACCGGAGATTCCGTCACGGATCAGTGGATCCCCCACCTGGCGGACCTACTCGGCGACGCCGCCGAAGTCGTCGACCGTGCATACGGGGGCACTGCCCTGTGCGACTGGTTCGAGGAACAGGGGACCGATATCAGCCTCGAGCGACTCGCCGACTGGAGCCCGCACGTGCTCGTCGTCGATCACGGCGGAAACGCGTTCACCGAGTGCATCGCCGACCACGTCGGCGCCGACTACTACCAGAAGTACCGGATCGACGCCGAGTACGCGATCGGCCTGGCGGCCCAGACCGACACCCGTGTGCTGTTCGTCGCCCAACCGGTCTCCCGTACCGAAAAGGCGCCCGGGACATACGACGTGTTCGCCAGCCTCCCGGATTCCTTCCCTGACGGATCCGTCCGCCATGTCTCCACCTGGCCGGTGCTGTCCCCCGACGGCCGATTCGTCCAGGAATCGACCTGTGCCGCCCACGAACCCGGGTGCGTCGACGGCACCGGATTCCTCCGGTCACCGCCACCAGGCGGGCACCTCGAGCCCCTCGGAGCCTGGCGCTACGCCCTGCTGGTTGCCGATGAGTTGGTGGCTGCAGGCTGGCTGCCCGCCGACGCGGTCAGTCGGGGCTGAGCCAACCACTCGCGGCGATCGCTGCCCGGGCAGCGTCGGCACCCTCCTCGAAAAGCAGGTCGGACTCGCCGAAGTCGAGGTCGAGGCCCCCGCTCGGATCCGGGAGTTCGATGTGGAGGACCTCGAGGTCGACGGGAACGTCGAGCCACTCCTGGCGGGTGAGCTCGGTCGTGGCGGCCCGGAAACCCGTCAACATGAGGGTGAGCGCCGTCTGCTTCTCCGGCGGGAGGAAGTCGGCCGCCACGTCGAACACGACCAGGCGGGTGGGTTGGAGCGTGACCGCGTAGCGCAATGGGAGGTTGGACAGGACGCCACCGTCCATGTGGAGGTCGCCGTCGGTGAGCGGCACCGCCGGGAAGACACCGGGGATCGCGGCGGAGGCACACAGGATGTCGACCGACGGCCCTTCGCTCCACCAGCACAGGCGACCGGTGGACGCAGCGGTCGTCCCCACGTGGATCGGAATCAGCGTGTTCCCAAGGTCGACGACCGGCACGTTTTCCTCGATCATCTTCCGGAGCCGCTCGCCCGTGTCGAAGCCGGGCCGACCACGGAGGATCGACACCAGGGTGCGCAACGTCCCGCCACGAACCGGCGGGTCGGTGGCCACGTCCCTCCAGAGATCCTCGAGCATTTGGACCTGGGCCAATGACGGATCGTTGGCGATGGGTAACCCGTTGAGCGCTCCCGCCGACACGGCGACGACCGCGTCGGGGAAGATCCCGGCCGTCAGGACCTCGCGCAGCATCCCCACCTGGGCCGCACCCCGGACCGCACCCCCCGACATGACGAACACCGTGTGCTGCCCGCGTTTTCGATGGAGCCGGGGAAGCCGATGTCGAAGACGCGACAACCGGGACATGTCAGGGAGTCTGGCACGACCGGGGCGCCACGCCGACCCGGTGACGGCTACCGTCACCAAAGTGCCCATCGTCCACCTCGAGCCCGTCCATCCGGTTGCGACCTCGGACCGCTACTCGGGGGCCGGACACCCGATGAGGGAGGTGACCCGCACGATCGCCTTCGAGGGCACCTGGGACGACGATCGGTCGTCGCTGGTCCGGGGGATCTTCGATGGCTTGGCCGCCGAGTGGACGGCCACAAGGGACACCCCGGGTCGAGCGCTTCCGCTGCTCGACGCCCTCGACCGCGGCGGCGTCGCCGGGGGGACGGCCGTCGAACTCGGATCCGGCACCGGCCTCGCCACCGGTCACCTGGCGGAGCGCTTCGACCGGGTCGTGCCGATCGACCTCTCGTTCGAGATGCTCCGACACGCTGTCGCCGATACGACGCAGGTCAACGCCGATGCTTCCCGCCTCCCCCTGCCGGGCGGGGTCGCCGACGCCCTGGTCCTGATGAACATGTTCCTGTTCCCCTTGGAGGTCGCCCGATGCCTCGCCCCCACGGGTGCCCTCGTGTGGGTGAACAGCCGGGCCGAGGACACCCCGATCCACCTCACGGCCGACGAGGTCCTCGAATCGCTCGCGGCGACGGGGACCGGCGAGTGGTCCGGCGTGGCCTCACGGGCCGGTGAGGGCTCCTGGTGTGTCCTCCGACGTTATTGAGTGGGAACCGCTCCGAGGGTTGCAGCACGCGCCGACCCGGTTAGCCTCTTGGGGTCCCGATCAACCGGTCGGTACACAGTTTCCAAGAAAGCAGTTTCGTAATGCCCACCGGCACCGTGAAGTTCTTCAACAACGAAAAGGGTTACGGGTTCATCTCCCGTGACGGCGATGACGATGTCTTCTGCCACTACTCCAACATCGAGGGCAGCGGCTTCCGCAGCCTCGATGAGGGTCAGGCCGTCGAATTCGAGGTCGGCGCAGGCCGCAAGGGCCCTGAGGCCCTGAACGTCCGCAAGGTCTGAGCGCGCCCTCCCGGCTCAGCCGGGAACGACGGTGTCCGCTGCGGCGGGCGCCGACAACCTCCATAGCGCAGTCAGCGCGACGACGTACGCCACCAGGCCGAGCACCAGCACGGCCCGGAACCCGAACGTCATCGAAAGCATCGTGGTCAGTACTGACCCGATCACCGAGCAGAAGCCGTTGACGGCCCACGCCCACGCCACATAGGTGGGACCTTCCGCGCCCAGGAGCGCGACGACCCGCAGTCCCAGTGGCATGAACAGGCCGAGCACGACCCCGAGTGGTGCGAGCAGCACGAGCGTCGCCATGACGCGCACGACCAGCGGGCTGGGCAGCAACGCATCGGTCAACGGACCAACCCCCAACAGGTAGACCACTGTCAGCAGCGTCAGGGCTGCTCCGGTCTCGAGGCGGAGTCGGGGTCGACCGGCGAGCCGCCCACTCAGGGAGGCACCGATGCCCGTGGACACGAGCAACGCCGCAAGGGTGACGGTCAGCGAATAGGTCGGATACCCGAGCAACAGGGTCAGCCGCTGAATCAGGGCGATCTCGAACAGCATGAAGCCCAGTCCCAGGGATCCGAAGTAGACGCCCGAAGTGAGCTTGCGCGGCAGCGCCTGCCACGTCCGCCGGACCGTCACGAACGGCAGCAGGAGGAATACAGCGGCAAACACCAATGCGATCCCGAGCAGGAACAGCAATAGGCGCTCCCCGATTGCGTCTTCGGGGTCGACGAGGGCATCGACGTCGCCGAGAACATCTCCCGCCACGGTGGAGAACGGGGTGAAGTGCCAGAAGAACGGCGAGTCGTCGTGGATGGCCGACACCATGTAGGAACCGGAGCACGCTGGGTACCGGGTGTCGTCAGACCCCGAAGCGGTCGCAGCCACGCACGTGCCGGCCACGGCACCCGGCACGTATTCCACGGTCCCGCCCTCCAGGGACAGCACCTTCTGCGAGAACCGTTCAATCTCCTCCGTGGTGAACGCCGTCCGCTTGATGACGATCGTCGCCAACTCGACGTGGGCATCCGCCGTCCGGGCGACTAGCAGGTGGAATCCCGGGTCCTGCACCCCGATCTCCTGTAGTGCCATACGTGCCGTGTTGAGGTAGCGGCGCGTCCGGTTGGGCTTGGCGTCGAAGTCGAACTCGCCGAACTGGGCGACGATCACACCCCGCTCGCTGAGGTGTTCGAGCGACTCGACCAGCATCTCGACGGTGTAGAGGTAACTCTCCGACAACACGAACGCCCCCGAAGAGGCGGCATTCGTCGCTGCATAACTGTCCGGGGCCACGAACCAGATCAGGTCGAACTCGCCTGTGCTGCGCGCAAGGTAGGCGCGCCCGTCGGCCGTGACCAGGCGCACCTCGGGGTCGGCCACGAGGTTGCCCGAGTACTCCCGGTAGCGACCCTCGAGCAGCCCGGTGGTCACCGGGTTCAACTCGACGGCGTCGATGCCCGTCGCCCCGAAATAGCGAGACGCCAGGATCTCGTGGCCGCCAGCCGACCCGATGATCAACTCCCGCTCGGGCGCTTCACCGAGGACCTCGAACGGGAGTGAGCGGACGTCTCGCGCGAAGTCGGTCAATGCAGAGAGGTCCCCGTCGAACCCGATGATGTTCGAACCCACGAGGCCGTCGTGGTACAGGATGTGGCGCCCGAAGACCTCGCTCCCGACGTCGACGCGAAAGACCGGGCCCCATGCGGTGTGCTCGATATCAGCCCCACCAATGTGCTTGCTGCTCTCCGTCGTGATCGAGGGCAACGCTCCCAGGATGGGGAGCACAAGGACCACGACGCCGACCGCACCGGCGACTCTCCGAAGCGCTGCGCCGGCATCCCCCAGCAGGCAGGCGACACCGGCGAGCACCGCTGCGGCCAGGTACACGGCAGCCGGAGGTCCGATCGTGGCGTGGAGCGGCACGGCGAGGGCACAGGCCAGGCCGGCACCGAGCAGGTCGGCCGCATACAGCCTCCCCACCTGCTCCCGGCGGCGGCTCAGCAGCGACGAGACGAACACCCCGATCGCCGCGAACGGCAGGAAGACGGCAAGGCACATCAGGCCGAGCCGGCCGGCATTGAGCACCGCCGCACCCGACGTGTACTCCCAGAGGACCACCGTGTCGAGCGGCATCCGGGCCACGACGACGTACCCCAGTGCGGTGGCGACCGAACCGGCCAGGGCCGACCGGGCCAGCACACGTTCGAGTGGCGCCTCCCGCAGCCTCCGCGACACGGCCAGCAGGACCCCGCCGGTTCCGAGCCCCAGCAGCGCCAGCCCGATCACGAGGTAGGTGAAGTAGTAGAAGAGCTTGAACGAGACGACCCGGGTGTAGGCGATCTCGATGAGCAGGCCTGCGAGGCTGACGAGCGCTATGCCGACGTCATGGCGACGGTCGATGGAGGAGGTTCGACTCATTGGCCCCGTCACGAAGGCCGACCCTAGCCCCGCACCCTCGCTGCCCCGGAAGCAATCGACACGGATATGGCAGCGGCCTAGCGTCGCACCGTGCCCTCCCCCACCGAATGGCCCACCATCAGCGTCTGGCCCTCGGTGCGGTGCCGCGACACCCGTGCCCTCATCGACTTCCTCGTGGCAGCCTTCGGCTTCGAGGAGCAGTTCAGCGTCCCCGGCGAGGACGGCAAGGGCATCATCCACGCCCAGATCCGGTGGCCGGACGGCGGTGGGGTGATGCTCGGCGATACCGAAGTAGATGACGCCTTCCACCTCGCCCTCCCGTTCGGCCCGGTCAGCATCTATGTGGTGACCGACCAGCCCGATGCCCTCCACGACCGGGCCGTAGCCGCCGGCGCCACGATCGTCACAGGCCTCCGTGATGAGGAATACGGCTCCCGGGGCTTCTCCGCCACGGACCCCGAGGGAAACCTCTGGAGCTTCGGCACGTATTCCGGCGAGTAGGCAGCGGGGCCGATCGGCTGCAACAGTGAGGTGGTGCCCAACCTCGCGAACGACGACCTGCGCCTTCTCTGGGACGGCTTCTGCGACGACCTGAAGGCCGGTGCCAACCACGTCCTCGACCCGGACCGGCCCGGGAACACGGTCGATCGGGTCGAGGGACTCCGACTCCTCCTCCGCTCCCTCGCACGGGGTGTGAGCAGGACGCTCGAGGGTGGCGACCACGAGTACCCCGAACTCTCCTGGGTGCACCCGATGAAGTTCGGCCAGGACAACCCGGACGGCCTCTATCAGGCAGCCGGCGTGGACCTCTCGAACACGTACCGCCTGTCCGGCAACCTCGGCTCCGTCCGCTACCTCGGGCTCAGCATCATGAGCTTCGACTTCGACGGCGGCCCGATCGAGCAACTCCTGAACCTCAACGGCGACCAACTGGGGGCCAATGCCGCCGGCGACTTCAGCGTCGCCTTCTCGTCGGAGGCACCTCCTTCGGGGGTCGACGACGAAGCCTGGTTCCAACTCCCCGCAAAGCGGTCCAACCTGATGGTTCGACAGTTCTTCGGCGACTGGGAGCACGAGGTACCCGCCGACCTGCACCTCGAGTGCCTCGACCCCGGTCCCCCCGTGAGCCGACTCGACGCGGAGGGGCTGTCCAACGGCCTTCGTCAACTGCTCCGCCTGAGCGTCGACATCCCGGCGTTCTGGGCCGACTTCGGACGCTCACACCTCGAGCGGGGCGAGGTCAACGCCTTCGGGCACGTCGCGGCGACCCCGGAGAGCACGGTGTCCAAGGGCGGCAGTCCCGACCAGGCCTACGGTCAGTGCTGGTGGCGGGTCGCAGAGGACGAAGCCCTGCTCTACGAGGTCGAGGTCCCCGGATGCGCCTACTGGGGAGTCCAGTTGGGTGACGTCTGGTACCAGTCCCTGGACTGGGTGAACCGGCAGTCCAGCCTCAACGGACAACAGGCGTTCGTGGGCGACGATGGGGTATTCCGGGCCGTGGTCTCCCATCGGGACCCCGGCATCGCCAACTGGATCGACACCACCGGCGCCACCCAGGGCTGCATCACCTACCGGTGGAACCAGGCGACCAGCTACCCGGTGCCGACCCTCCAACTGGTGCCGTTCGAAGAACTCGGTCGGCACCTCCACCCGGAGACCCCACGGGTCACCCCGGAGGAACGCTCCGACCTGCTGCGCCGCCGCCGCCGTGGAGCGTTGCGGAGGTTCCGCCGATGACGGCCGGCCGGACCTCCCTCTCAGTCCAGGTGGTCACCTTCGCCGCCGAGGACCCCGGCGGGTGGGACGCCATGGTCGACCGGGCCGTCGCCGCCGACACTGCAGGCCTGGACAAGCTCGTCGTCTCGGACCACGTGGCGTTCGGCGGGAACCTCGAGGCCTACGCCGACCCGTCCCTCGGAGGCACCGAGGGCGGTCGACAGCCCACCGGACCGGACGGTCACTGGCTCGAGCCCCTCACCGTGCTCACATACCTCGCCGCCCACACCCGGAGGATCCGTCTGGGCACCTCGATCCTGCTGGCGGCGCTGCGACGGCCCCTCGTGCTCGCCAAGGCGGCAGCCACCCTCGACGTCCTGTCCGGTGGACGCCTGGACCTCGGTGTCGGCGTCGGTTGGCAGGAGGAGGAGTACGGGGCCGCCGGCCTCGACTTCGCCGAGCGGGGCCGCCTCCTCGACCACACCCTCGAGGTCTGCCAGGCCCTCTGGCGCGAGGAACTCGCCGACTACACCTCGGACGAGTTGGCCTTCGAAGGCATCCATGCCATGCCCAAGCCCCTCCAGTCGGGTGGCGTGCCGATCTGGGTGAGCGGCTCGGTCAACCCCCGTGTGGCCCGCCGGATCGCGGCGTTCGGAAGCGGCTGGATCCCGTGGGGTCCGGCCATGGCCGATCCGGCCACGGGCATCGCCCGGATGCGCGAGATGCTCGACCGCATCGACCACGACCCGTCCGGCCTGCAGGTCACCGGTTCGATCCCGGTCGTCCGGGACAACGACGGCGTCGACCTCGCAGCCACGATGGCCGGCGCCCCGGCCCTGATCGAAGCCGGCGTCACCGACTGTCGGATCGGGGTCCGGGTACCCGCCTCACGGGAGGCGGCCACCGAGTACCTCGCCACGGTGGTCGATGCCTTCGACTCGGCGACCGGAAGGGTGGCGCGGTGAAACTGGGCCTGTTCGGCATCAACATGGGCGGCCTCGCCGACCCGGAGTCCATGGCCCGGGTGGCCGTGGCCGCGGAGGAGGCCGGCTTCGAGTCGGTCTGGACGGGCGAGCACCTCGTCGCCGCCAGCCCCCGCACACCTCCCTCCCCGGTCCGGCCCGACACCCACTTCGTCGACCAGGTCGCCTCGCTGTCCTTCCTCGCCGCCCACACCACGACCCTGCGCCTGGGGACCGGCATCGTGATCCTCCCCCAACGCTCGCCCGTCGTCCTCGCCAAGGAGATGGCATCGCTCGACGTGCTCTCGCATGGACGCCTGGAGTTCGGCATCGGGGTCGGCTATGTGCCCGTCGAGTTCGAGGCTGTGTCCGTGCCCTTCGAAGAGCGTGGTGCCCGAACCGACGAGCACCTCGACGCGCTTCGAGCACTCTGGCGGGGCGACCTCGAGTTCGAGGGCCGCTTCACCGCGTGGCACGGCGCCGAGGCCCATCCCCGTCCCGTCCAGCCCGGCGGGCCTCCGGTGCACGTCGGGGGCGGCTCGGCGGCCACCTGGCGGCGTTCCGTCACGAAGGGCAACGGCTGGTACGGGTTCGCCGTCACTCCCGACTTCGTCGAAAAGGCGCTTGCCGCCCTCGCTCAGGCCGCTGAGGTGCACGAGCGACCAACCGGGCTGGGCGACCTCCAGATCAGCGTGTCCCCCATCGAGCCGGTCGACCGGGACCTGTGCCGGCGCTACGAGGGCCTCGGCGTGGACCGGATCATCGTGGTCCAGGACTTTCGGGCGATGTCGGGCGGCCCCGACCCCGGGGCGGCCGATCAGGCGATCGCCGGGCTCGAGGCGCTGGCCGCCGAACTCGACCTGTCCTGACCGTTCAGCCGAACCGGCTGCGGTTTCCGGCAACCCACCGGTAGACGGGTCCGCCCAGCCAGACGAGGGGCGGCACGCCGATGGCCCGGCCCACGAACCCCCAACCACCACCGAGTTCCCGGAGCAGTCGGGCCACGGCCCGATGGCCCGAGAGCCGCTCACCTTCGGCCACCCACCAGACGGCGGCCGCCACCTCGGCGGGAGTCAGGCCCAGGCGGGCGAGGTCCAGGTCGGCTGATGGCGCCATCGGCACCTCACCCCGGGCCGCCACCCAGTCGGCGCAGCGCCGGCAGAACCCACAATCACCGTCGTAGACGAGCACTCTGTCGACCGCCCGAGGAGAAGCCGGCTAGAGCACGACCACCGAGCGGATCACCTCGCCACGCTCCATGCGGTGGAAGGCCTCCTCGACCTGGTCGAGGTCGATTGTCTCGGAGACGAAGCGGTCCAGGTCGAGGCGACCCTGCAGGTAGAGGTCGATCAGCATCGGGAAGTCGCGCTCGGGCAGGCAGTCGCCGTACCAGGAGGACTTGAGCGTGCCACCGCGGCCAAACACCTCGATCATCGGCAATTCGATCCGCATCGTCGGGTTGGGCACGCCGACCAGGACCACGGTGCCGGCGAGGTCGCGGGCGAAGAAGGCCTGTTCGTAGGTCTCGGGCCGGCCGACGGCCTCGATGGCCACGTCGACGCCGTTGCCGTCGGTGAGCGCCCGGACGGCCTCGACCGGGTCCTCGCTGCTGGAGTCGATGGTGTGGGTGGCGCCAAACTCCCTCGCCAGGTCGAGCTTCTTGGCATCGATATCGATGCCGATGATCGTGTGCGCCCCGGCCAGCCGGGAACCGGCGATCGCTGCGTTGCCCACGCCGCCGCAGCCGAAGACGGCGACCGAGTCGCCCCGACCAACGCCGCCCGTGTTCATGGCTGCGCCGAGGCCTGCCATGACCCCGCAGCCGACGAGTCCGGCGGCCTCCGGGCTTGCGGCCGGATCCACCTTGGTGGCCTGCCCTGCGGCGACGAGGGTCTTCTCGGCGAAGGCACCGATGCCGAGCGCCGGCGAGAGCTCCACTCCGTCGAGGGTCATCCTCTGCGTGGCGTTTTGGGTGTCAAAGCAGTACCAGGGGCGCCCCCGCCTGCAGGCTCGGCACTTGCCGCACACGGCGCGCCAGTTCAGGATGACGAAGTCGCCAGGTGCCACGTTGGTGACGCCGTCGCCGACCTCCTCGATGATTCCGGACGCCTCGTGGCCGAGCAGGAACGGGAACTCGTCGTTGATGGCACCCTCGCGGTAGTGCAGGTCGGTGTGGCAGACCCCGCAGGCCAGCACGGTCACGAGGACCTCACCGGGGCCCGGGTCCGGCACCTCGATGGTCTCCAACGAGACCGGTTCGCCCTTGGCCCTGGCAACAACGGCCCGAACGCTGTGTGGCATCTTTCGCCTCCCTGTCATTGCTCCAGCGGGCGGCACGCTAACACCCCGGTTCCGGGGGGGTCATCCTCCCTCGGTGATGTTGAAGGTGGCAGGAAGCGACCACCGGAACGACTCTCGCAGTGCGGTCCAGTCCGTGGTCGAACCGGTGTCGCGCATCAGGAGCCCCGGGGATCCGGATTCCCCGCGTGGCGGGTCACGGGGTGCGCCAGCGGTCCGACCAGTGGGCCAGACCCATCGTCACGCCGCCGATCAAGAGGATGAAGCCGACTCCGGCCGCGGAGAGCACGCCAGTGGCGACGAGGACCACCACTCCCACCGAGACCAGCAGCGTCAGCAGGTAGTCCACACCCGGATCCTTGCATGGCCGCCGAAGGCAAGGCTCCCGGGCCACCTTATTGGGAACCATTCTCACTAGAGTCCGAGGGTGCGTCGACTCCTGACCGCCCTCCTCCTGACCATGTCCGTGGCCCTCCTCGCCGCCGCATGTGGCAGCGCGTCCCGGGGCAACGGAATTCTGGCCACCACCCCCCTCTGGGCGGAGGTCACCTCGACGGTGGCCTGCGGCCATCCCGTCGAATCCCTCATCCCGATCGGAGCCGACCCCCACGGCTTCGAGCCATCGCTCTCCGACCGGGGCCGACTCGACGCCGCACTGCTCCTGATCGCCAACGGCGGCAACCTGGAGGGGGGCCTAGACGACACCCTGTCGGCGACCCCCACCCCGGTCCACCACATCGTCCGCGACGACGCCGACCCGCACATCTGGCTCGACCCGGTCGCGGTCGCCGAGGCCCTGCCGGCGCTTGCCGAGGCGCTCACCGAGCACGCAGGCCTGGACCCGGTGTCCGTCGAGGCCTGCCGCCTGGACCTGGATGCCCGACTCCGGGTGCTCGACCGGGACATCGGGGACCGCCTGGCCACGATTCCCGACGACCGTCGCATCCTCGTGACCGACCATGCCACGCTCGGCCGATTCGCCACCCGCTACCACCTCCGGGTACTCGGCACGGTCCTCGACTCGCACTCGTCAATGGCGCAACCGAGTGCGCACGACCTCGAACTCCTGGCCGAGGAGATGCACAGCCACGGCGTCACGGTCGTCGCCGTCGAAGAGGCCGGCCACGACGCCGACTCCCGGCGACTCGCCGAGCGCACCGGGGCGACCCTTGTCGAGATCCCGCTCCGGCTCGGCCCCGGGGGCTCCGCCACCGGCTCCTACGAGAGGATGCTCCGCATCCTCGCCGAGCGCCTGGACGACGCACTTCGAGGCTGACCCCCCGGCTCGGCTACCGTCGCCATCCGGTATCCGGGGCATCGGAAGGGGGAAGCACATGTACGTCGCCATCACCGGTGGCACCGGCTTCGTCGGGTCGCACTGTGTCGCCCACGCCGTCGCCAGTGGACACCGCGTGCGCATGCTCGTCCGCAACCCCGGCAAGGCCCAGATAGCGCTCGACGTGCACGGCGTCGACCGCAGCGCCGTCGACATCGCCATCGCCGACCTGACCGACGCTCCCGCATTGCGTGCCGGCCTCGAGGGTGTCGACGCCGTCCTCCACGTGGCGGCGCTCTTCAGCTTCAAGGCATCCGACGGTCCCTCCATGCGACGCATCAACCCCGCCGCCACCGAGGTCATCCTGGATTCCGCCCGCGACATCGGGCTGGACCCGGTGGTCTACGTCTCCACCGTCGGTGTGTTCATGCCTCCCCGGGGCATCAACCTGTCGGCAGACGACGACCCCTCCAGCGGGTGCGGCCCCTACACGGACAGCAAGATCGCAGCCGAGCAGGTCGCCCGACGGCACCAGTCGGAGGGCGCACCGGTCACCTGCGTGTATCCGGGCGGCGTGATCGGGCCTTCTGACCCGAGCCCGGAGTTGAGCGACTCGATGGCGGCACTGCGCGACCTGCTGCGCGGCTCGGTCGTGCCCTTCCCCGCCGAGATCCGCATGGGCTGGGTGGACGTCCGTGACGTGGCCCGTGTGTGCGTCGGTGCCCTCGAACCGGGGCGCGGACCGCGCCGCTACCTGGTCTCGGGCGAAATGGTCTCGATGGGTGACTTCACGGAACTGTTCACGATGCTGACCGGCCGGCGCTTCCGGCACCTCTCCCCGCCGGCGCCGGTGATGCTCGGCCTGGGCCACGCCTTCGAGGCGGCGGGTCGCCTGCTCCGGAGGAGGCTCCCCCTCAATGCCGAGATCGGACGCCTGTTCGCCGGATCGGTGCGTTCGGGCGGCTGGGAGACGGCCGACGAGTCACCGGCGGCGGAGTTCGGCTATCCCGGCCACACCCTCGAGGAGACGCTGGGCACCACGATCCGCTGGCTACACGCCAACGGGCACTTCGCCGACCGCCACGCCGGTCACCTCGCCAACTGAGGCGCGCCGCGGAGGCCCTGCACTCCCATCACGGCGAAGCAGAGCAGCACGGCGACCAGCGCCATCGTCGCCCCGGCCGCCGTGTCGTGGTGGTAGCTGATCAGGGCTCCGAGCACGACGGCGACGGATCCCACGCCGACCGCCGTCGCCATCACGAGTGGGATGCGTCGTGCCACGAGGACCGCCGTAGCCGGGGGCGCCACGAGGAAGGCGAAGACGAGGAGGCTGCCGACCGCCTCGAACGAGGCCACGACGGACATCGCAACGAGTCCCATGAGGGCGAGGTGGGCGAGGCGAGGGCGAAGGCCCAGGAGCTCTGCCTGGGTCTCGTCGAAGGTGAGCACCAGGAACGCCCGGTGGAAGGCGATGGCTCCACCGACGGCGATCGCCGCTGCGATCGCCTGGCGCCAGAGGTCGTCGGCCTCGAGGCCGGTGACCGAGCCGAAGAGCACCCGGTGGAGGTCGCCGGCGTCTGCCGCCGCCCCCGCCGACACGATCACGACCGCCAAGGCCAGCATGCCGACGAACAGGAGGCCGATCGAGGCGTCCTCGGGCAGGGGTGAGTGCCGGCGCACGACGTGGACCCCGCCCACCATCACGGCGGCGGCGACCAGGGCCCCGAGCGTGGGGCTCACCCCGATGACCACGGCGAGTGCGATGCCGGGCAGTACCCCGTGGGCGAGGGCATCACCGAGGAATGTCATGCCCCGAAGCACCACCCAGGTCCCGACCACCGACGTGGCGACGACGGCGAGCAGGCCGGCCAGCAGGGCGCGCTGCATGAACACGTTGGCGGTGAACGGCTCGATCCACCAGGTCCAGGGATCGGTGAGGAACTCCACGGTGGTGGCGCCATGCCCTCCGGGTCGTAAATGAGAACGAGTCTCGATTCTAGCCGGAGAGGTACTCGCCTTCGACGCAGGACCAGCCGTCTTCGGGGGCCACCAGGTCCACGAGGTAGGAGATGACCACATCGGTGACACACTCGGAGTTGGAGAGGAAGGCGGTGTGTCCCTCGCTGTCGGAGGTGATCAGCACGGCGTCGCCGATCGAGTCGGTGAGCCCACGGGCCCACGCCATCGGTGTCGCCGGGTCTCCTTCGAGGGCGATCACCAGGACCGGCACCGCCAGGTCCGCAGGCGCCACGTGCAGGGGGTCGACCGACTCCGGCAGGGCACCGCAACCGCCCATCGCCCGGAAGGCCGGTCCGAAGTGCTCGAACGTGTCCGCCACGGCGTCGAGGGCGGCGAAGAAGGATTCCTGGCTCGGACGGAGCGGGTCGTCGGCACAGTTGACCAGGTAGTTCACGTCCTGCGAGCCGTCGTAGGTACCGTCGTCCCGGCGACCCATCATCATGTCGGTGAGCGACTGGAAGATCCACCCCTCCCCCGCCTCGAGGACCTCGGTGAACGCCTGGCCCAACTGCTCCCACGTGTACGACGAATAGAGGGCCATCGCCACGCCCATCTGGAACTCGCCGCGTGTGAGAACCCGATCGCCGGCTGGAAGGTCGCCTTCGGCTAGCAGGGCGTCCGCTGCAAAGAAGGCAACCTCAGCGCCACCGTGCGCCTCCAGGCCGCACGAGGCATCCACATCGCACCAGTCGGCGAAGTTGGACCAGGCATCCTCGAAGCCCTGGCCCTGGACCGGACTGGCCGAGCTGATCTGTTCCGCCGGGTCGACCGGACCGTCGAGCACCATGGCCCGCACCCGGTCCGGAAACAGCGCGGCGTAGACCGCACCGATGCGGGATCCGTACGAGTAGCCGAGGAACGAGATCTGCTCCTCGCCGAGCGCCTGGCGGATCAGGTCCATGTCGCGGGCCACGTTGTTGGTGCCCACATGGAGAGCCAGGTCCCCGGACCCCTCGAGACACGCCGCCGAGACGACCTCCGCCAACTCGAACAGCGCCGTCGGGTCCTCGCCGTCCTCGAGGACGAACACCTGGTCATCGAGGTCTTCCATGCACGACACCCTGCTGCTGCCTCCGACGCCTCGCGGGTCGAAGCCGATCAAGTCGAAGCCGGGAACGACCATGTCGAGGAGCCAGCCCATGTCCTCGACGAGATCGACGCCGGAGCCGCCCGGCCCGCCGGGGTTCACCAGCAGGACGCCGATCCGACCTTCCGGGGCGGCCGCAAAGCGATTGAGGGCGATCCGGATGGTCCCCTGTGACGGATCGTCGTGGACCATCGGCACCTCGAGCGTGGCGCACTCGATCCCGTCGCCACAGGTTCGCCACTTCAATGCACGAGCCCCGACCACCTCGTCAGTCGTCGTTGTCGGCGCAGGCGTCGTCGTTGTCGGCGCAGGCGTCGTCGTGGTCGGCGCAGGCGTCGTCGTGGTCGGCGCAGGCGTCGTCGTGGTCGGGGCAAGCGTCGTGCTCGTCGTCGAGACGTGGTCGACGACCCCTGCCGGCCCGTCGGACCCACACGCTGCGGCGGCCATGGCCAGTATGAAGACCAGGGCAAGGAAGGGAGCCCGCCGCATGTCTAAATCCTCCCACACGGGAAAACCGGCATCAGGCCGGCCAGTGCTCCCGCAACTTCGACCAACTCTCGGCCAACGCCTCAGGAAGCACGCGCACACCCGCCGTGGCGGTCATGAAGTTGGTGTCCCCCGCCCAGCGGGCCACGCAGTGCACGTGCAGGTGCTCGGGGATTCCCGCCCCGGCAGCACGCCCCTGGTTGAGGCCCACGTTGACACCACCCGGCAGGTAGGCAGCCTCGATGGCGGCGACCGCATCCCGGACCATCGACCAGAGTTCAGCGTGCTCGGCGTCGGTCAAGTCGGCGAGCGATCCGACAGGCCGCTTCGGCATCACCATCGTGTGGCCCGACGTGTAGGGGTAGATGTTGAGCATCGCGAAGGCGGTCGAGCCCCGGTGCAGGACGAACGACTCCTCGTCGGGTAGACCGCTCTGCTCGACGGCGCTGAACAACGAGCCGCCTTCGGGGATGTCGAGTGAGTCGGCCAGGCGTCCGTCTTCGCCGGTGCCGTCGAGGTAGGCCTGCCGCCAGCCGGCCCAGAGGTGGTCGAGGCGACTCACCGGCGCTCAGCGACCAGTGCGGCCAGGCGGCCGACGAACTCGTCGAGCGGAAGGTCGCGTTCGGGCTTGTCGGAACCCCGGGCGTTGTCGCCAACCGTGTCGTTGGCGACGTCGTCGTCCCCGACGACCAGGATGTGAGGCACCTTCGCGGTCTTGGCAGAGCGGACCCGCTTGCCGAGCGGATCGTCGGCCGGGTCGACCGTACCCCGGAAGCCTTCGGCGACGAGCCGGGCGAGCACACCATCGGCGTAGTCCTGGTGCACGTCGGCGACGGGCAGCACCCGCACCTGTTCGGGTGCCAACCACGCCGGAAAGGCGCCGGCGTAGTGCTCGAGGAGCACGCCGAAGAAGCGCTCGATCGAGCCCATGAGCGCCCTGTGGATCATCACGGGACGATGCCTTCCGCCGTCGGCACCGATGTACTCGAGGCCGAAGCGCTCGGGCAGGTTGAAGTCGAGTTGGAGCGTGGAGAGCTGCCAGGGACGACCGATGGCGTCGGTGACGTCGACGTCGATCTTGGGGCCGTAGAAGGCGCCGCCACCCTCCTCGACCACGTAGGACAGGCCGGCCGACTCGAGCGCCGACCGCAGGCCGTCGGTGGCCAGGTCCCAGAGTTCCACGTCACCCACGGCTTTCTCGTCGGGGCGGGTCGAGAGCTTGGCCTGGAAGTCGTCGAAGCCGAAGGCCTTCAGCACCGAGAGGGTGAAGTCGAGCAGCGAGGCCAGTTCGTCGGACACCTGTTCGCGGGTACAGAAGATGTGGGCGTCGTCCTGGGTGAAGCCCCGACTGCGGAGCAGGCCGTGGATGGCTCCGGACAACTCGTAGCGGTAGACGGCGCCCAGTTCGAAGTACCGCTTGGGCAGGTCGCGGTAGCTGCGTTGGCCGCTCTGGAAGACGGTGATGTGGAACGGGCAGTTCATGGGCTTCGGGTAGTACGAGGCCCCGTCCACCTCCATGGGCGGATACATGCTGTCGGCGTAGAAGTCGAGGTGTCCGCTGGTCTCCCAGAGCACCGACTTGGCGATGTGCGGACTGAAGACGTAGTCGTAGCCACCGGCCTCGTGCCGGCTCCGGCTGTAGTCCTCGATCAGCTTGCGGACCAGCGCCCCCCTGGGGTGCCAGACGGCCAGGCCGGGCCCGAGAACCTCTGGCCATGAGACCAGGTCCAACTCGGCGGCGAGACGGCGGTGGTCGCGCTTCTCGGCCTCGGCGAGGCGGTGCAGGTGGCCCTTGAGTTCCTTGGCGCTGGACCAGGCGGTGCCGTAGATGCGCTGGAGCATCGGTCGGCGCTCGTCACCCCGCCAGTAGGCGCCGGCCACCTTCTGGAGGGCGAAGTGGCCGAGCCGGCCCGTTGACGGCACGTGGGGGCCGCGGCAGAGGTCCACGAAGTCATCGCCATTTCGGTAGTAGCTGACCGCTCCCTCGGCTCCGGCCTCGTCGGCCAGCTCGCCGGTGGCTTCACCCGAGGCGACCTTCTCGATGATCTCGCGCTTGTAGGCGTGGTCGGCGAAGATCTCGAGGGCCTGGTCGGCACTGGTCTCTCCCCGTTCGAACGCCTGGTCGGCGGCGATGATCTCGCGCATCCTGGAGTCGATTGCCTCGAGGTCCTCGGGGCCGAAGGTGGCGTCGTCGCTCAGTTCGAAGTCGTAGTAGAAGCCGTGTTCGATCGGTGGCCCGATGGCGAAGGTGGCGCCGGGCCAGAGGCCGAGCACCGCCTGGGCGAGCACGTGGGCAGTCGAGTGGCGGAGTGTCTCGAGACCCCGGTCGGTGCTGGGCGTGACGATCTCGACCGTGGCGCCGTCGGCGAGCGCCACGACCAGGTCGCGTTCTTCGCCGTCGATGACCGCGGCGATGGCGTCCCTGGCGAGGCCCGACCCGATGTCGGCGGCCAGGTCGGCGGCGGTCGCACCGGACGGCAGCGTGCGCGTGGAGCCGTCCGGGAGGGAGACGGTGATGTCGGCCATGGCCCCCGAGGCTAGCGACCGGCGCGTCGGGCGCTGCCCATGGGTTTCGTCCCGCGCGGGGCCGGCGTCCTACGCCGGACGGAGATAGCGGCGTCCCGTCAGCAGGGCAAGTGCGTAGGCGACGGCGACGACGATCAGCAGGCTCCGGTAACCCATGAGCAGCGCCGAATACTCGAGCAGGCCTCCCACGACGGCGCCGAGCACGTTGGCGCCGAAGGCCACGGTCGACTCCTCTTCGTCGCGGAAGCGGTCGGCGAAGATCAGGTTGGCCGCGAAGATCGGGAGGAACGCAACTCCGCCCGCCACGGCGAGGCGTGCGCCCGGCGCAAGGGTGAGCAGCCACTCGGTCGGCACGATCCAGTTCAGGGCCAACGCTGCGGCCAGGACCGCGTAGAGCCACTCGGGTCGCCGGACCCGCACCCGTCGGCTGACCTCGACCGCCGCCAGCACGGACACCAGCACCGACACGAACACGAGGGCGTTCACGAACCAGGTGGTCCCGAACAGCAAGGCAAACCCAACCACGTTCTTGGTTTCGAGCAGGAGGAAGGCGAGACCCATGAAGAAGACGTCGGCCTGGCGCCAGAGTCCCCGCATCGGACCGGCTGCAGCCCGGACGGCGAGGACCGAGGCACCCAGGACGAGTGCGATCGCCATCAGGTAGAAGCGCGGGACGTGCGGCGTCCGCAGGTAGGGGAAGGGCCGGTCGTCGGACACCGGCGCGGGGCCGTCGACGGAAGCCAACCACCGGTCGTCCTCGTGGCAGCGCAGGGCACCCGGATCGTCCGAGACGGCGAGGACGGTGAGCAGGTTGGCCTGCGGGTCGACGACACAGGGTGCTTCCCCGAAGGCATCCGCCAGGGTGGCGGCGTAGCGGTCGACCAGCCACCCCTCGCGCATGAAGTTGTACATCCCGAAGACACCACCGGGGGCGAGGTGGTCTCGGTAGGCGGCGATGGCCTCCTGGGTGAAGAGGTAACTCTCGAGGCGAATTGAACCCTGGCCCAGTACGACGGTGAGCGAATCCGGGAGCGCCAGCAGGATGAGGTCCCACTGGCGGTCGGTCCGCTCGAGGAACGCGCGGCCGTCGTCGATGTGCACGTTGACCCGGTCGTCGGCGTACGGCTGGCCCGGGTGGTGGGTCCTGGCCAGGTCGAGGATGACCGGGTCGATCTCGACGGCGTCGACCCGTTCGGCGCCGTGGCCGAGGGCGACCGACACGTCGTTGCCGGAGCCTGCGCCGATGATGAGCACGTCGCCTACCTCCTCCGCTGTCCGGAAGTCGTAGACGAAGTCGTACATGGCCGCCTCGTGCTTCGGGTGCTGGTCCCAGGTGGCGACGTCGTTGATGCGCATGACGATCCCGCCTTCGTCGTGTTCGTCCCACGAGAGGGCGTAGTACGGCGACCAGGCCTGCGAGCCGCCGAACGACTCGACCCCCAGCACGGCCACCAGCAGGAGCAGGGATGCCGCCCCCCATCGACGAGCTGACACTCCGTGGTTCCAGGCCAGGCCCAGCAGCAACGATCCGACGATGGCACCCCACACCACCGGCGGGGAGCCGAGGAAGGCGAGTGCCGAGAAGCCGACCACGCCGAGGATCGAGCCGACCAGGTCCCAGCGGTAGGCGTCGAGCGGGGCCAGTCGCCGGAAGTTCCGGGCGACGCCGTCGGCGATGGCCGCCACGCACAGGGCCACGGCGGCGAACACGATCGGGAGCATGATCCAGCGGGGTGGCCCGACCGGCCGCTGGTCGGCGAAGAAGATGAGGTTCGAGCCGCCGACCTCGATGTTGATGTCGAAGAGTCGGACCATCGCCACGAAGGCGGAGAGGGCGACGGCCGCCCACGGGAACAGGGACCACTCCGAGCGGCTCGCCCACAGGAAGCCGAGGCCGATACCGAGGAAGCTGCCCACGAGCACGAAGTTCGAGAAGTAGGCGAGGTAGATGATGTTGGCGCCCAGCCAGCGGATCAGGGCCAGCTCGACGAACAGCAGTACGAAGGCCGACAGCGCCAGGCGGGTGCGTGCACTGGCGACGGAGACTGCCGGCGTGTTCATCGGCCGGAGCATACCGACGCCCTCGGCCGGCCCTGAGGAACCACGTTCACCATGCGCACAGCGGTCGGGCGATACGGTGCCGGGACGACAGCGGCGCCGTCCGGTGCCCGCCCGACCGATCCAAGGAGTGCGTCGTGGGGATCCTCGACGGGAAGCGACTGCTGATCACCGGCGTCCTCACCGACGCCTCGCTGGCCTTCGCCGTGGCGAAGCTGGCCCAGGAGGAGGGCGCCGAGATCGTCCTGACCGGCGCCGGCCGAGGCATGCGCCTCACGGAGCGCACGGCCCGCAAGCTCCCCGAGGAGGCCGAGGTCCTCGAGTTCGACGTGACCTCTGCCGAACAGGCCGCAGCCGTCCGCGACCACCTCGCCGCCAAATGGGGCCAGGTCGACGGGGCGCTCCACGCAATCGGATTCGCACCCGAGGTGTGCCTCGGTGAGGACTTCATGGCCGCCCAGTGGGCGGACGTGTCGGTCGCCGTTGAGATCTCGGCCTATTCGCTCAAGACGGTGGCCGAGGTGGTGGCGCCGCTGATGACCGGAGGTGGCTCGATCGTCGGCCTTGACTTCGACGCCCGATTCGCCTGGCCGGCCTACAACTGGATGGGCGTGGCGAAGGCGGCCCTCGAGTCGGCGTCGCGCTACCTGGCCCGCTCGCTCGGCGGCGACGGCATCCGGGTCAACCTGGTTGCCGCCGGACCGATCCGCACGATGGCCGCCAAGAGTATTCCGGGTTTCGCAGCCTTCGAGGACGCCTGGGGCACCCGGGCACCGCTGGGCTGGGATGTCAACGACGGCGAGCCTGTGGCGAAGGCTTGTGTGGCGCTCATGTCCGACTGGTTCCCGGCGACGACCGGCGAGATGATCCACGTCGACGGCGGCTACCACGCCATCGGAGCCTGAGGCCCACCCGAGGCGGTACCGACTAGCGACAGTGCGTGTCGACCAGGAAGAACGGGTTGACGGAGTTGCCCTTGCCACCCGGGTGGTACTCGAAGTGCAGGTGTGAGCCGACGGCGTTGCCGGTTCGACCCACGTAACCGATCACCTCGCCGGCCTCGACCTCGCCTTCGGTGCCGTAGGAGCGAAGGTGGGTGCCGAAGTAGTAGTCGCCATCGGCCGTGACCAGGTCGAAGGACCGTCCGCCGATCATGTCCCAGCGGAAGGTGACCATGCCTGCCTCGGGTGCGAGCAGCGGGGTACGCGACTGGGCGACAATGTCGACGCCGTCGTGCTTGCGGCCATTGGACCGGGGCTCGCCCCAGGAGTCGCGGAATTCCATCTCGCCGTCGACCGGGCAGACCCAGTCGGAAGAAGCGACCTTGCGGATCATGGCCGAGGTGCCGCTGCGGGCGTCGGCCTCCGACTCGAGGCGCTTGCGGTCGCGCTCGTCGAGGCCGTCGATCACCGCCGTGTACTCGTTCCGGAGTTCGTCGACACCGGCGACCTGCTCGGCGATGATCTGGTTGGCATCGGCAACCGTGCGCCCAGCGACGTCGATGCGGATGCGGTAGGTGTCGAGGACCTCACTCGTGCGGTCGATGCGTTCCTCGACGACGGCGATGCCGTCGAAGGTGCGAAGGCCTGCTGCACCGGCTGCCTCGACGATCGGGCCCAGTTCGGTGAAGCGTTCGTCTTTGAGCACTCCACCGCCGTCGGACAGCGCCGACGCGGCGGCCGGGGAGGACGACAAGGCGAGCAGGAGCGCTACAAAGGCGGCGATGAGCCGGGGCATGGCGACAGGATACCGCTGTCTTTCGGAAACTGTAGGGCACCCCGACCACATTGGGCGCGAAGTTACGCGCGAAGAGTGTCTGTCTCGTCGTTGATCTCCCCCACCAGTTCCTCCAGGACGTCCTCCATGGTGAGGACGCCGAGGGTGTGGCCTGCGTCGTTGCGCACGACGGCGAGGTGGTTGCGTTCGCCCTTCATGCGGAGCAGGACGTCCTCGAGCAACAGGGTGGGTGGGACGACGAGCATCCGCCGGATGACCTCGAGGGGCACAGGCTCGCCCTGGGCCTCGACCGGGAGGCGGAGAAGGTCCTTGGCCAGGAGCACCCCCAGCAGGTCGTCGGATCCAGAAGCCGCCACCGGCAGGCGCGAATGGCCGCTCTCGACGATCACCCGCTCGACCTCGGCAAGCGTCATGCGCCGGTCGACGGTCACGACGCTGGCCCGCGGGATCATCACGGACTCCGCTGGGCGGGTGCCGAGGTCGAGTGCGCCCGACAGCAACTCGCGCTCGAAGGACTCGAGCAGGCCGGCCTGCCAGGAGGCATCGAACATGACGGCCAGTTCCTCGACACCGGTCTCGTGCTCGATCCGGTCGACCGGGGTACGGCCGGTCGCCCGAACGATCAGCCCCACCAGCCGGTCGAGCAACCAGATGGCCGGACGCAGCACGAGGACGAAGGCGCCGTGTGGGCCGACCAGCGCCCGCAGCGTGCGTTCCGGGTCGGCGATGGCAACGTTCTTCGGAACCAGCTCGCCAAGGAGCATCTGAACGATCGCTGCCAGGCTGAGGGCGACGACCAGGCTCGTGGTGGAGGCAACGCCGGCCGGAACACCGCTGCCGTAGATCAGGGGCTCGAGCAGGCGACCGATGGCTGGCTCGGCGAGCACTCCGAGGGCCACGCTGCTGGCCGTGATTCCCAACTGGGCACCGGAGAGCTGTCGTCGGAGGTCCGTGCGGGCAATCAGCGCGCGTGCGGCGCCATGGCGACCCTCTTCGACATCGGACTCGAGGCGGACGTCGCTGGAGGCGAGCAGTGCAAACTCGACTGCGACGAACACGGCGTTGACGGCAATCAGCAGGGCTACGGCGACAAGGGCGAGAGCGGTCACGATGCGTGCCCCCCGGGCGTTGCGTCGGGCTCCTCGAGGGCGACGACCCGCAAGGTTTCGATCCTGCGCCCGAACACTGCGACCACCTCGACCCGCCAGCCGTCCTCCTCGACCATCTCGCTGGGCTGCGGCAGGTGGCCGAGGCAATCCAGGACGTAGCCGGCAAGCGTCTCGTAGGGGCCCTCCGGGACCTCGAAGCCGGTGGCCTCGAGCACTTCGTCGAGGTTGAGGCGACCGGAGACGATCTTGCTGTCGGTGTCCTCGACGTTGGTGCGGGGAAGCGACCGGTCGTGCTCGTCGTCGATGGCACCGACGATCTCCTCGAGCAGGTCCTCCATCGTGACGATGCCGGCCGTGCCGCCATGCTCGTCGACGATCATGGCCATCTGGCCGCGACCCGAGCGGAGATCGGCGAACAGGTCGTCCAGGGGCTGCGTCTCGGGCACGAAGGGAACGTCTCGCATGAGGGCCTCGACCGGTGTGGTGGGTCGTTCGTTGGCGGGGACCCCGTAGACCACCTTGACGTGGACGACGCCGAGCACATCGTCGAGGTCCTCACCCACGACGGGGAATCGGGAGAAGCCAGTCGCCTGGGACAGCCGGGCAAGGGTGGTGGCCGTGTCATGGCGTTGAAGCGACTTGACGTCGACACGAGGGATCAGGATGTCGGAAGCGGTCTTCTCACCGAAGCGGATCGAGCGCCACAGCAGGTCGGCCTCTTCCTGTTCGAGGCTGCCCTCGGCACCGGACTGACGGATCAGGTCCTCGAGCTCGTCTCGGGTCCGGGAGGTCGAGATCTGGTCGCGGGTCTCGACTCCCAGCCTCCGGGCCACGGCGTTGGCGGACCGGTTCAGCCCGGTGACGAGCGGCCGGGTGGCGGCGCTGTAGGCGGCGAGGGGCGAAGCCAGGCTGCGGATGGTCGCCTCGGGGGTGGCAAGGGCCACGTACTTGGGGACCTGCTCGCCGAACACCAGGTGGAGGACGGTCGCCGCTCCGATGGCGGCGACGACGCTCAGTCCGGTGGCGTGCGCCTCGCCGGTGAGGAGTCGGGCCATGATGGGCTCGGCCACGAATCCGAGCAGCAGGGCCGCCACCGTGATGCCGAACTGACAGCCCGACATGGTCGGAGTGAGGCGCCGCAGGAGGCCGCGGATACGGGTGTCGCCCCGGTGACCGGCTGCGGCCGAGGCCTCGATGCGGGCGCGGTCGACGGCGACCAGGCTGAACTCGGCAGCGACGAAGAAGGCATTGACGGCCAGCAGCAGGACCACGGCCACCAGGCCCGGAAGGAGTGCCATCGCAGGTGGGAGCCTAGCCCCGGACCCCATCCTGTATGTCGGTGCACGCCCGCTGCCGTGCCCGGTTTCTCCGGTAGGGGCCGGGCCAACGGGCTTCAGTACCCTCGGCCGATGGCTGCGGACCCACATGCCCGGGGCGTCGTGGCCGCCCGGGCGGCGGCCCGACTGGCCCGCTTCGTCACGGTCGGACTGGCCGAAACCGACCTCAGCCTCCCCCAGTACCGCCTGCTCGCCTTTCTCGACGACGGCGGAACCGCCCACGCCGACCTCGCACAACTCCTCACCGTGAGCAGTCCCTCGGTTACGGCGCTCGTCGACGGACTCGTCGCTCGCGACTACGTCGAGCGCAGGAAGGACCCGGAGGACGGCCGCCGCATCGACTTCCTCCTCACCAGCGACGGCCACGACGCCCTCGAGGCCGCCGACAACGCCGTGGTCGCCTGCCTGACCGAACTGGGCAACCACCTCGGCGAGGAGGAGGCCGAGACGGCGGTGCGTGGCCTGGAGTTGGCCGACGAAGCCATCCGCCGGCACCGCGAAGCCGGCGGCCGGTGAGCGGAATCGACACGACGGTCGCCGACGACCCCGGGTACGAACCCCTCGCCGTCGAGGACCGCTACCCACCCGCTGCCGCCACCCCCGACCCCGACCCCGACAAGGGCTGGTTCCGGCGACTGCTCCCCCTGCTCACCGCCCGTCGCCTCACCTTCGGTGTCACGCTCGTGTGCGGCATTGCCGGCCTCACCCTCCAGGTTTCGGTACCGATGGTGCTGCGACACGCCATCGACGTGGCGCTCGACCAGCGCACCGGCAGCCTCGAGGCACACGTCTGGACCCTGGTGGCCATCGCCGGTGCCGCCTTCGGCCTGCGTTTCGCCTACCGCTACCTGCTGTTCTGGGCCGCCTACCACATCGAAACCGACCTGCGCTCGACCATCTACGAGCACCTGACCCGGCTCTCGTTCTCCTTCTACGACCGGGTGGCGGCCGGTGAGGTCATCTCCCGGGCCAACTCCGACATCCGCTCCATCCAGTTGCTGCTGGCCTTCGGACCGCTGGCCGGGCTCTCGATGCTGAGCTTCGTGCTGGCCGTCGGCTTCATGCTGAGCATCCACGTGCCGCTCACCCTGTTGGCCGTGTCGACCATGCCCTTCGTGTTCGTGCTGGGCCAGCGGATGCGGGACCTGGTGTTCCCGCTGTCGTGGATCACGCAGGGCCGCATGGCCGAAGTCGCCATGGTGGTCGACGAGAACCTCAGCGGCACCCGGGTGGTGAAGTCGTTCGCCGCCGAAGCCGAGCAGATCGCCCTCCTGTCCCGGGCGGCCCAGCGGCTGCGCTGGTCGGCCACAGCCCTCGTCGACGCCAGGGCCCGCTTCAACCCCCTGATCGAGGCCCTCCCTCGCCTCGGAATGGCGACGATCCTGCTCTACGGCGGCTGGCTGGCCATCGAGGAGCGCATCGGCATCGGCGCCCTGCTGGCATTCAGCAGCTACGTGATCATGATCGCCGTCCCATTCCGGATGCTGGGCTTCGTGCTGCTCCAGGCGCAGCGGGCGGCCGCCTCGTCGAGGCGCATCTTCGAGATCCTCGACGAGGTGCCGGCAGTCGCCGAGCGACCCGGCGCCCGGCACCTGCTGGACCCGGCCGGCCGGGTCGAGTTCCGCGGCGTGCGCTTCGCATATCCCGGCGCCGATTCCGAGGCACCGCCAGTGCTGGACGGCTTCGACCTGGTCGTGGAGCCCGGCGAGATCGTTGCCCTCGTCGGTCGAACCGGCTGCGGCAAGACGACCGTCGCCCGCCTGCTGTGCCGCTTCTACGACGTGGATGCAGGCGCCGTCCTGGTCGACGGCAACGACGTGCGCGACCTCACGCTGGCAAGCCTGCGCCATCACGCCAACCAGGTCACCGACGAGCCGTTCCTGTTCTCCGAGTCGATCCGGGACAACATCGCCTTCGGCCGGCCTGACGCCCCGCTGGACGACGTCGTGCGGGCGGCCGTCGCCGCTCAAGCCCACGGATTCATCGGTGAGTTGGCTGCTGGGTACGACGAGGTGGTCGGCGAGCGCGGCTACACGCTCTCGGGCGGCCAGCGCCAGCGCATCGCCCTTGCCCGCAGCCTGTTGGCGAACCCCCGCATCCTCGTGCTGGACGACGCCACCAGCGCCGTCGACGTCCAGGTCGAGGAAGACATCCACGGAGCGCTCCGCGACCTGTTGGCCGACCGGACCACCATCGTGATCGCCCACCGACTGTCGACCATCGCCCTCGCCGACCGGGTGGTGCTGTTGGAGGGCGGGAGCGTCGCTGCCACGGGCACCCACGCCGAACTGCTGGCGGTCGAACCCCGCTACGCCGCGATCCTGGCATCGGGCGACGATGGACACGGCGGGAACGGGGCCTCCTGATGGGCTTCGGACACCCGGGCGGCCAATTCTCGATCGGCCCCTCGTCGATGCAGGCCAACGCCAACGCCGGCCTGCCGTTCGCCGAAGTACCCGGAGACCTCGCCGGTCGGGTCGAGGCCGTCCTGGAACACGAGCCCGACCACCCCGATCCGGTCATCGACTTCTCGCACAGCCGCTGGGACCGGCGGCCCTTCGGGCTGCGCACCTTCCTGCGCCCCCACGTTGGCGGGCTGGCCATCGCAGTCGTGCTGGTCATCGTCGAAACCTCCCTGCTGCACCTCGGGCCCTTACTCGTCCAACTCGGCATCGACCGGGGCGTGCTCGCCAAGAACACCGACGTCCTCGTGACCCTCGCCATCGTGTTCGTCGGGTCGGTCGTGCTGGCAGCACTCGCCACCGCCCTGCGCACCGCCTTCACCGGCCGCATCGGTGAGCGACTCGTCTACGAACTTCGGGTCCGGGTGTTCAGCCACTTCCAGCGCCAGTCGCTCGGCTTCTTCACCGCCGAGCGCTCCGGGGTGCTGATGACCCGGATGACCAGCGACATCGAGGCGCTGACCGTGCTGTTCCAGGAGGGCCTGATCCAGTTCGTCGTGCAGGGCATGACCCTCGTCGTCGTCACTGCCTACCTGCTCATGCTGAACCCCACCCTGGCGCTGGTCTGCCTCGCTGTCGTTGTCCCGGTGAACGTGGTCCTCACGCTCTGGTTTCGGCAGATCTCGGCAGTCGGCTACCTGCGGGTGCGGGACCGGATCGCCGACGTGCTCGCCGACCTCTCCGAGAGCCTCGACGGCATCCGGCTCATCACAGCCTTCAACCGCCGTCGCCACAACACCGTCCGCCACCACAACATCGTCGGTGCGCACCTCGACGCCAACCTCACCACCAGTCGAGCGCAGGCGCTCTACGGGCCGGGCACCGAGGCGTTCGGAATCATCTCGCAGGCCGTGATCCTCCTGGTCGGCGGCCGCATGGTGCTGCGCAACGAGCTCAGCCTCGGCGAGATGGTTGCCTTCCTCCTGTTCCTGACGTCGTTCTTCGCCCCGATCCAGACCCTCGTACAACTGTTCAACCAGTACCAGCAGGGCAGCGCCGCAATCACGAAGCTGCGGGGGGTACTCGCCACCGAACCCACCGTCCCCGAGCAGACCCACGCCCACGACCTGCCTCCCGTCGAGGGCCACCTGGTGCTCGATTCGGTCACGTTCGGCTACGACCCCGATCACCTCGTCCTGCGCGAAGTCGACCTCGAGATCGCTCCCGGCGAGGTACTGGCCGTGGTCGGACCCACCGGGGCCGGCAAGTCCACGGTCGCCAAGTTGGTAACCCGCTTCTACGACCCCGACTTCGGCCATGTCCGCCTCGACGGCCACGACCTGCGCGACGTCACGCTCGAGTCGCTGCGCCGCCAGGTGGGCGTCGTCCCTCAGGAGCCGTTCCTGTTCAACGGGTCGATTCGCCAGAACGTGGCGTTCGCCCGTCCGGACGCCGGCGAGGAGGAGGTGTGGGCCGCCTGCACGGCTGTCGGTCTCGACCGACTCCTCGACCGTCTACCGGCCGGCATCGACTCGCCGGTACACGAACGCGGCGCCTCTCTGTCGGCCGGCGAGCGGCAACTGCTGGCCCTGGCCCGCGTGTTCCTGGCGAAGCCCCGCATGCTGGTGCTGGACGAGGCCACGTCGAATCTCGACCTGCTCTCCGAGGCGGTCATCGAGAGGGCACTCGACACGGTGCTCGAAGGACGCACGGCGGTGATCATCGCCCACCGCCTCGCCACGGTGCTGCGCGCCGACCGCATCGCCGTCGTGGACGGCGGGCGCATCGCCGAGATCGGATCCCATGCGGAACTCGTGGCGCTGGGCGGGCAGTATGCGGCGATGCACCGGACCTGGGTGGCACAGACGACTGCCGAGACGCCGTCATGACGCCGTTCGAGACCGCATCCGGGATGCTCGTCTACCTCATCGGCTCCGCCATCCAGGGAACCCTCGGGTTCGGGGCCAACCTCTTCGCCGTCCCGATCCTCGCCCTCGTCAACCCGGGCTTCGT
>Ga0114996_10000615_pt1 | contig 49925 bp, 43 predicted proteins | sample ArcticOcean_MG_C_4_FD_87039 | JGI IMG/M metagenome (GOLD analysis project Ga0114996, IMG submission 87039) | Marine microbial communities from western Arctic Ocean - ArcticOcean_MG_CB4_134 | ecosystem: Environmental > Aquatic > Marine > Oceanic | place: Arctic Ocean: Canada Basin | collected... | reverse complement strand
CTCCGCGAGCTCAACTCCGAGCCTGCGACGAACGGACCGCGGTCGGAGGTCTATTGCACGAAGGTGGGCGCGACACGCCCGCAGGAGATGTACATCGTCAGCGCACACATGGACGGTCATGGCTGGGGTGAGGCGGCCAACGACAACGGCTCAGGTACTGCGCTTGTCATGGAGCTCGCGCGAATCTTCAATGGCCCCGACGTCGTTACCGACCGCTCGATTCGATTCGCGCTTTGGAACAACGAAGAAACCGGCCTCGATGGAGCCGAAGCCTATGTGATGCAGCGAGCGGGACTCCAGGGGGTCGAGGATCCACCCCGATCGGGCCTTTATCCCGAGCCCAAGTGGCTCGGGATGATCCAGCACGACATGATGCTGTGGGACCACGGCATGCCCCGAGCGGACGGCACGTGGAATCCCGAGCAGCGGCCCGAGGCGGACGTCAACATCGAGTTCCAGTCCATCGCGTTGCGGGCCGACGATGCGATGAGGCTCGCGTTCTTCTTCCGCGAGGCCAACGAGCGGTATGCGACCGACTATCCAGCCGCAGTCGGTCCTCACATGACCAACACCGACTCGACACCTTTCATGGACTTCACGCCTGCGATCAGCCTGAGAGAGAACGAACGTGGGATGCACACCGGCGCCGGCTGGAGTCCGACCTGGCACCAGCCGATCGACGTTTTCTCGACGTTCTCCGACAAGGACTTCCGGCTCGGCCTCAACGCGGCGCAGACGACTCTGGCCGCGGTGGGTCAGCTCACGGGGGCGCGGCTCGTGAATTAGGCCGGTCGTGCTACCGCGACCTCATCGCCCTCGAAAGACCGCGGGACGCTTCTCGACGAAAGCGGTGACGCCTTCTCGGAAGTCCTCCGACGACGCGCAGTCCGCGAAAGCCTCGGCTTCCATCTGCAGCTGTCGTTCCATCTGATTCTCGGACGAACCGTATATGAGCCTCTTCGCGTGTCCGTACGCGCGCGTCGGGCCTGATGCGAGTCGGCGAGCCAGCTTCGCTGTCTCCGCCTCGAGGTCTTCGGTAGGGACCACGAAGTTGACGAGGCCGAAGCGCGCCATCGATTCCGCGTCCAGCCGCTCGCCCAAGAACGCCATTTCCATCGCCCTCTTAGCGCCTATCGCGCGCGGGAGGGCGTAGGTCGAGCCGCCATCCGGGCTTGTGCCGATGAGGCTGTATGCGAGCGAGAAGAAGGAGTCTTCGGCGGCGATGATCAGGTCGCAGCATGCCGCGAAGCTGACCCCGGCCCCGGCCGCGGCCCCTCGGACCGAAGCGATGATCGGCTTCTGCAGCCGTCGCATGGCGAACATGAGCGTGTGCAGCTCATGGACCCGATGTAGAAAGAGATCACGGATGGCGGTTGGTTCCTCGTCGGAGAGGATCCCCCCGAAGCTCTTTACGTCGCCGCCTGCCATGAAATGCTCGCCCGCACCACGCAGCACGACGCAACGCACGGCGTTGTCGCTCTCGAAGCTGTGGAAGGCATCATCCAGCCCAGCGCGCATCTCGGCCGATAGCGCGTTGCGTGCCTCCGGCCGGTTCATCGTGAGCGTGGCGACGCCGTCGGTAGAGTCGATCAACAGGTCGGGCATGAAAGGGTCTCCTTGGTGGAAGGGTCTGTGTGACTCGCCGAGCGGTGTGCGGTCGACTGCGGAAAGCCAGATCCAGGCACCTTAGGCCTACTGATCTTGCGGAACGTGACGACGACTCCGCCTGACCGGGTACGGGACTTCTCGTTTACGGCCGTAGGCGGCAGCTAACGCCGGCCTGTTCGATGGCACGGAGAAGGTCTTGAGTTGGGACAACATCGTGTGGCTGAACCGGGAAGTACTGACTTCCGTAAGGCGTTGGATCACCCCAGGGTCAGGGGTTCACCATCGGAAGGCCCGCCGCGGCCCACGCATTGAAACCGCCGTTCAGACTGTAGACGCTGGTATAACCCAGTCCCGCGAGGGTCGTGGCGGCCCGGATGCTCATGGGGCCGGACCGACAATACAGAGCGACGGGCGCGTCCTTGTCCGCGGGAAGCTGGTCGAGGTGATCGCCGATTGCATTGAAAGGGATAGAGACATCCGTCCCAGCGATGTCACCCTGGAAGGGCACGTGCACGTTGACGAGGCGGGTACCCCCCTCCACAGCTCGCATCGCCTGCAGCTCGGCAACCGAGATTGTCCAGTAGGCCCCACCCGGCACCGCTACGCGCTCACCGACTGCGCTCGTGCCTGGAGCCTGGGCAAGAGCGGAGGCCGGAAGGAGGATCAGGGCGAACAGCGGAAGCAGTCGTGACAAAGGCGGACGCACGTTCATCGGATCGGCACCGGTCTGGAGTAACGATGCAAACAAAGTAGTCTCCGGGAGGGAGCCGCGCCGCCTGCCGTCGCTTTGGGGATGTGCCCAACGCCTGGCGTGGAGTCGCTTGCCCATCCAGGCGGTGCGTCAGATGTTGCCCCCGGGCGCCATGTACTGAATCGACGGACAACCGAGGAGGTCCTGCATGAGGAGTGCTGCGCTCGTCGTGGGAGTCGCCGTACTGTTGGCCCCATTTGGGCTCGTGGGTCAGACGACCGCCCAGGGCTTCGAGGGGGCGTGGCGGGTCACTGAGGTGGTGACCACCGGGCCCGGCGCCCGAACCATGAGGTCACCCCAGCCCGGCATGCTGCTCTTCACGGGCAGGTACTACAGCTACACGCTCGTTACGGGCGACCAGCCCCGTCCCGACCAGCCGAGGGGGCTCCCGACAGCCGAGGCTCTGGTCATGCTGTGGAACCCGTTCAGCGCGAACGCCGGCACGTTCGAGGTGTCGGGCAACACCATGACGAGGCGCCCGATCGTCTCGAAGAGCCCCGATGCGATGGCGCCTGGTGCGTTCAACGCGTACACGTTCAGGATGAGTGCTGATACACTGTGGCTCACCACGGCGCGGACGGAGGGAGGGCCGGCAAGGAACCCGACGACGGTGAGGTACGTCCGCGTCCGCTGAGGGGCCGTCGGCCTTCGGGCCCTTAGGAGAGCCTCCGAGGGCTCACCACACCATCCTGCCCAATAGTTCTGCGTCCGCTGGCAGCTCCTGGTTCCCAGAAGGACGGCCGTTGAGCTGAAGGATATACGCGACGACCGCGGCGTACTGCTCGCCGGAGAGGCTCCCCGGCCGGTCCTGCGGCATATTGGTGCTGATGTGTTGGAACAGACCTCCGACCGGCTCCGCCATCCATGTGAAGGCGAAGATTGGACCGGTGAACTCGTTCCGACCGTGGCAGACGGAGCAGACGGTGGTGAAGACGCGTTGGCCACGCGTCGCCTGCTCGACGGTGTAGGCCGCGACTACCGACTCGACGGGGTCGGTCTCAGCCCGGGGGGCGATGGAATCGGCGCTGGGCGGCCCAACGGCCGCCGGAGCGCACCCCGACAGCCCGCCCAACAAGAACAAGAGCCGGGCGGCACTGACGTGCCCCCGGCTCCCGTTGCCCTCCGGCATCACGGCTACTTAGCGCCCGGCCGTCTCGATTAGAACCGCGAGGACTTGATGATGATGTCCGCGCGCGCCCAGACCCGATCGAAGTCCGCTCTGGCCCCCTCTGCCTGTGCGATCCTCCCTTGCCCTCGTAGCGCCTGCTCGAGCCCGAAGAAGGACCAGCCGTTCTCTGGGTGTTGATCGAGCGAGATGCGATACACACGCTCCGCATCGGCGTACCGGCCTGCCTCGAGATACGCGTCTCCGAGCCAGTCCCCGGCCGAGAAGTTGAGCGGCTCTGGTTCGTCGTACCGGAGGCGGAGGTGCGTCTCCACCGCCTGCTCGAAGACCGCGATGGCTTCGTCCAACTTCCCCTCGGAACGGAGGATCTCACCCTTCAAGATGTTTCCGGTGATCCCCAAAAGGGCGCTGGCGGGGTGGCGCCGCATCTGGACTGAGTCTCCTAGCGTGCTGGCCTTCTCTTCGACGCGCGCCAGGTAGACCGCCGCGCTGTCGGGTGAACCGACTCGCAGGTGGGCGTATCCACGGGAGGCCTCCCACAGCCCGAGCTGGAGCGGCCGCTCGGGCGCCTCGGTCAGCTCTAGGATCTTCCGGAACTCGCCGAAGCGGAAGAGCACCATGGAATGGTAGAACACGCCTCCGTTCACCTGCCGCGCGTACTCCTCGGCCGCCGCGGTCGAAGCGACCCTCTGGCCGTCCATCGATCCTGCGAAGAAAAGCATGTGAAGGTTGTGTGTGCCCCCGTACGAAACTCCCTCGCCGAACGCAGTGCGCTCGTCGGAACGCCACGCCATGGCGTTTGCGCGCACGGCCTTCCCCCAACGCCCGATCACGTTGTAGGTGTGCGACGGCATGTGGTTGAGGTGGCTTGCCCCCGGTACGGCGGTCATGAGCTCGTCTGCGCAGGCCTCCGCCTTGTAAGCTGACTGGGTCGCCTCAGTCGCATGGATGTAGAGGTGGCACGCCCCCAGGTGGGTGATGTCGCTGGCCAAGACACCCTCGAGTACCGTGTGGAAGCTCTGGACGAAGGGATCGCTCGTGTCGTAGAACGCCCGGTCCGTGTTCAGAAGCATCAGTGACTCCGCGTACAACGCGCCCACGTCGAGATCCTCCGGATACGCACGGTAGACTTCCGACATCGCCTGACTGTAGGCGCTGTCCAGCACAGCCCTGGTATCCGGATTGTGCTCCTCCGCGTAGCGGATCGACATCGCTTGGATGAGTGCCTTCTCGGCCGGGTCGTCCGTCTGGTTGATCAGCGACAACGCCTGCTGGGCGGCCGCATAAGCACCCGGGGCGTTCGAACTACTCATTCGGCCGTTCATGAACGGGCCGCGCGCCTGAGCCTCGCCCCAGTAACACATCGCGCAGTTCGGATCCCTGCGCTGTGCCTCCTCGAATGAGCGGATCGCCACCGGGTAGGTGAAGGCGTACACCATCTGTATGCCCTGATCGAAGTACCTCTGCGCCATGGGCGAGTCGGTGTCGATCGGCCGGGAGAAGTCGCCGAGGACCTCCTCCAGGAGAGGGACCTCAGGTGCCGCGGCCTCGTCCTGTGCGGCGAGCACAGACGGTGCGGCGGCCAGGGCTGCTATGACCAAAAGAGCGCGCGGTACGTCGACGACCGATCGGCCTAGACGGACCTGCATCCTCCGCGAGTGCTCCATGCTGCCTCCAGTAAGGGCTTCCCGTGCGTGATGTCCTTCGGGCGGCAGCCAGATTGGGCACCGGCCACCGCAATGTCCAAGACGTTACGGGCCGCTCGGGGTTGCGGTCAATCGGGTGGCGCCGGCGCGCTCGCCAGTGAGGTCCGTTTGAACCCGTCCTTCTCATGCGTCGCATCGCACCATCCCGTCGCCCGCAACGCGGATTGATGCTCCGAGGTCGCGCTTTACCGCCGTGAGCCGGATCGGTTACGATGCTGGAACGGCCACACCAGAACGGAGGCGTCCTCCTACAGCCGGAAGCCGAAGTGTCAGCACTATATACGGACGTGGGCCTGCCGGAGCTCTGGCTGATCGACGTCGACAAGCGGGCCGTTGAAGTTTTCGCCTGGCAGGTCGAGGGTGCGGCTCACCGCCTACTGGGGGACCAACGAAATGAGAATCCTCGTTTTCGGGAATTCCGGCTCGGGCAAGAGCACATACGCTCGGGCTCGGGCTAACGAGCATGGCGAGCACCTTGACCTGGACTCCATCGTGTGGGAGCCAGCTCAGATCGGGGTACAGCGTCCTAGTGAGGCCATCATGGAGTCACTTGGCGAATTCCTGGCCGCTAACAGCGCCTGGATCATCGAGGGGTGTTACGGCGAACTCGTGGAGGCCGCGGCCCCTCAGTGCACTGAACTCGTCTTTCTCAATCCAGGCCTTGATGCTTGTCTGGCGAACAACCTTCATCGTCCTTGGGAGCCCCAGAAGTTCGCGTCTCTCGAGCAGCAGAACGCTATGCTCGACGACCTTCAGGAGTGGGTCAGGGCCTACTACACACGCGATGGTCCGTGGTCTTATGAGACGCATCGACGCGTCTTCGACTCGCACCCGGGTGAAAAGGTAGAGCACGGGGGACCGGCCACCGAGCCAGGGCGCCCCGCCCAGCGAGACTCCGACCCAAGCGCTATTGTGAAACGCCCCTGAAAGGACATCTACGACGATCGGTCGGCTCGAAGGACGGGAAGGTGAGCGTGAGATATTCGACTTCGCTTCTGGCTCTGAGCATCGCGATGGCGGCGGTGGGTCTCGTTTCCCCCGCGGCGGCACAACAATGGGTCCTCCCCAGGACGCCTGAGGGTCATCCGGACCTGCAGGGCAACTGGAGTAACGCGACGATCACTCCGTTCCAGCGTCCGGAGGGCCGAGAGCCGATTCTTACCTGGGATGAGGTCGCCGAGCTCGAGGGCACGGCAGGAGCCCGGGCGATCAATGACTCCGATCGAGTTGCGGCCGTGCCTGGCGGTAGAGTCGGAGGCTCCGATGGCCAGGGTGGCGATCTCAGCTACAACAGTGTCTACCTCGATCGGGGAGAACTGGTGGCCGTCATCAATGGCGAGCCCAGGGCCTCCCTCCTCATGAATCCGCCGGACGGCCGGAGGCCGCCGCTGACGCCCGCCGGCCAACGGCGCGTCGAGGAGTCTCGCGAATTCAGGAGTCAGTTCGGTACGTACGACAACCCCGAGACCCGACCGCTCGGAGAGCGCTGCATCGTGTCGTTCGGAACCAACGCCGGGCCACCTATGCTTCCCAACGGCTTCTACAACAACAACTACACGATCGTGCAAACAGCCGATCACGTGCTGATCATGACCGAGATGGTCCACGATGTGCGGATCATCCGGCTCGGTGAGCCCGATCCGTTGCCCACTCAGGTTCGCCCGTGGTTCGGCGACTCTTGGGGTCGGTGGGAGGGCGATACTCTGGTGGTGGAGACGACCAACCTCAATCCCAGGCACCCGTTCCGGGGGATTCCGACCACCGACGCTCTCACGATCACCGAGCGCTTTAGCCGGGTCGACGACGGGACGGTTGTCTACGAGTTCACGATCGACGACCCAACGACCTACACCCAGCCCTGGGGAGGCCAGCTTCCGTTCAGGAAAATGGACGAGCTTCTCTACGAGTACTCGTGCCACGAAGGCAACTACGCCCTAGAGGGTATTCTCAGCGGTGCACGTTACCTGGAGCTGCAGGAGGCTGGAAATTAGCCCGAGTGACGGGAAAGCCGTGAGCGAAAAGCGGACTGAGAGCAAAGAGCCTCGGCAGGGGACGATCTGGGAGAAAGCACTCGCGCCAATGGCGAGGATTACTGGGCGTCGAGAACGAAGAGCCGCGGCAAAGAGAGGAGATACCGATTCATGGCGAGCAAGAAAGGAGGCGGCAGATCGCGTGGCGGCCAGCAGCAGATCAAGGGCTTCCGGCCCGGAAAAGCGCCGGCGCAACTGAAGAAGCAGATGGCGAAGGCCCAGCTCGGAAGCGACGCCACCTGGCTCCAGAAACAAACCGTGGAGGCCATCGCGGGGCGCACCCCCCAGGAGGTCCAGGCGACGGTGCGGAAGTGGAGCGTGGGCTTGGGCGCTGGGGCGGCTCTACTGGCGGTGCTCGGCTTCTTCCTCTACCGCTGGTCTGTCGCGGCCGGGGTCGTGGTCCACGTCCTCACGGCGGTCCTCATCTTCTTGGCTTATCGCCTCAAGACGCAGGGCCGTGGGCTGGCGGAGATGGCCGGGTCGCTCTAGTGCCGAGCTGCGGCTCGAAGCCTCCCCGTGCCCTCACACTGGCCCTCCTGCTAGCTGCCTGCACCAGCGCGGGCGGTAGCGGCCAGGACCGACTCACGGCCGACTGGCCCGAATGGCAGCGGATCGAATCAGGCGAGCCGCCCTCGGCCTGGCAGGTCGAAGAGGCCAGCTTCGCCTTCGACGCGTGGGAGACCGAGGCCGTCGTAGCGGAGCTGTCCACGACGGGTGCGGCGACTACGATCCGATCCGATGACGGCGAAGGTGACGTCCTTGCGGTCCGCCTCGCCGCGCTGCCGTCTGAGCGGTTCGCCCCGCCTCTGGCCGAAGGGGACTCGGTCCGGTTCAGCCTGATTCGTCGGCTGGGGTTCGAGGGCATCGCCCAGGGCCTGACTGTGCGCGACGCAGCGGGTCAGCTTCTACTTCTTTACGACGACGGCGGATATGGTCTTGCATATTACGATGAGGGCCCTCGAGATGACATCGGAGTCAGTCGCTCGCTCCGCGGGGCGGGTGCGGGAGATGAGTGGGAGTCGGCTGAGGTGACGTTTCAATTCGAAGGCGAGTCTGTCGTCAGCGCCGAGGGCGAGTCGGTCCGGCTGGGTCGGAGTGGCTTCGTGGTCTCGGTCGTCGTCTCACGAGAATGGACTGGTGAGCCGGTCACCGACCTCGACCTTAGCCCACTGGCTTACCTCGTCTTTCGCACGAGGGAGTAACGCCGACGGGCTTGCGGCGAATCCTACTCCGCCTTCAGCACCGTCACCGGATTCACGCTGGTCGCCTTGTGAGCAGGGCCGAGGCACGCGACCGCAGAGACGCACAGGAGCACAAGGGCCACGAGTCCCAGCGTGAGCGGGTCGTACGGCTCCAGGCCGAACAGAAAACTCTCGAGAACCCTCGAGAGGCCGAGTGTGGCGACCAAACCTAAACCCAGGCCGACTACCGACAAGCGCATACCCTGTCCGGTTACCATCCGAAGGAGCGTCCCGCTATCGGCGCCGAGAGCCATCCGAATGCCGAGCTCACGGCGACGCCTGCGCACCGTCTCCGCGAGTGATCCGTAGAGGCCCATGGCCGCGAGCAGCATCGCGGCGGCTCCGAACGACCCGATGAGCAGCGTCTGAAACAGCGGGGTAGTGCGAGCGGCCGACATACGAGACTCCATCGTGCTGACGTCCTGTGTGAGGCGGCCCAGGCCACTCAGCGCGCGGCGCACCTCGGGCCCGATTGAGGCTGGTGGCAGCGCGCTTCTGAGAACCGGAGACCAAGCCGTCACCTGGGCCAAGTCCGCCTGACCATAGGGGATGTAGATGGCAGGCCGCGGGCCGTCTTCCACTCTGCCCTGCACGACATCCTCGACCACGCCCACGATGCGCATCGCGACGATCGCACCGTTGGTGCTGCTGTTCGACATCCCAGCTCCCAGGCCGAGGCCGAGGCCCTCCGTGGTTCGCCTGAGCAGGGCGCCTAACGGATCGACACCCTGCATCTGTGTGCGCACGAAGCTCTCGTTCACGACGACGACGCTCTCCGCATCGGGGCCGTCCGCGGGTTGGAGAGTCCTACCAACGAGCAGCTCAGTGCCCATCGTCTCGAGGTATCCCGGCGTGACTGCGTATCCCGCGATCCCCTCCCTTACGGTCTCGGGGTCGTCCTCCGGCAGGAGGATCTGAGGCGCCCACGTCGGCGACTCGAAGGGCAACGTCGAGGCACCCGCCACGGCTTCAACTCCGGGTATCCCGCGCAGCTCTTCGAGCACCGGGTCCCACCGGGTCCACATGCTCGCCATGTCCTGAACGCGGATGCGAATGCCCCCAGTGGGTACGGAAGTAAGGGCGATCAACCCGTCGACATTGAAGCCCGGGTCTGCGGCACGAACTCGCATGAAGGAGTTGAAGAGGAGCCCGGCGCCCGCGAGGAGCACCACCGCGAGAGCCAGCTGCCCACTCACGAGTAGAGAGCGCAAGCCGTGCGCGGACTCTGACACCGACCGGCCACCCGACTGCAGGCGCTCCCAGGGGCTGCGCCGTGTCAGGCCCATGGCCGGCAGGAGCCCGGCCGCCACGCCGGTTGCGACAGAGACGATCGCCGCGACGGCCAGCACCCGTCCATCGACCGCCACCGTCGCGAGCCGCGGGATCGAGCCTAAGGCGAAGAGTTGGAATAGAGCGACCCCAAGGTAGGCGACGACGACCCCGATAGCGCTCCCCAGGGCCGTGAGGATCGCGGCCTCGTGGAGGAGCAGTCGTACGAGATGGCCACGCCCCGCTCCCAACGCGATGCGCACGCCGATCTCTTGCGTCCGGTCGAGCGCACGGGCGAGGAGGAGGCTCGCCGCGTTCATGGCGGCGAGGAGCAGCAGCAGCACAGCTGCTCCCAAGAAGACCCAGAGCGTGCGGGCGATGGTCCCCACCGTCTCCCGGTGAAGATCGTTTACTCCGAAGCTCCGTCGCGCGTCGCTCGGGCCTGCTGCGCCACCGGGCAGCGGGGGCGACTCCAGCTCCGCGGCGATCCGCGCGACCTCTGCCCTGGCTTGCTCGAGCGACGCGGAGGGCACCAGTCGCCCGACGACCGAGAGGTTGCCTCGGATGATGCGCCTGCGTGAGTCGGCACCCGGTAGGCGCATCGGACCGTAGATCTCAGGCGTTTCGTCGCTTGCGAAGAACGCCTCGGGCGGACGGAAACTCTCGGGCAGAATCCCAACCACCGTGGCCCGGGCCGCGCCGACTCCATTGGGCTCCAGGGGTTGTCCCAGGACGCTTGGGTCTCCGCCGTACCGACGCTGCCAATAGCCGTGAGAGATCATGGCCACATCGCCGGCGGAGGGTTCGAGTCCCTCGGGGAGGATGAAATCCTCCGGCAGGAAGGCTCGTCCCAGCACCGGCGATATCGCGAGCGTCGCGAAGAAGCCGGATCCAACGCTGGCCCCTGACACGGCCGTCTCTACTCCGTTGTCGTCAGACACGAGGACCCGTTGGACACCGATCGCGGACAAGCTCTCGAAAGACCGGGCCTGGGCATTCAGCCCTTCGTAGTCGATGCTCGACATGGGAGAAAGATTCTGAAGGCCGGTCTCGACATCGATGAGAGCGGCCGTCGGTAGGATGGACCCCACCGTCACGAGGGCGGAGGCGCCCTCGTAGGGAAGCGGCCGCAGGACCAAGCCGTCGACGACGCTGTAAACGGTGGTGGTGGCACCGATACCGAGCGCGACCGTGAGCACGACGCCCAAGGACAGGCCCGGCCGACGCAGCAGACTTCTTAAGGCGACCCTGAGGTCCCTGGCGACCATGACTTAGCGCTCCCGTGCGTGGGCCGACACTGTGCTTTCGGCCATGTAACGGATGCGATCTGTGGGGTCCACGGTTGCCCGCCAGTCAGCCGACCGGTTCCAGATCCTGAAGGCCCGGCCCGGCGGTGTGCACCGGAAGGTCTAGGAAGACGTCCTCGAGTCCGCAGAAGTTGCCGTGTGACTCAGTCGACCGGCTCGATCCTCAGCAGCGCGCCCTCGTCCTCATCGGTGAGGACATAGATCAGGCCGTCGGGTCCCTGGCGAATGTCGCGTATACGCTGCCTGAACTCGGTCAGGATCGCCTCACGCCGGATCTCCTCGCCGTCCGCGTTGAGCACGACGCGCTCGATGTGCCCCGTGCGCTGAACCCTGCCCACCATCATGGCGCCGACGAAGAGGTCGCCCGTCCATCCCGGAAAGCGGTCTCCCGTGTAGAACATCATGCCGGATGGTGCGATCGACGGTAGCCAGACGATGGTCGGTAGCTCCATCCCGTCCCGCCACCACTGTTCCGAAATTCGTGACCCCGAATACTCGCGGCCGAACGAGACGGTGGGCCATCCGTAGTTGCGACCAGGCAAGACGACATTCACTTCGTCGCCGCCCTGGGCCCCGTGCTCGGCGGCCCACAGTTCGCCCGTCACGGGATGGAGGGCCATGCCCATCGGGTTCCGATGCCCCATCGAGTAGATCTCGGGCAGATATCCGGGTCTGCCTACGAACGGATTGTCGGAGGGCGCCGTCCCGTCGTCGCGAAGCCTCAGGATCTTACCGGAGTGGTCGCTCGGGTCCTGCGCCCTCAAGCCGGACGAGGTCGCGTTGGGCGTGCCGCCGACGGGCATGAAGAGCGTCCCGTCAGGCGCGAACAGAAGCCGCGAGCCAGATGAAGTGGTGAAGGGATCCCCGCTCGCCGCGAAGATGGTCCGCATGTCACGCAGTGCCGACCCGTCGAATCTGGCCTGCGCCAGCACGACACGACTCTCCTCGTCGGCGGTCCTGTACGTGAGATAGATCTGGCGGTTCTCGGCGAAGTCCGGATGGAGGGCCACCTCCAAAAGGCCCGTGAATTGCCCAGCATCGCTCACTTCGGGAATGCCCTCCACTGGCGTAGGATCGAGCACGCCGTCGCGGATCACCCGAAGCCGCCCGGGCCTCTCGGTCACCAGCACGTCGCCGTTCGGCAGGAACGCCATGCTCCAGGGGTGGGACAGCTCGGTCGTGAGCACGCGAACCAGGATGTTCGGTTCGTCAGCCGTGTGGAGCAGGACCGACTCTTCCGACAAGCGAACAGGGGGCACGCCGTCCCACTGGGGCCGGACTGCCTGCGCAGAAGCGGATTGCCCGAGGGCCAGCGGGGCGGCCGCGATGAACGCAGCAAGTGCCATTATGGTGCGCCGGAGTCGCAGGGCCATATGAGTCCCCTTTGGGTCGCCTAGCGGAAGTTCCCGAACATCAACTCGACGCCGTAATCTTTCGCCTTCAGGAATTGCATGACGCCCTGCAGCTCATCGCGCGAGGGGGAGGTTGCCCGGAGCTCCTCGCCTTGGATCTGGACCTGAACCTTCTTGAATCCGCCCGCCTTCACGTCCTTAACCATCTGCTTCGCCGTCTCCTGATCGATGCCGTTCTTGAGCCCTACGGTTTGCCGGGCGCGTCCCAGGCCACCGACCTCGACTTTGCCCTCGTCTACGTTCTTGAGCGGCACCTGACGCCGGCTGAGCTTCTCTCGCAGGACGGACAAGAGCTGGGTGAGTCGGTATTCGTCGTCAGCCTCGAGGTTCACCGCTGGAGCCTCGCGGTCGAGCTCGACAGTGCAGCGAGTGCCCTTGAAGTCGTAGCGAGTCTGCGATTCTTTGATCGCCTGATTGACCGCGTTGTCGACCTCTTGGAGGTCGACGCCGGTCGAGATGTCGAAGGACTGTTTGGCGGCCATAGGAAACGTTGGATGTCGTGGATGCGCAGGCGGGGTCCCGGCGCTCGGGGTCAAGGTAAGGTCCCGAGACGATTTCGGCGCGCCTCGTGCGAGCGCAACGTTCAGCCCCCATCGGCTGTCTTGGTTTTGGCTTCCGCATTCCGGACCGTTCTAGACGTCCCGAACGCATCGGCCGTGAAGCGTCTTTACACAAACGGAATCCGATAAATGAGCTCAGGTCAGTACTCGTTCCTGTGGACGGCCCTGCTTGCGACCCTCCTCTCCGTCCAGAGTCTCGAGGCCCAGACGCCGGGACCGCTCCCGTCCGGAGGCCCTCTGGAGCACGCCGAGGCGCCGACGGCACAGGTGACGAGAATCGACACGGGTATCGAGGTCGACGGCAACCGAGATGAAGCCGAGTGGGCGCGGGCCGAGCCCATCACGGGCTTCACGCAGTTAGACCCCTTTGAGGGGGAGCCGGCGAGCGAGCGCACGGACGTGCGCATCCTTTATGATGACGAGGCCCTCTACATCGGGGCGGTTCTCAGCGACTCCCAACCGGTGACGACGCGGTTGGCCCGGCGCGATGCGGGACTGCCGGACTCCGACTTCTTCGTCGTGGAGCTGGACAGCTATCACGACCATCAGACGGCGTACCGGTTCGCCACCAACCCCTCGGGTGTGAAACAGGATGCGGTAGTTATCAGCCAAACCGGCGGAGGAGGGGGTCGCGACAATCGGGGCAACAGCTCTTGGGATCCGGTGTGGGACGTTGCGACGCGGGTGACCGAAGCGGGATGGATGGTCGAGATGCGCATCCCGTTCAGCCAGCTCCGCTTCAGCCGTGAGGACGATCAGACTTGGGGCATACAGATTGAGCGGCGGATCAACCGGAATCAGGAACAGGCCGTCTTCTCCTTCACGCCGAAGCTCGAGCGAGGTGGCGTCGCCCGGTTCGGACACCTTACCGGCATCAACGGAGTCGAGTCCGGGCGTAAGCTCGAGCTCCTGCCTTACGTAGGGATGAGCGCCGAATACATCAACCAGGACCTGAGCACTCAGGTCGGGTTTTCCAATCCGTTTCGATCTGGATCGGATTACTTCGGCCGCGTCGGCCTCGACCTCAAGTACGCGCTCGGTTCGAACCTGACGATGAACGCGACGGTGAATCCCGACTTCGGCCAGGTCGAGGTAGATCCGGCGGTCATCAATCTCACTGCCTTCGAGACCCGCTTTCAGGAACGGCGCCCATTCTTCGTGGAGGGTGCCGACATCTTCCAGTTCGCCAGAGGCGGGAACTGCTGCGCCACCGGTAACCCTCCTCAGGTCCTGTACTCCCGCCGGATAGGGCGGAGCCCGCAGGGCGGTGTATCATCCGCATCGGTTTACTCGGACATGCCGAGCTCGACCACGATCCTCGGCGCCACGAAGATCACGGGGCGGATCGGTGAGGGGTGGTCGGTGGGCATCCTCGAGGCGCTCACGGGACGAGAGGCCGCCCCGTTCATCGACGACCTGGCCGTTCGAGGCGAAAGCGAGGTCGAGCCCATGACCAACTACTTCGTGGGGCGCGTCAGGAGGGACTACCGCGCGGGTCAGAGCCAGGTAGGGTTGATGGCCACGGCTGTGAATCGCGACCTAGGCGACCCGTCCCTGGAGGACCGTCTGCCCTCGTCGGCCTACGTGTTTGGAGCGGACCTCGTCCACGAGTGGGCGAACCGGAGCTGGCGCGTGAACGCGGCGTTCGCGACGAGCTACGTCCAGGGGTCCCAGGCTGCCATGATTCGGGCGCAGCGCTCGTCCGCCCGGTACTTCCAGCGACCCGATGCGTCGCACCTAAGCGTTGACTCCACCGCTACGTCCCTCACCGGCACGTATGCCATGGTGGACCTGCTTAAGCAGGCGGGGTCGGTACAGGCCAAGATCGCAGTCGTTTCCGAGGGGCCTGGCTACGAAGTGAACGACATGGGATTCCAGACCAAGTCCGACCGGGTGATTATCGACACAGACCTCAGCTACGACCGGACACGCCCCGGTAACATCTTCCGCTCATGGCGTGCATGGGGGAGTCCCGACTTCGCCTGGAACGCCACGGGAGACCGCGTCTTCACGAACGTCAACGTGAATTACCGTTTTCAGTTCCTGAATTACTGGGGCGGATCGGTACGGTACCAATACGACTTCTCGGCGCTCGACGACCGGCTGACGAGGGGCGGACCCATGGCGGAGTTACCCGCGCGACACTCGGGGAACGCGAGCGTGAACTCGGACACACGGAAGGCACTCAACTTCAGGGGTCAGTACCGATGGCAGGCCGGGGTGGACGGGTCATGGCAGCACAACGGCTCACTCAACTTCACGTTCAGGTCCGGGGAAAAGCTACAGCTTGGGCTGGGCCCGTCCGTGACGCGAGGGTACACGCGGTCGCAGTTCGTGACCTCGGTGGACGACGCGTTCGCGACCGAGACGTTTGGGCGACGCTATATCTTCGCGCCGATCCATCAGACCACCGTCTCGTTGGAGACCCGTCTGAACCTGACGCTTTCGCCGACCCTGACGTTCGAGCTCTTCATGCAGCCGCTCGTCTCGAGCGGGCAGTACGGGGGACTGACCGAGTTCCGGGCGCCGCGGACGTTCGATTTTCTCCGTTACGGGGACGACGTGGGCACGATCGCCCGCCAGAGCGACGGCAACTACCTGGTGGATCCGGATGGCGTCGGAGCGGCTCCTTCGTTCGCGGTCCCGGCCCGGGATTTCAACGTCAGGAGTCTGCTGGGTAACGCCGTGCTCCGGTGGGAGTGGAGCCCGGGATCCACCCTCTTCCTGGTATGGCAGCAGAGCCGCTCCCAGCGAGTCGTGGGCTCCGAGTTCGACGCGACGGGGGCCGGGGGCGTCGGGGACTTCGAACTCTCGCACGACGCTGCCGAGCTCTTCCGGATCCAGCCCGACAACATCCTACTGATCAAGGTGAACTACTGGCTGAACTTCTAGGAGCCGAGCGTCCTCCGAGGCTCCAGGATATTGTCGATCCGCGCAACGACGTCCTCTAGGTGATAACGCGTCATGTCATCCGCGCTGTTCGCCGCGTCGGCGGTGGCACGCAGCGCGTTAAGTTGGGCCCGCACCAAGGGCCGAATGTCCGATCGTAGCACATTCGCGGAGTTCGGACCGGCCAGGGACCCGCCCGCTGCGTCTCGATCCTCCATGAGAAACGCCAGCCGCTCCAGATGGGTCCTCTGGAGACTCCGCCGGAAGGTGTCGATCGGGGACCCCGAATCGAGCTCGGTCCAGATTCCTGCCCCCAAGTCCTCGAAGAAGGCCATGAGGGTGTAGGCATTTCCGTCCACCAGCGCTGCCTCGGTCATCCGGATCATTCGGGCTGGGGCCAGAAGGCCATTGAGGTTGGCGGCCTGGACCTGCTGGATTCGGGCCACCGCCCCGCTTCCCTCGATTCGGCTGAGGATCTCCTCGTGATTCAGCCAATCGACGTCCGTGAAGACATTGTTGATGATGAACCGCGTCGCCTCCCGTTGCTTGGCCCCGGGCACGGGCTCGTAGACCGGTCCGGCCTGGTCGGTCGATTTCATGGTGGCGTATACCCCACCGACGACCGTGCGCACATGCCCAGTATACCCGTTCCATCTGCTCAGGAGCTCCCCGTAGAGCTCACCTAGGTCCGCGTAGTCTTCACCCGCGGAGGCCGTCCAAGTCGGGAGGTTCGGTAGCACGCGCTTTAGGTTGGCGATTCCGTAGCCGCTCGCGCGCACCGGGTCGTCTCCCATGTCCTCGGTCTGGATCTCGGGGCTGAAGTTCCGTCCTACCGGGCCGAAGCGGTAAATTGGGTCTCCCGCCCTGGCCATGATCCATTCGTCCAGGATCGGCCTCTCGTCCTCTGGAGTCTCCACCTGAGGAAGGGCTCTGTAGCCCCAGTTGATGGCGTAGTGATCATAGGGACCGATCTTGCGAACGAATCGCGTGACCCCGTCCCCCGGCTGGGCGATGTAATTCTGTCTGGCGTACTCCATGATGGATGCGGCCACGCCGTACCTCTCCGTGAATGTCGGCGACCGTAGCGAATCCACCGGGAAGGCCGCGGAGGCGATCCAGTTGTGGGGTAAGCCGAGGGCGTGACCCACCTCGTGGGCGATCACCTGACGCATGGTCTCACCCATCAGCACTTCCGGGATGTCGAGGCTGCGAGCGAGCGGATTCGCCGCGCCGGTCTCTACCATGAGACGGTTCCGGTAGGACCGCATGTGGTTGTGATACCAGACGATGTCGCTCTCGATGATTTCTCCGGTGCGCGGATCCGACACGCTAGGCCCCTGAGCGTTTCTTGTGTCGTTGGCGGCCCACCGCACGACTGAGTATCGCGCGTCCTCTCCGCTCCACTCGGGGTCCTCTTCAGGCGAGGGCGGATCGAGCGCGATGATGGCGTTACTGAACCCTGCGGTCTCGAAGGCAGCCTGCCAGTCCTCTACTCCCTGTTTCACGTAAGGCCGCCACTGCTCGGGCGTGCTCCGGTCGACGTAGTAGACGATCGGTTTCACAGGATCCACCAACTCTCCGCGGGCATAGGCCTGCGGGTCGCTCGGCTCCAGTCGCCACCTCCGGATGAAGGTCTCCTGCGCGGCCTTCTGTTCTGCCAATCCGAAGTTCGTCCGTCTGACCGAGAACCAGCCAACCCGGGAATCTGCATACCGGGGCGTCAGAGGCTCTTCAGGGAGCAGGATCATGGATTGGTGCATCTCCATGGAGATCGTCCCCGTACGCTCCTGGGCTGGAGGTTCGCCCGCCGCGTAGGTCATCGTGTGGCGTACGTCGACGTTCAGGGGGAAGCTCCGCGCGTAGTTGATGAAACTCCGATCACGGTCTAGGCTGCGGACACTGTATTCGGTCCGCTGCTCCGCCGTGAGGCCCGTCAGCGCCGGAGTGTCGGCTTCATAGAAGTCGGTCACGTCGAGCACGACGGAGTTGCCGTCCTCCCCTTCAACCTCGATATCGAAGGAAGCGATGATCGGTCCGAAATTGTTGGCTTCGACCGAAATCGAGATGGCGAGCGTATCGTCTGCCACGTTCGAGTATGAAATGGTCCTCAGGAGAATTTTGTTCGCCTGTCGCTCCCACCTCAGGACTTGCTCACCCGTCTTCACACCGGCGGGTGAATAGCCCGGAAATCCCACGGGGACCTTGGCGATACGGGTGACGAGGAGCATGTCACGTCCCAACAGCGAGTCCGGGATCTCGAAGAAGAGCTCTTCATCTGTACGGTGGACATTGAACACGCCCTCGTCCGTGACGGCATCGTCGGTGATCACGTCGGAGTAGGTCTTGGGCTCCTCCTGCTCCTCAATTTCGTCCGCGGGTCCTTGCTGGGCCTGGGTGGGATTCGTTGCCAGCGAAAGGATCACCGCGAGACTGAAGAAGATCTGGACGCCGGATTTCATTGCCATGTTCTCCTCGGATGGCCATTCGTCTTCGCGGAAGCCTGACTGCCAAGCTAGGATGCCGACCGGGAATGAGCTCAGCAAGGCGAGGCGTCTGCGAGGCCAGGCCCAGGGTGTCGCTTGCCCGCCCCCCACACGCGTAGGATGTTGCACGAACCTGATTCCCCGTGGATGACCCGAATCAAAATGACTGCAGCGAGCGCCGTCGTTCTCATTGCCCTCCTGCATGTCCCGGGCGCTCTCGCAGCCCAATCTGGATCGGACGCATCCCAGCCGCTGCCTGCTGAAATCCCGATCTTCCCCCTCCAGGACGTCACGCTGTTTCCCAACAGCACGCAGCCCTTCCACATCTTCGAGCCCCGCTACCGCGCCATGGTGGCCGATGCGCTCGCGAGCGACAGCGTCATCGGGATGGTGTTGCTGCAACCGGGCTTCGAAGCGCAGTACGAAGGACGGCCGCCCGTTTTTGCGGTCGGCTGCGCCGGGGTCATCATCGCCGCGGAGCAGCTAGCCGACGGCCGGTACAACATCGTCCTGCGCGGGCTCACGAAGTTCCGCATTCTCGCCGAGGACGAGGATCGTTCCTACCGGGTCGCCCAGGTCGAGGAGATCCCGGAGGTCGTTGCGGAGGGCGACCGCCCGTTACTCGCCCAATGGCGAGCGCAGATCGATGCATCCCTCCTCTCCGCATTCCCGGGGGCACCGCCGCCGCCCACTGACATGACTGACGAGGAGGTCGTGGACGGTATCTCCCTCATTCTCCCGATGGAGCCCTCGGAGCGACAGCTCTTGCTCGAGGCCAATGGGCCAGTCGAGCGAGCGTCGAACCTGGCCAGGCTGCTCCGCCGGGGGCCGCTCTCCTCGCTATGAGCCGAGGAGGAGCGTTCTGGGCCGACAACCTCCCACGGGGTCCGAAGGAACTCGGGATTCGGGCGCGGGGGGATGAACTAGGCGTCTTGCCGCCACCTCACACGGGGACTAGGCTGCCCGTCCTGGCGTTCATGACGAACCTCCTTCGGGGGTAACTGCAGTGGGGTCCATCCGCGGACGCATCGCACCTCTCGTCGCGCTCCTGGCCCTTGCTCAGCCCGTCTACGCGCAGGAGCCGCTCGACATCTATCTGATCGATGTCGAAGGGGGCGGGGCGACTCTGTTCGTATCTCCGAGCGGCGAGTCGCTCCTCATCGATACAGGAAACGGAGGGGCTGCTGCCTCCCGAGATGCCGGGCGGATCGTCGACGCCATGCGCGATGCCGGCGTGGCGGCCATCGATCACCTGATCACGACGCACTGGCACGGCGACCACTTCGGGGCGATGGAAGAGCTTGCCGGCCGGGTACCGATACGGCGGTTCATTGATCACGGGCCGACGGTAGAGTCCAGCGCTTCGGCGGCGCGGTTTCTGACCAATGTCTATCCGACGCTCTATGCCCGCGCGGAGCATACGGTCGTCTCTCCCGGGGCTCGGATCATGCTGGCCGGCATCGGCATCACGGTGCTCGCGGCGGGCAAGCGCGTGGTCGACAGGCCGCTCGCCGGGGCCGGCCGACCGAACCCGTATTGCGCCGCGCACATGCCCCAGGCCGAAGACGAGGGCGAAAACGCCCAGTCCGTGGGGATCTTGGCCCAGTTCGGAGAGTTCCGAGCCCTGCACTTGGGTGACCTGACTTGGAACACCGAGTTCGAGCTCATGTGTCCGAACAATCCCATCGGGACGGTCGACTTGTGGGTCGTGTCCCACCACGGACAGCCGAGCTCGAATGCCCCCGTGCTCGTCCACGCGATTGAGCCGCGTGTGGCCGTCATGAACAACGGCACCAGGAAAGGCGGGCAGCCGGAGGCGATGAGGGTGATCCATTCGGCACCCGGCCTAGAGGACCTCTGGCAGCTCCACTTCTCACAGCTGAGCGGTCAGGAGTACACGGTGCCGGGCGTATTCATCGCGAACGCCGTGGACGACGCGGAGGTCTCAATGCCTATCGCTCCGATAGCCGCCCCGACGCGCGGTTCAGGAGCTGCTGCCCCCCCCGTCCACGACGGTACGGCATTCTGGATCAAGGTGTCGGCATCCTCCGACGGCTCGTTCGTGGTGACGAACGGTCGGAACGGATTCGCCAAGACTTATCGCTAGTACGCGGTAGTGGTTGGGACGTGTAATCATCGATCCTCTGCGGAGTCTGCACATGAGGAAGCTTCTGGCCGTGCTCGCAGCATTAGCGTCGTCGCCTGCCGTGCTCGTGGCCCAGCAAAGGGTCAACCCGACAGACCCGCAGCCGACGTGCTATATGTGCCCGGGGGTCTACATTCCGGTCTCCGAACTCGAGGCCTATACGGCGAAGGCGATCGCCGAGGGCCTCACCGACCAACAGGTCCGCGACCACGACGTAGGCAAGGGACACGTCGGCATCGGGGTCGTCTACCGTGGCCAGCTGGACGAACCGCGTCCCAACTCGGTGGCCGAGCACGACCTGGTCAGCGAGATCTATCACGTGATGTCAGGGTCGGCCACGCTGGTCCTGGGTCCCGACATCGTGGACCGGCAGCGACGTCCGCCGACCATGCGGACGGTCATCGAGTTCAACGGGCCGGGAAACGGCGGGGCGGACATCCGCGGCGGCATTGCCTACGACATCAAGGCTGGAGATGTCGTCATCATCCCGGCGGGCACGGGACACTGGTTCACGAAAATCGACGACCACATCAACTACCTGATGGTCCGATTCGATCCGGACAAGGTCACTCCTCTCAGGAATGAGGCGCAGTCGAGAGACTACCTGTCGAGGTGAAGCAGTCGCCGCTGGACCCTCATTCAGTCCCGGGAGACGACACCCGAACCTGCGCCGTGAACCCTATGGGCGGTTCATGTATTCATCTCTGGTAGGACGAATGGCCTGACCATCCGGCGGAGGAGCGAGCGGGGATGCCACTGACTTTCGAGGAGCGACTCACAGAGGACCTCGATGCGCTCTATTCCGGTGCCACCTTCCTTTCGGGCACCCGAAGTGGCAACGCTCAGAGGCTCCTGGTCGAGGCGGTGAGCATGGCGTCCTCCGAGTACGGGGACGACTTGGACCGTGGGGCTTTCTCTCGGTGGATGGAGGGCATTCTCGTGCGGACGTTTCTTGCCCCTGGGTCTTCCGGTGCGGCGAACCTGGAGAGGGAACAGGAACGTTCTTCAAGGCGCCGGCGCGTTCGGCCCGAGGAGCTCGACCGGATCGAATGGGAGGACATGTCCGTGGGGCGGCGAGCATCCCGTCACGCGCCCGAGCAGCGCTCTGGCTGGTGCTCTTGAGGCGATGGCGGTACAGCGAGGCCGCGGCCACGATCGGTGTCGGCCTCGACTCGCTGCGTGAGCTTCTCACGTATCGAGATGCCTTCTTCCATGAACTGATCACCAGCGCCGACGACGTGAAAGCAAGGGACACGGGGAGCTAGCCGGATGGATTGTCTTAGAGCGCGTGAGGAGCTGTGGCCCCCTGAGCGGCCTCGACTTTGCGAAGCCGACGTGGAGCGCGCGCAGTCACACGTAGAGGTCTGCGAAGAGTGTCGGCTGTATTTCGCGCAAGATCGATCCTTGCCGGACGCTTACGATCGGGTGCGCCGGCAGCAGGCTCCGCGTGAGGTGCGTGAAGAGGTATTCAATGAGCTGGCCCGCGCCCGCCTCGAGCACGAGAAAAGCGTTCCGATCGCACGCCTTCGGAGAAGTCGAGGGGTGATGGCCCTCGGCTTAGCGCTGGCCGCCTCGGCAGTCGTATTCCTAGCCAGTTCCTTCGGGGTAGGCCGCGCGCCAACGGCCGATGATCCCGGAATATTCGCTGAGGACTACCTTCGGCGAGCCGTCGGGCAGGATATGATCGTGAGTGCGGATCCCCAGGAGGTCCGCAGGTTCTTGCAGCGTGAGTTGGGGAGGAATCTCGGCCCGATGCAGTTGGCTGGCCTAGAGGTCGAAAGTGCCGAAATCTGCCTGATCAATGGACGGCGAGGTGCCCTCATCCTCTACAAGTCTTCTAGCGGGCCGATATCGCACTACCTGGTGCCCTTGGACGGACTCCAACCCCGGGCCCCAGCGGTCACGGAGTATCACAGTGGACCGGCGGGACATCGGATGCCCTTGGTCACGTGGTCGACGCAGGCGCTCGAGCAGGCGCTCGTGGGTGAGGTGGAGCCCGCTGAGCTTCTACGAATCGCTGCTCTGGGGGTGGCCTAGTTAGCGCGATCGTTATCCACGGCGCTGACTTTGTTCAGGTAGGCAGAGCCCTCGTACCCATAAGCCTCAGGTTGACTCGCGACCCACATGGCTCCGTATAGCTTGGGCACGAAGTCCCGGGTTTCAGCGGGGAAGCGGCGACGGAGTGCCCAGAAGAGACTGTCGCTGAGCGGCTCTTGGGGTGCATGGCGCCGGAGGATGCCTCGGACGCGTGTCGGGCCGGAGTTATAGGCGGCGAGGACCAGAAACCACGATCCGAACTCCGCGTAGAGTTCATCCAGATACGAGAGCGCCGCTTCTGTCGACTTCTCGGCATGGCGACGCTCATCGACCGGAGGCGCGACTTCGAGACCGAGCCCTCGCGCGGTCGTCGGCATGAGCTGCCAAAGGCCCACCGCACCGGAGCGACTCGTCACCGTTGGGTCATATCCGCTCTCGATGAGCGGCAGGTACCGCAAGGACGGTGGAAAGCCCCGGATCGCCAACGCCGAGTCCACGGTGCTTCCCCGTGTCGCCATCCGCGTGAGGAAGCCCGGGAACCAATCGGTCGCGTAGACCGTCCAGTATTCCACCCACCAGTGGACCGCGCTCGCGAACTCCGGATCCCTCAGCACAGGTGAGGTGAGCAGGTCGTCTATCGGGTCGTAGGTCACCGCGGCCTGGCTGAGGTAGCGCTCCAACGGCACTCCATCGAATTGGGTTGGGATGATGGGCAGAACCGGAAGTGTCCGCCGGGCCACGGGCTGTTCGATCGGAGGGGCGACACCGGAAGAGAGCCAGCCCGCGCTCGCGCACCCGAGCACTAGGGTGGAGGTGACGACGAGGACCGCCGCGACGGCATTCCGGCGCGTTGCTGCGAGCGAGAGTCGTCGAGGGATCCACCGGCTTCGGATCCTCCGACGACGCCTTCGGGCGACCATCCGTCCCGTGTTTGACGGAACCGGCCTCGCCCTCTTCCGGATATGGCTGGGTCCGAGGAAGGTGCGCAGGGGAGCACGGGACCGCCTGCGTGCGGGCCGCCGGCTCCGAGCGCGCCTCAGGAGGCCTTTGATATGGGCTCCCCAGCTACCTGATCGGGCTCGACCATCTGGCCCGTCGCCTTAGCCACTTCAGTCGCGGCGCTCATCACCCTGTTCTGTGCCGCCCACAGCTGCCTCTCCACCTCACTGGCGGCTGAGCCCCCCGTCCGAGCTCGCTCTGCAAAGTCCTCCGCGCGCCGCACCTCGTCCAGGAACCGGACCACACGGGCCCGAAGGTCGTAGTGACGTCGGGATTGTCCTCTCTCGGGGCGCCGCGGTACGGCGCCCATGGGCAGGCTGGTCAGCGCCCGATATCCGACGTGAACCAGCAGAGGGAGGCCCACCAGCAGCCGAACAAGCGCCCCCGGGGCGGCGGTGAGGATCAGGCCTAAGCCCAGAACCGCAGCCGCGGTGGTCCATGTCTCGCGTTCCCTCGTGGCCATCCAAACCGTAATTTTCATGGCTCCCCCCGGTGCCAGGTCGACGCTCCGCCCCGTAGAACCTCAATCATCGTGCCAACTAGTTGGATCGCTAGGAGACACGGTTCCTCTGGCACCTCATCTGCCGCGGCGGGCAAAGTTGTCCGGCATCTGCACTTCTTGTCGCCTGGACGCCCGTGCACAGCGCATCCCCGCGCCTGCACCTTCATCGGCGGGCGGCGGCGCCCGAAGAAAATCCGCGTCCGGAGTCGTCAGCGACAAGTGCTTCCCACACACCGGGTTAGAGACGGCGGCGCACGGGGCGGCACGCTTCCTGCTTCCATTCTCCCCTCAATTGGGCCCCCCAGGCACCTGATCCTCAAGAAGTCGAGGGATTCAAGATGCCTTCATGGTTGATGGTATGGCCCGACCGCCCGGGACTGTCTGTGCTGGTGGAGTTCGTGCTCCTCGTCTTCGTCATGTACGGGGCTCGCGAGCCGGCTCATCGCATGATCCAGGGCATCGCCAAGGCACTCACCCAAGGCTGCAAGCTCACGTCCGAGGCCGTCCGGGGGGTGCAGGCCCGACTCACCGAGCGCAATCGTGAGGTGTTGTTGAGCGAGGGGCTCCAGGAGACAGAGCGACAGATAGAAGAGGAGTTTCGGCGAATCTCCGCCTCGGTTGATCGTGATCTCGGCGGATATCCTGCCTTGCATCGACGCCTCGCCGATCAGGTGCATCGGATCGACGAAGACTACCGGCGCGCTACCGACACGCCGCCGGTACCCGAGCCGTGGAGTGAGATGATCCAGGCAGCGGGTGCGCTCGCCGAGCGCGCCAGCGCTCAGGCTCCCGCGGCCAGGGCGGTCGAAGCCCTGCGGGTCGCGACCCAGGACGCCCATGATGACGCCATGGAAACGTACATGGAGACCAGCCGCGATCGGCACGCGCTCCTGGCCAACCTGGTCCCGACTTGGCGTTCGATGGCTGCGACCCTCGGGCGTGTGGAGACGGCGGTCTCGGGCATCTTCGAGCGCTCCCGTCACCTCGATCGACTCATGGAGAGCTACCGTGAGATTGCGAAGAAGTCTGATGCTGCGGAGCGGGCACTTACCTCATCGTCGATGACCCAATTCGGTATCTCCACCATCGTGCTTGGCATTGCCCTGCTCGGCGGCTTCATCAATTTCCAGCTCATCGCTCTGCCCATGTCGGAGATGGTGGGTGCGACGAGTCGACTCGGTTCGATGCCGACCTCCGACGTCGCGGCACTGGTGATCATTCTCATCGAGATCACCATGGGACTCTTCCTGATGGAGTCCCTGCGCATCACGAGGCTCTTTCCGGTCATCGGACGCCTGGACCGGCGCACCCGGATCCGCATGGCATGGGCCACCTTCAGCATCTTGCTCATTCTGGCGGGTATCGAGTCCTCCCTCGCCTACATGCGCGACATGCTCGCCGCGGACCGCATCGCGTTGACCCAGACACTGGCAGGGGGCACGGCTCAGCGTCCGGAGTTCATGTGGATTCCTTCCGTGGGTCAGATGGTGATGGGCTTCATTCTTCCGTTCGCCCTCACGTTCGTCGCGATCCCCTTCGAGTCGTTCATCCACGCAGGACGGATCGTTGCCGGTCAAGTCGTCGCCGGCCTACTGCGCATGGTCGCCTTTGCAGTGCATCTCGTCGGGTTCGCGGCCGACCACATCGGCAAGGGCCTCAAGAACCTCTACGACATCATCATCTTCCTGCCGCTCAAGGTAGAGGACGTGATCATGGCCTCGCGTTCCTCTACTACGAAGAAAGCTGCAGACAAAGTCCAGGACCCGGATCGCGCGCCGGCTACGGCCTGAGCTCCGTCAAACACCCACAGGACGCTGAACAGGGAGGAACCATGAGTGGACGAATGATCCGGGCGTGGACGGTGCTGGCGGTCGGGGCGCTCACATGGGGTTGTACGGTGCCGCCGCGGGGCACTGGCGTCTTCTTGCTGATCGACACATCGGGTACCTACTCCGGCGAGCTCGCCGGAGCGCAAACGGTCGTCAACTACTTGCTGGGCACTCTCGACCCTGGGGACTCCTTCGGAGTCGCGCGGATCGACGGAGGGAGCTTCAGCGAGAAAGACATCCTTCTGCGGACGACGTTTGACGAGCGGCCCTCCGTGGCCAACGACCAGAAGCGCTTGGCGATGCAGACCGTGTCGCAGTTCGCGGACACGGTCGCAGCAGCGGCGCACACGGACATCACAGGTGGTGTCCTGCAGGCTGTCGAGTGGCTGAACGAGGTTGGTCCCGGAAGGCGGACGGTTCTCATCTTCTCCGATCTCGAGGAGGACCTCCCGGAGGGCTTCATACGGGACTTCCCGATGGAGCTAGCGGGTGTGCGTGTCATAGCCCTCAACGTCACCAAGCTTCAGCCCGACAACGTGGATCCGCGCGAGTACATGGGGCGACTCGAGAACTGGCGTGAGCGTGTCGAGGCGGGCGGTGGCGAGTGGGCCGTAATCAACGACATGGAGCGACTGCCCGTTGCTTTGGAGCTCTAACCTCGAATCGAACTCTACAGGTTGCCCTGGGGGGTGTTCTAATGAAATCGAAGAAGACCGAGTCGAAATCTCAGCGATCATCGGCGAAGCAAACGCAGCGAGATGCCTGGTGGAAGAAGGCGAAGGAGCCTAGGCGATTGGCGGCGGCCGAGACGAAGGACGCCTTCTCGCGCTACCTGCGGATGGCCGTGAAGGAGTAGGGACGGGGGTGTCCGGGCAGATGCACTGGGTCTTGTCGCCAGTTGACGCCCGAGGGGCTAGGGTATAGCTCCGTAGACTCTGCCCCCTTTTCGACTCGGCTGACCCGAGAGGCATCGATGAACTGGTCGACTCCGAAGATCCAACGCCGCCTCCGCTCGGCAATCACTCCCATGGCCGCGGCATGCGCTCTGAGCCTGTCGCTCGCCGCCGCCCCAGTGGCCGGCCAGGCGGGTCAGGCCCAGCGTGAGGGCCGAGCCCTGAGGATCGGAATCATCGGCTCGGGCGCGATGGGCGCTCCGCTGGGACTCCTTTGGGCCGAGGCGGGCCACCAGGTCCTGTTCTCGTCGCGCAATCCGAATGAGCTCATGGACCTCGTCCAGCAGGCTGCTCCACGGGCCAGCGCAGGCTACGCGGATGCGGCGGCCTATTTCGGTGACGTCATCGTGCTCGCGGTCCCGCCTAGCGCTGTCCCACAGCTCGGTGAGGACTTCGGCGACCTTATGCAGGGCAAGATTGTGATCGACCTCACCAATCCACGGGCGGACCGAGATGGAGAGATCACCGCGGAGTGGATGGCGATGGGTACGGGTGAGGCGATGGCGCAGTATCTGCCGGGAGTCCGACTCGTGAAGGCGTTCAACACCGTAGGCCCGCGCTTCTTCGCAAATCCCGTGAGGGAGGGCGAGATCGTCGGCGTGCCCATCGCCGGCGACGAACAGGAGGCGCGTGAGATCGCGGCCCAACTCGTGCGCGATGCTGGACTCGACCCGGTCATTGTGGGGCCGCTGCCCCGCTCCAAGGACTTCGACCGAGGCAGCCCCATATGGGAGACGGGTGCCTCAGCGAGGGAGATCCGCGAGACGCTAGGGGTCCGCTGAGGGCTTCGGCCGCGGGGTGCTGCCGGGACTGCGGTCTCCCCGTCTCGCGTTGAGCGGCCGGCCTCTGTAGGCTTACGCCCTACCGGAGGAACGGCTCATGATTACGACGCGCTACGAAGCCCCGACAACCGTCGTCGACGCGGTACGCTTGATGCAGGCCGACCCTGCCGCCAAGGCGTTGGCGGGCGGCACCGATCTCACGCGAAGAAAATTGATCGTCCCGTGGGTGCGCGCGGTCCTGGCGGCGGTCCTCCTCACGCCAGGCCTGGTAACCGCGCAGTCGGCGACAGTCCGCCAGTGGCAGTACACGCCGAGCTCGGACGGAGCCTCCTGCACGTTGGCGATCGAAGAGGTTCGCACACCTCAGCCGGGCGCGGGGGAGGTCCAGGTCCGGGTTCACGCGGTTTCACTGAACGGCCGCGACCGTGGCAGACTGGTGGGCCCCTGTCCGGTTAGGCCTGGACAAGCGCGGATCCCGCTCTCCGACGGCGCGGGCGAGGTGAGCGCCGTGGGGGAGGGCGTCACGCGGTTCGAGGTCGGCGATCGCGTCGTGGGCACGTTCTTCGGCGGCACTTGGCTCGAAGGTGACCGTCCGGAAGGCGTGATGCCGTTTCGGCGCGGCGGCCCGGGGGAAGGCATGCTCTCGGAAGTGGTCGTGGGCAGCGAGGACGGTTTTGTTGAGATCCCCACGCACTTGTCCTATGAGGAGGCCTCGACACTCACCACGGCTGGGGTCGCTGCCTGGGTGGGCCTCTTCAAGTACGGTCACCTCCAGCCCGCGGAGTACGTCCTGCTCGAGGGCACAGGAGGGGTCTCCAGCTTCGGCCTTCTCTTCGCTGTCGCGGCGGGGGCGAGGCCGATCATTACGAGCTCGAGTGACGAGAAGCTCGCGCGAGCTACTGAGCTCGGGGCGTTCGGGACCGTGAACTATCGGCGCGATCCGGACTGGCATGAGGCGGTGCTCGCGCTCACGGGTGGCCAGGGCGTCAAGCACGTGCTCGAAATCGGCGGCGCGTCTACCCTGCCGCTGGCACTCCAGACCCTGGGCATCGGCGCGCATGTGGCGCTGATCGGTGGTCTCACCGGTTTCGGAGGATCGATCCCGTTCAACGTCTTGTTCGACAAGGACGCGTCCGCCACCGGATTCCACGTCGGGTCTCGGCAGGACTTCGAGGACATGAATCGCTTCATGTCCGGTCACCGGATCCGCCCCCTCGTCGACCGCGTGTTCGAGTTCGAGGATGCGCCTGATGCGTTCGACTTCTATCTGAACGGGGACTTCATGGGGAAGGTCGTCATCCGGTTGTGAGCACGATTCGTTCGTCGATCGCGGGGTGGCCCTTCCGGGGCCGGTTCCGAGCCTCGCTTCCCGCCCGTCGGCGTGCATGCTGAATTACATCTGGACCGGACTGATCGCCTCGAGCCTCCTCTTCGCGATCTCTTATGACGCGGTGGACCTCACGCGCGATACGTACCGGAACGGAGAGCCCCTCCCGATTCGGCTGACGCTCCCCTCCGGGGATGACGGACAGGCCCGCCAGGTGCCAGTGCGCATCGAGATCGCGCCTGAGGCGTACGGGAGCTTCTACGGCACCGAAGAGCGTCCTTCCACTGCGTACGACGGGTACGTCATCCGCTCGCTGGAGGGGGCGCAGCTCCGGTTCGAGTCCGATGCGACGTTGCCGGAGCCTCTCGCCACGATCCAGGGTGTGTCGCAGTCGAGAGACGGTGAGCTCCAGGGTGTGTTGACGGGCTTCGGCGCTGCACTTCCGGCCGGGGCCGAGCTCGAGGCCGCGGTCCGCTTCGAGCCGGTGCGTTTCGTGAAACTCAACGGGATCGCCGCGGCCGCACTGTCGTCGGCGGAGACGGCCGCCACCATCGCGCTGAGCCTAATAGGAGTGCTCGCCCTTTTCCTGGGATTGCTGAAGATCGCCGAGCAGGCAGGCATCATTCACGCGATCGTGCGGCTCGTGCGCCCGGTCCTGAGGCACCTATTTCCAGAGATCCCCGAGGACCATCCGGCGCTCGGCATGATCGCACTCAACCTGGCAGCCAACGTGTTCGGACTCGGGAACGCCGCGACTCCGTTTGGCATCAAAGCCATGGAGGAGATGCAAAAACTCAACCCGACGGATGACACGGCGACGAACTCCATGGTGATGTTCCTCGCCGTCAACACGGCGAGCATCCAGCTCGTGCCTCCGGTGCTCCTGCTCGCGCTTCTGGGCCTTCAGATCAATGAGCTCGTATTCGCGATAATCATCACGACCGGCCTGTCGCTCGTGATCGCGGTAGTTGCGACGAAGCTCTACGGCCGACTCCCGAGCGTTCGGGCCTCCGACCCCAACCGGACCCAGGCGGCATCAGCCTCTGGCGCTCCGAGCTGAGGGGGGAGAGCCATGGAAGCTGCACGCGAGGCGATTAGCCTGCTCTCAGTCTTCGTGATTCCACTTATGCTCGTGGGCTTTCCGCTCTACGGCCTCTACAAACGAGTGCCCGTATACGAGGCCTTCGTCGAGGGGAGCAAGGAGGGCTTCCAGGTAGCGGTGCGCATCATCCCCTACCTGGTCGCGATCCTCTTCGCCATCGGCATGTTCCGTGCGAGCGGGGCGATGGACTTCCTGGCCGACGCCCTGGGACCAGTGCTGGCGTTCGTGGGGTTCCCGTCAGAGGTGCTGCCCATGGCCATCGTGCGCCCGCTCACTGGTTCGGGCTCCGCCGCTGTGGTGGTCGACATGATCCAGCAATACGGTGAGGACTCCATCTTCGTGAAGATGGCTGCGGTCATGTTCGGGTCGACCGAGACGACGTTCTATGTGCTTGCCGTCTACTTCGGCGCGGTCGGCGTCAAGCGTGCGCGCCATGCCGTTGCGGCTGGCCTGACGGCGGACTTCGCGGCGATGCTCATTGCGGTGTGGACCGTGCGCCTACTTTTCGGGTGATCGCCCCGACCCGAGCCCTGGCGAAATGCACTATCACCTGATCGGGATCGCCGGAACCGCGATGGGTTCGCTCGCTGGGCTTCTGCGCGCCAAGGGGAACGTCGTCACGGGATCAGACCAGGGCGTGTACCCACCCATGTCTACGCTCCTCGACGAGCTGGACATCGTCTATGCGCCCCGCTTCGGACCGGAGAATCTGGAGCCGGCGCCCGACTTGGTCATCGTCGGGAACGCCATCAGCCGGGGGAACGAGGAGCTCGAGACCGTGCTCGATCGTGGGCTCGCCTATACCTCCGCCGCGGCCGTCATTCGCGACGAGTTCCTCGCGGGCAAACACGTGCTCGCCGTGGCGGGAACACACGGCAAGACGACGACGACCTCGATCCTCGCCTGGCTGCTCGAGTGCTCCGGGTTGGCTCCTTCGTTCCTCATCGGCGGCGTCGCGGAGAACTTCGGCGCCTCGTTCCGGCTGACCGATTCGGACTACTTCGTGATCGAGGCGGACGAGTACGACACGGCCTACTTCGACAAGGGCCCGAAGATGTGGCACTACCGGCCGCGCACTGCGGTCGTCACGAACGTCGAGTTCGACCACGCGGACATCTATCGCGACGAGACCGCGTACCGCTTCGCGTTCGAGCGATTCGTGAACCTGGTCCCCCGGACGGGCACGCTCGTGATCGGGTGGGAGGGCGGCATCGAGCGCGAGTTGGCCGGACGGTCGCCGGCCCCGGTGGACTCGTACGGGATCGAAGACTCCGCGTCGGAGGGGGGACACCCGCTCTGGCGCGCCGACGGCGTCGCCTACGGCCCCGACACGACGACCTTCACAGTCGTGCACGAGGGCCGGGCCCTCGGTCAGGTGGAGACGCCGCTGGCGGGCGCTTTCAATGTGCGGAACTGCCTGGCTGCGCTTGCCTCCGCTCATGCCGTGGGCGCCCCTTGGGAAGCGCTGGCCGAGGGACTGCGGACGTTTCGCAGTGTGAGGCGCCGGCTCGAGGTGCGGGGAGAGGTTCGTGGCGTGACGATCATCGACGACTTCGCGCATCATCCCACCGCGGTGCGCGAGACCATTGAGGCAACGCACCAGCGCTATCCCGGCCGCAGGCTGGTCGCTGTCTTCGAGCCACGGAACTATACATCGCAGCTGCGCGAGTTCCAGGACCGGTTCCGTACCGCGCTCAAGGCGGCCGACCGCGTGGTGTTGGCCGGGCTCTTCCGGCCTGAGCGCTACGACCAGCGGACCGGTATGAACCCGACCGAACTCGTCACCGGACTCGAGGGCGACGGCGTGGACGCGACCTACATCCCCCGAGTGGACGACATCGTCGCGGCCCTGGTCTCAGAGGCGAGGTCGGGGGACGTGCTGCTGATCATGTCGAATGGAGGGTTCGGCGGGATCCACGAGAAGATGTTGGAGGCGCTGGGCAGCGGGGGCGCTGGCCGGTCACGCGGATAGCGCGGCTCCACCGCGCCGCGGGTCGGCTGCTCCCTCAAGACGGCCGTCCCCATCCACCATGACGGCCTGCGCGTCTCCCCAGGCGTCGGGCCTCTCGACCACCGTGTGACCCATCCCCTCCAGTTCGCGAACGACCGACGCCGGCAGGCAGTTCGGCTCCAGGTCGATGTGGTCCGGGAGATGCTGATGATGGATGCGGGGCGCTGCGATCGCCTCGGTGAGTCCCATCCCGTGATCCAAGATGTTCGAGATTACCTGAAACACGGTGGTGATGATCGTCGCGCCCCCAGGTGCGCCCAGGACTAGGCGCAGCCCCTCGTTCTCGTCCAATACGATCGTGGGCGTCATCGCGGATAGCATACGCTTGCCCGGCTCGATGGCGTTGGCCGCTCCCTGGATCAGGCCGAAGTGGTTCGGCGTGCCGGGCTTCGCGGTAAAGTCGTCCATCTCGTTGTTGAGCAGCACGCCAGTCCCTTCTGCGACCCACTTGCTGCCGTACCAGGTGTTCAGGGTGGTGGTCATGGCGACCGCATTGCCTTTGGAGTCGACGATGGACACGTGCGTGGTGTGGTCGCCCTCCCTCCCCCTGCCCAGGCCGGGGCCGACCTCTCCGGACGGCGTGGCCCAGTCGTCGATCTCCAGGCCTCTCCTCGCTCCATAGGCCGACGAGGCCAACTCGGCTATAGGGACCTCCACGAAGTCGGTGTCCGCCAAGTAGTGGTTCCGGTCCGCGAACGCCCGCTTCCACGCTTCGGAGAGGAGGTGTACGTGCTCCGCACAGTGCCACTCGAGCCCGCCGAGCTCCAGGCCTGCGAGCATGTGGGCCGTCTCTGCGAGGGCCACGCCACCGGACGACGACGGTGGCATGGAGAGGACCCGGTGCCCACGGTACGTGAAGGCCAGGGGCTCCCGCCGCGCCACTTCGTAGGACGCCAGGTCGGCCAGATCTAGGATCCCCCCGTGTCGGAGCATCGCTTCCACCAATAGGGTGGCTGTGGCGCCACGATAGAAACCGTCCGCTCCGTGCTCCCGGATGCGTTCGAGCGTAAGCGCTAGGTCGGGTTGGCGGAGCGTCTCGCCCTCTCGCGGCGGCCGTCCTTCTGGCAGGAAGACCGTCGCGCTTTCTGGGAAGCGCGCGAGCCCCTGCACGATGTGCGGTGGATACGAACGGACGAATCTCGGCGTGGCCCGGAACCCTCGGGCAAGCTCGATCGCCGGCTCCACCAGCCCCGCCCATGGGAGGGAACCCAAGGCGCGGTGGGCCTCCCAGAGACCCTTCACTGAGCCGGGTGCTGCAGCGGCGAGCGGACCGACCTGGGAGTGCTCTGACACATCGCCACCGGCGTCGAGGAACATGTCCGCCGTGGCCGCGTGTGGGGCGGTGCCCCGGTAGTCGAACGCTTCCATGCGACCGTCCGCCATCCGCGCGAGCAGGAAACCGCTGCCGCCCAAGTTTCCGGCCTCCGGATTGACCACCGCGAGAGCGAAAGCGGCGGCGACTGTCGCGTCGACCGCGTTGCCGCCAGAGGTCAGCACGGCAACCCCCACCTCGGAGGCGTGGCGGTCGGTCGTGGCGACCATTCCTTCGGGAGATCTCGCGCGTTGGGTCGATGGCATCGATAATCCTACGATGAATGGACTGCCTTCCGCGACGCGACCGCGTGCGCTCGCCCCCGGGACTCGAGTCGCGCTGGTGGCGCCCGCGGGCCCAATCGACCCCGAGCGCATTGCGGCGTCCGAGACCAGGTGCCGCGCCCTCGGCCTCGAGCCGGTCGTGTTCCCGTCTGCTGGGGCGCGCGACCGATACCTGGCGGGGACCGACGACGAGCGGCTGACGGACCTCCAGGCCGCGTTCGACGATCCGGACATCGGAGCCGTTTGGGCACTCAGGGGCGGCTACGGGACACTACGAATCCTCGAGCGACTCTCGCTCGAGCGGCAGCGGGTGGACCCCATCCCATTCATCGGGTTCAGCGACAACACCTCGCTTCACGTGAGGCACGCTGAGCTCGGTGTGATCTCGTTCCATGGCCCGCATCCGCAGGCAGAGCCCGCGGGCGAGGCCGAAGCCTGGTTCCGACGTGTACTGTTTCAGGCGGAGCCAGCGGGCGCGCTGCCGCTGCCCGATGGCGACCCCCAGCCGCAGAGCCTAGTGCCGGGTGTGGCCGAAGGGCGCCTCGTGGGTGGCAATCTGGCCATCTTGGCTGCCCTGTGCGGGACGCGCCACGCACTTGATGCGGAGGGCAACATCGTCTTCCTCGAGGACGTCGGCGAGCCCGCTTATCGGATCGACCGCATGCTCCTGCAGCTAGAGCGTTCGGGGGCTTTGGCCGGGGCGGTGGGGCTCGCGTTCGGCCGCTTCACCGACGACAGAGAGGACACAGAGGACAGGACCTCGGGGGTCGGCGATGTGCTTCGAGAAGTTGCGGAGGGCTTGGGCATCCCGGGCGTTCTGGACCTGCCGTTCGGCCATGTCGAGAGCAACTTCGTCCTTCCCGTTGGGGTGCGGGCGCGCCTGGATGCTAATACCGCGGCGCTGACGCTCCTCGAGCCGGCGGTCGCGTAGCTCCCCGAAGCTCACTTCCGCAGGCTCTCCCGATGCCCTATGCATAACGCCCGAAAACGGGGTCGTTGAGGTCGGCTTCGAGCGCGCAGCCCCGGTTGCTCGCCCCGCGCCGCAAGAGGACTAAGGCATGCAATTTCGAGTGGCGATCTTGGGTTGTGGCACCGTAGGCGGTGGTGTGGCGCGCATTTTACTCGACCAGGCCGATGCACTCCGCGGCCGAGTGGGTGGCGAGATCGAGTTGGCCCGCATCGTTGACCTCTTTCCGGGGCAGTCGTCGGAGCGACACGGCATCCCACGCTCCCTCTACGCGGGCGAAGGCGCCGAGCTTGATCGGGAACAGGCGTCTGCCGAGATCGAGCGCGTCCTGGCCGACCCGAGCATCGACCTCATCGTCGAGACCATCGGCGGCAGCGGCGAGGCGATCCTGCGTACCACTCGGGCGGCGCTCGAGCACGGCAAGCACCTGGTGACCGCCAACAAGGCGTTGCTGGCCGCACACGGCGAGGAGCTGGTCGCGGCGGCCCGGGAGCATGGCAAAGGCCTCGGGTTCGAGGCGGCGGTCTGCGGCGCGATCCCGATCATCAACGGATTGAGGGAAGGTCTCACCGGGGACGAGATTCTGTCGATCTCCGGGATCATGAACGGGACGAGCAACTTCGTCCTTTCGCAGATGGCGTCGGAGGGGCAGAGCTTCGCATCCGCGCTCGCCGATGCGCAGGCCATGGGCTACGCGGAGGCCGACCCGACGCTCGACATCAACGGTGGTGACGCCGGGCACAAGCTGACGATCATGCTGCGTCTCGCTTTCGGACTCGACGTCGCCTTCGAGGATCTGCCCCGTCAGGGCATCGACACGGTCACGGCCGGTGAGGTGGCGTTCGCCCACGAGATGCAGGGCGTGATCAAACTCATCTGCCATGCACAGAAGGAAGGCGACACCGTCTACGCCGCGGTCCGCCCCATGATCGTGAAGCGCGGCAACCTGCTCTCCAAGATCGACGGCGCCACCAACGCCGTCCGGGTGGTCGGTCGATATGCGGGCGTCAATATGATGATCGGCCAGGGGGCCGGGTCGCTCGAGACCGGAAGCGCGATCGTCTCGGACATCGTCTTCCTAGCCCGCTATGGCGACCATGCGCCGCCCGAGCCGCCGAAGAGCGGCCTGCGCCTCCGCCCGCTCGGCGATCTCCAGATGCCCTACAACATCGTGTTCGAGACCGCCGACGTGCCGGGCATTACCGGCATCGTCGCCACGGCGATCGGGCGTCAGGCGATCAACATCGACTCGGTCAGCCACAACCGGCACGAGAACGACAACGCTGAGTTCGCGATCGCCACGATGCCGTGCACCCGAGCGCAGATCGACCGAGCGGCGAAGGACATCCAGGACAATCATCCGGGCAGTCTGCTCAGCGAGCCGAGGGTTCTGCCGATTCTGGTGTGAGTCGGGCGTTGGCGGATCGCACCTATCCGCTCGCGAGACCCTTCGAGGCGACGCGGCTCTCCGTCACCCCGAGCAAGCCGTCCACGAGAAGCGCGAGCACCGCCGCCGGGATCGCCCCGGACAGGATCATGCGCTGGTCCGTGAGCGCGAGACCCGCCACGATCGGGTCGCCCAGGCCGCCCGCTCCTATGAACGCCGCGAGCGTCGCAGTTCCCACGTTGATGACAGCGGCAGTCCGCACGCCCGCCATGATCACCGGGGCCGCTAGGGGAAGTCGCACATGTCGCAGGAGCTGCCACTCGGTCATGCCGAGGGCCCGGGCAGAATCGACGGCAGCAGCGTCCGCTCCGCTGACCCCCGTGTAAGTGTTGCGCACGATGGGAAAGAGCGAGTAGAGGAAGAGCGCCGTGACGGCCGGCACCACGCCGATGCCGAGCAGGGGGATCATGAAGGCGAGGAGCGCTATGCTCGGGATGGTCTGGAGGAGCCCGACGGCCCGGATCACCCACTCGGCCGCCCCACCCGCTCGCTCCAACACGAGCCCGAGCGGGATCGCGACTACGGCCCCCGCGACCAGCGAGAGCAGAACGAGAAGGACGTGTCGGCGGGTCTGAGCGAGCGTAGCCGCCCTGCGCTGCCACAGGTAAGCGATGAGCGATCCGTTTCGGGTGTCTTCACGAAACGCCTCGGGCGCACCCGCGTCGACGAGCCCGAGACCGCGCAATGCGTCCGCCGATACTCGCTCGACGCTCTCGCCACCGATCTCGACCCGCCGGTTCAGCTCCCGCATGCTGGACTCTGTGATCCGGCCTGAAAGCTCGGTGAGTGCGGCCACGGCGCCCGGCATATCCGCGAGCCGTGCGCCAATGAGTGCGGCTGCGTCGTAGGGGGGGAAGAAGTTGCGGTCGTCCTCGAGCACCGTGAGGCCGTAGCGCGCGATCTGTCCGTCTGTGGCGTACCCGTCGATCACGTCGACTTCGCCGGCCGCCAGAGCTTCGTACTTGATGGCCTGGAGGAGTGCGCGCACCTGGCCTGGCTCGAGCCCGTATGCAGCGCGAAGTCCAGGTAGACCATCGGACCGTCCGATGAAGTCGGGTGAGAGTCCGGCGATGAGCGCGCTCCCCTCGCGGGCCAGGTCGGAGAGCGTCGCGAGCCCGAGAGAGTCCGCCGTTTCCGGTCGCACCGCCACGGCGTAGGTGTTCTGGAACCCGAGTGGAGGAAGCCACCGTATGCCCCATCGCTCCGTGAACACAGAGGCGACCCTGCCATAGGCCTCCTCACGCGAAGTAGACGGATCTTCCCCGAGGATCGCGAGCAGTCCCGTGCCCGTGTACTCCGGGTAGACGTCGATGTCTCCTCGCCGCAGTGCCTCGAACGCGATTTCTGTGGCGCCCAAGCCAGGCCGCCGATCCACAGTGAAGCCCCTCGCCTCGAGCAGCTGGGCAAACATCTCAGCGAGCACGAACGACTCGGCGAACGGCTTGCTCGCTACGACGACCGGCCCCTCGACCTGGGCGGTTAGGCGGACGGGAGCCACGAGAAGAGCGACGACGGCGAAGGTCCAGGTTCGGCTCACGCCACGCCCGCCTTGTCGAGCAGCTCCGACACGTACGCCGTCGCCGGTTGCTCGCGCAGTTCCGCCGGCGCGCCGGCCTGCTCGACGCGCCCGCTCCTCATGACGACGACCTGATCGGAGAGACTGAAGGCCACACGCAGGTCGTGTGTCACGAAGAGCGTCGTGAGCCCGAGCTCCGCCCGGAGCTCCGAGAATGTGCGCTGAACGTCGAGACGCGTGATGGCGTCCAAGGCGCCGAACGGCTCGTCGAGGAGGAGGACTTCGGCTCCACCGGCGAGCGCCCGCGCGAGCGCAGCGCGTTGCCGTTGGCCGCCAGAGAGCTCCCTCGGCCATCGATTCCGGAACGTCTCGGCCGGGAGCCCCACCAGGTTAAGCGCGCGCTCAGCCTTCTCCCATGGATTCGAGACACCGAGTAGCCAGGGGACCAGCTCCGCGTTGCGGGCTACCGTCCAGTGCGGGAGGAGCCCGCCGTCCTGCGCGACATAGCCGATCGACCGACGGAGCTGGACGGCATCCAGCGAGGCGACGTCCGACCCGTCCACGTGGAGGCTCCCCGCGTCCGGCTCGACCATGCGGTTGAAGGACCGAAGCAGGGTTGTCTTGCCCGACCCGCTCTCGCCGACGAGCGCCGTGCACGAACCGCGAGGTACGCCAAGCGACACCCCGTCCAGGGCGGTGACGGATCCGTAGCTCTTCGTGACCTGTCGCGCCTCGAGAATGATCGCCTGTTCTCCCTGCCGATATGGTGCCCCCTGCAATCCAGGGGACCTCGACCTGAGCTAGGGCGCCAGGGCTCCCCGCTTCTCCAGTACCGCCTCCGCCAGTCGCTCCAGCACCGGGACCGTCTTCTCCCAACCGAGGCAGGCATCCGTGATGCTCTGGCCCTTGATCAACCGGTCACGGGGCTCACCCTCCGTGTGCTTTTGCCGCCCATCGACGAGGAAGCTCTCGATCATCACGCCGAAGATGGATCGGCTCCCTCCTGCGATCTGTTTCGCGAGATCATCGGCGACGCTGACTTGCTCGAGGTGATCCTTGCCGCTGTTGGCGTGACTGCAATCCACCATGAGGCGGGGCGCCAGGTGGTGACCCTCGAGGGTTGCGACGACATCGGCGATGTGCTTGGCCGAATAGTTCGGCCCGTTCTTTCCACCTCTGAGGATGACGTGGCAGTCCTCGTTGCCCCCGGTCGCGACGATGGCCGCGACACCTTGCTTGGTGACCGAGAGGAAGTGGTGGGGGTTCTTCGCCGAGAGGATTCCGTCGACGGCGACGCTCACGCTGCCCGCCGTACCGTTCTTGAAGCCGACCGGCATGGAGAGGCCCGAGGCGAGCTCGCGGTGCACCTGGCTCTCTGCGGTCCGGGCGCCGATGGCCCCCCATGAAACGACGTCGGCGTAAAACTGCGGGGTGATCGGGTCGAGGAACTCCGTCCCGGCCGGGAGTCCGAGGTCCGCGACGTCCAGAAGGAAGCTTCGCGCCGCCCTCAGGCCTTGGTTGATCGCGAAGCTGCCGTCCAGGTCGGGGTCATTGATGAGACCCTTCCACCCCACGGTCGTACGCGGCTTCTCGAAGTAGATCCGCATCACGATGTTGAGCGACTCGGCGAGCTCACGACGCGTCTCGGCCAGAAGCCCCGCGTATTCCAGGGCCGCATCTGTGTCGTGGATCGAGCACGGCCCCACCACGACGAGCAGACGATCGTCTCCCCGGCCCCAGAGTTCCCCCGCGATCTCCTCACGGGCCTGAGCAACCGTGGCCGAGGCCGTCTCGGTCATCGGCAGGTCCTCCATGAGGATCGCCGGAGCGATCAGCGGGCGGAGGTCTTGAATGCGGAGGTCGTCTGTGCGGCGGAACATCGGATCGTGGGTTTGAGGGCCTGCGCCTTAACTGGCGAGTGAATGTAGTCGGGTCGAGGCCCGGGAGAAGCCACCGAGCCCGGATCGCTTAGCCGCCGGCTGGTGGGCTGGGGCGCTCTCGCATGACCAGTCGGGGTAGCCCGCCCTCCTTCGTCAGGAGCAGTGTGCGTTCGACGCCATCCTTTTCCAGCACGAGCACCTCTTCCTGAAGGTCGATCCCCCTCCACCCATCGTCCACGCTTTGCTGGTGGAGGTGCTCGAGGGACTTCTCGGGCTGCGGGGGATCTGGCCAGCTCACGGATTGATCCGCCGCATTCACGGTGGCCGCACAGTTTTCCAGAAACGGAAGCGGAGCCGGGTAGCCCGGTGGGCGGCTCGGCGACGCAGGATACTCCTGCATGGGCACCGAATGTCGGGCTCCCCCGCCCACGAAATCGAGGCGGAAGCCTCGAGGATCGGCCGGGTCGCGGACGATCTGGGCGGGCCCGTTGGGCGTCATGATCTCCTCGAAGTCGGATTCGCCCGACTTGAAGCGCTCGGCCGCTTCCTGCATGCGGCGAAAGAGGTCTGCGTCCATACGTCGGCTCGCTACTCCGCCCCGAAGAGCGCGGTAAGGTCGATTCCCAGCGAGACCTCCGAGGCGGGTGCCCAATCCAGCGTATCGGCTGCGCCAAGAACGAGCGGGGCCTCGGCGCTTTCGGCGAGCTTCCAGATCTCCACCGTACGCCCGTCCGGATCGACCACCCAATATTCCCCCACGCCGTAGAGTCGGTAGCGCTCCAGCTTGATACCACGGTCCCGAGCGGCGGTGGACGGAGAAAGCACTTCCACCACGAGGTCGGGCGGGCCCTCGACGCCACGGTCGGTTACGAGGTGGGTGCGATCGTTCCGCACGAAGAGGATGTCGGGCTCGAGGTAGTCCCCTTCAGCGAAGAGGACGTCCAAGGGGCTGACGAAGACCTCTCCGAGATCGTTCGATCGGACGAACACGTTGAGGAGCGTCACCATGTCCGTGACGATTCTCTGATGCCGTCCCGTCGGCGACTGCGTCACGCACAACTCCCCGTCGATGATCTCGTGCCGGGTACTGCCCTCGCTCGGCAGACGTGCGAACTCCGAGTACGTCCAACGTTGGCGCGTGCTCTTCGCCTCCATGGCATCTCCTCCTCCCGTGCAAGCTAGCCGGCGCGTCGCGACGGGTACAACGATGCCGAGCGGAAGAGGGCGACTCGATGGGGACATGGGACGTTCGGCGCCGCCATTGTGGACGCCGACCATCATCAATCTCTTTTGTTTCTGGCAAGCGGCGGTCTAACTCTCCTAGGGACAAAGCTCGCGGGATTGACGAGCCTGCCGTCCCCCGGAATTGCGTCGGTCCAGCTTGGAGCCGATTCTTCGTCGCCCATTTCAAACCCGCACAGCGGAGTCGGTCGGTGTCCTATTACGCGACGATCATCACGACGCTCGGCACGCTCGCCCTGGTGGCGGTAGCGTTGGCGCTCGGGCTGGGCGCGGCGCTGTCCTCAGCGGGCGGACGTGAACGGCTGCGTGGCGCGCTCGTCGGTAGCGAGCGGCACGCGATAGGGTGGGCCTGGGGCGTATCGCTCATCGCGATGTCGGGGAGCCTCTACCTGTCCGAGATCGCGCACCTACTGCCATGCTCACTCTGCTGGTACCAGCGGATCGCGATGTATCCCCTCGTCTTCGTCCTGGGGGCCGGTCTGTTGCGTGATGACCCGAGCGTCTGGCGCTTCGCGATTCCACTGCCCGTGCTCGGCTTCCTCATCGCGGTATACCACGTGACTATCCAGTGGAGGCCCAACCTGGACGTCGGCACATGTGCGACCGGCGCTCCCTGCACTGGTCGCTACCTCTCCGTATTCGGGTTCATCTCCATTCCTACCATGGCCGCCGCGGCTTTCCTTCTGATCACGGTGTTGTTGCTCGTGGTCCGGACGTTGGAGCGAGAGGGCTAGTAGCGCTCCTCGTCGTCTGTCGGCATGAGCGGTAGTCGCTCCGACGGCACTCCGTCGACCGTGGCGCCGCCATGCATGAAGCTCTGGGCCATCGCGAGGAATGGTGTGGGGAAGTTGAGCGTCGGTGTCGACAGTCGGTCGAGCGCTCCGATCTCTGTGTCGTCCAGCGTCACGTCGAGCGCAGAGAGATTGTTCTCTAGCTGATCCATGGTGCGGGCACCGATGATCGTCGAGTCGACGCCCGGCCGGGCCTGCACCCAGGCCAGCGCGACGGCAGCGGGAGTCGTCCCGTGCGCACCGGCGACGCGGACGAGCTCGTCGACGATGGAGAACGTCTGCTCGTTCAGATACATCTTCACGCGCTCGCCCCGCCCCGGCTCGACTTCGTTCACGTTCTCCCGCGTGTACTTTCCGGTCAACACGCCGCCCCGCAGAGGTGACCATGGTGTGATGCCGAGGCCGAACTCCTGCGCCATGGGCACGAGCTCGCCTTCCACAGTGCGCTCGATGAGCGAGTACTCGATCTGGAGGGCCACGAGGGGGGTCCACCCACGAAAGGCGGCCATGGTCTGTGCCTGCGCCACCTTCCACGCAGGGGTGTCCGAGAATCCGATGTAACGGACCTTGCCCGCCGACACGAGGTCGTCCAGGGCCCGCATCGTCTCTTCGATGGGCGTGAACCTGTCCCAGAGGTGCATCCAGTACAGGTCGATGTAGTCTGTTTGTAGTCGTCGCAGCGACTCGTCACAGGCTGCGGTAAGAGACTTCCGGTTCGCGCCGCCCGCGTTCGGATCGCCCGGGAAAAGGTTGCCGAAGAACTTCGTGGCGAGCACGAGCTCGTCTCGGCGGAGTCCGCGTTGGCGGATGTAGTCGCCGATGATTTTCTCCGAGTGGCCCTTGGTGTAGAGGTTGGCCGTATCGATGAAGTTGCCGCCGGACTCGATGAATCGAGTGAGGATGTCCTCGGAGTCGGCGATGCTCGAGCCCCAGCCCCAGTCGTCCCCGAAGGTCATTGCACCGAGGCAAAAGGGACTGACGCGAAGGCCGGACCGTCCGAGGGTTACGTAGTGATCGAGCGGCATCGGAACTCCATGCGTTGGGAACGGGACCGCCAACACTCTTGGCGATAGCCGCGACGGGCAAGTGCCTAGCCTCTCGTCGCCGACTATGCTGGACCCGGCCACGACCCCACTCCGTAAGGCGAGCGACCATGTCCTTCGTCCAGCCCCTCCCGCCCGACCACGACGACGAGGTCCGTCGGCTTGCGGACTTCTTCAACGAGACACTCGGGTTCTGCCCGAACAGCGTGCTGACCATGCAACGCCGCCCAAGGATCGCCCGCGCGTTCATCGAGCTCAACATGGCGGTGATGGAGAACCGAGGGCGGGTCACGAGCGCGCTCAAACGACTCATCGCGTACATCTCTTCGTACGCGGCGGGGTGCCGCTACTGCCAAGCTCACACGATCCGCGCGGCCGAGCGCTACGGCGCGGAGGCCGACCAGATGACGCACATCTGGGAGTACCGGACGCACACGGCGTTTAGCGACGCTGATCGTGTGGTCCTCGACCTCGCGGTGGCGGCGTCGGCGGTTCCGAACGCCGTCGACGCGGAGCTGCAAACGCGCGTGCGTGAACACTGGGACGACGGCGAGATCGTTGAGATCCTGGGTGTGATCGCCCTCTTCGGCTACCTCAACCGGTGGAACGACAGCATGGCGACTGAACTGGAAGAGGGCGGCCTGGAGTCAGGCCGCGAATGGCTAGCCGCGCAAGGTTGGGAGGTCGGCAAGCACGTCTAGGGACTGTACGTTGGCTTGTCTGGGCGTTGCTCACCTGCCGTGACGTGGAGCTCCAGCCAGTTCTCCCGCGGCGGCACCGCACACACGGAGTACTCTGTGAACACGCACGGCGCGTTGTAGGCACGGTTGAAGTCGATGGTCGTCCAGCCGGCCTCGTCCGGTAGGGGAGCGCTGAGAAAGCGTCCTCCCTGGTACGTGTTCACCGTCGCCGTCGAGTCCCACATGACGATGAAGAACGATCGCGAGTTTACGCCTGCTGTGGCGATCAGGCTGTGCTCACGACCCTCGGCCTCAAACACGAGCTCGCCCGGAGCCCGGAACTCGACCAAGCCCCCCGTCACATCGGCGAAGTGCAGGATGCGTGGCTCGTCGTACTCCTCGAAGCGCGCGGCCACCCGCCAGTCCTGACTCACAGGGTAGTAGTCGGGCAGGACGAACGTCTCCCGGATGGGCGAGTCCTCGTCCCAGGTCCTGAGCCAGAGCCGGTCGCTCCCCGGCTCCTGGTGGATGCGCATCCCTAACGAGCCCAAGGCAAGCCGCGTCGTGTTGCCGGAGCGGTCGTTCTCGAGGATGAGCGGCTCGGTTACCGGTGTCTCGCTCACGGCGTCGCCGCCTGCCGGATCGGGCGTGCGCACGCGAATTCCAGAAGTCGACTCGGGGATGAGTGTCACGACCTGCCCGACGCGACGCAGCGTGCCTGCGACCGGCGGCGAGTCCTCGGCCGGTAGGCTCATCGTGAGGGACGGGTCCGATCCGAACGCTGTCTCGCCCTGAGGGATGTCCCACAGCCCATTCCAGAGCACCGATCCTCCGGGTGGTGTCACCAGGCGACGTTCGCGAGTGCTTCGCCACTCCTCATGCTCGGCGAGGAGTGCGTCGGTTGCGACAGGGGGAGGGTCGGGCCAATCGACGGTGCAGCCCACGAACATCAGGGTCGCGGCGCCGATCAGTCTGCTATTGAAGCGCATCGGGTGAAGCTGATGGGCTGAGGTGGCTGGGGCAAGCAACGCGGTCAGCAGGCCCGAGGATGCAGGAAACACTTACATCATGCATTGTGTTTCCAGCCAACCGTGGCGTCACATGAGGTGATCGAGGTCTGGGCAAGCCTTTTCCGTACTCAAAAGCGAGACCACGCATGACCATCGCCGCGAACGGCGCGTTGCATACGCTTTGCGTTCTGTTTGGTGTCATGGTCCTTCCAGAGGAATCGAACGCTCAGCAGCCGTCGGCCGGGAGGAGCGTGGTCACGGCCGCGGGAGATCGGTACCGCGCGGGCGCCATCCATCGCTTGGTTCTGGGACGACACTACCGAGACCTCTGGACGACCCCGGTAGAAGTCGAGGTCTTGGATCTCTCTACCTTCGCGGGAGGCATCACACCTCTTCAGCGAGGGGGAGGAATGTCGACCCGCTCGCTGAGATTCCTGGGATCAGACGGTCGGGAATACTCCTTTCGCTCGGTGGACAAGGACCCGACTCCGCTCCTCGCCGACGTCCTTCGTGAGACCGTCGTAGCCGACCTCGTACAGGATGGAATCAGCTCTGCCCATCCCTACGGCGCTCTCGTGGCGGCGCCCCTAATGGAGGCGGTGGGCGTTCTTCACGTGACTCCGCTACTCAGGGTCATGCCGGACATTCCGGCACTCGGTGAGTTCAGGGCCGAGTTCGCCGGGATGCTCGGCCTCATCGAGGAACGTCCCGACGAGAATGACGGCGAACGCGCGCCGTTCGAAGGCGCGGTTCGGGTCATCGGCCACGAAAGATTGACGGAACGGGTCGACGAGAGTCCGCGCGATCGAGTGGACGCCCGAGCTTTTCTGACGGCCCGTATAGTCGACGTCTTCCTCGGCGATTGGGACCGCCATCGCCGCCAGTGGCGGTGGGCTACGTACGACGATGGCGATGAGCGGTCCTGGGTACCCATTCCCACCGACCGGGACCAAGCCTTTTCGAAGTTTGACGGGATCATCCCGCGGGTCCTGAGCCTCTACCAGCCCCAGTTCGTGAGGTTCGAAGCAACCTACCCGAGCATTGACAGGCTCCACTGGAATGGGAGGGCGTTGGACCGGCGGTTCCTTTCGGAACTCGACAGGCCGGTGTGGGATTCGATCGCAGCATCGGTTCAGGCGAGCCTGACCAACGCGGTCATCGAAGATGCGGTTGGTCACCTACCGGCTGAGATTCTCGCGAAGAACGGCCCCGACTTGATGAGCGCGCTTAAGGTGAGGCGAGACGACCTCATGGAGCCGGTCGCGGCTCTGTACGAGTTGCTCGTCGAGGCGGTAGACCTCCACGCGACGGACATTGCCGACTTGGCCGTCATCGATCGTACCGACCCCGACTTCGTGACGGTTTCGCTGGCTGACGCCGAGTCACCTGAGGCTCCCTATCTCCAGCGTCGGTTCAGCTCCGATGAAACCCGTGAGATCCGCGTCTATATGAAGAGGCGCGATGATCGGATCATAGTCCGCGGAGAAGGTGGTTCCGGCATCAAGATCCGCGTGATCGGTGGCCCGGGTGATGACGTGTTTCAGGTCGAAGACTCGCAACGAGGGCTCGACCTTTATGACTCAGGGGGCCAAACCACGGTATCGGGATCCAGCTCGGGCCGCATCGACGACAGGAGCTTTGACGAGTGGGTTTGGAGTGAGGAAGACCGGGACCAGCCCCGCGATTGGGGGGGGCGGACCCTACCCATCTTCATGTCGCTGTTCAACTCGGACATGGGATTCTTCCTCGGCGCCGGCGTCCGGTTCGAACGCTACGGCTTTCGCAACGATCCTTTCTCGTCGGCGTTCGATGTCAGTGGCGGTTTTTCTCCCACCGAACGGACGGGACGAGTGGGATTTGCGGGGCGTCTGCATCGCTCGAACTCTCCCGTCTTCTCTGCCTTCCAGATCCGCTACTCCGGACTCGATGTGCTCAATTTCCATGGGTTCGGCAATGACACGCCGACGCTCGGAGATAGCTTCCACGAGATCGACCATGAACTAGCGTCGTTCGAAGCGTCTGTTGGTGTCAGCGGAGGCACGGGCCTGGAGCTGGCGCTCGGCCTGGTGGCGTCCCGATCCAGTACGGCCGAGGGCTCCGGCCTTTTCTTCAGCGGTCTGCGCGACACTCTCTATGGCGCCGTCGACTTTTGGCAGGTCGGGACCACCGCAAGCCTCGTGTACGATCCAGCGGTGGACCCTAACGAGTCCTCCAATCGCCTTCGCCTCGACATCCAGGGAGCGACGTTCCCGAGCGTTCTCGATGTCGTCACACTGTTCACCAGGGCAGATGGAACGATATCGGCTCTGCTATCGCCATCCGTCTCGTGGCCAATTTCCGTTGCGCTGCGAGTCGGCGGCAAGAAGCTCTGGGGCGACCAGTTCCCGTGGGATGAAGCTGCCTTCCTGGGTGGTACCGAGACGGTCCGGGGGTTTCGGAGACAGCGGTTCGCCGGAGACGCCGCGGTATTCGGAACCGGCGAGCTTCGCGTTCGCCTAGGGAATCCCCGGATCGTGGTCCCCGTGGATATGGGCCTATTCGGATTCGCCGATGGCGGGCGTGTGTACTTTGATGGCGCGTCACCCGGAGGTTGGCACACGGGCGTAGGGGGCGGGGTTTGGGTCTCGCCGCTCGGCCAGCCCTATCTGCTGCGCGCCGGTTTCGGTGTCAGCGACGTCGAGGGGACGCAGATCTACATTGAAACGGGACTGCCCTTCTGAAGACTCCTAAAAGAGCGACCAGAGGACATTGAGGCGCGTGCTGAGGAACGCAGGCCGAGTCGCCGGTGAGGGCTGACGACTAGGGCGCGAAGCATCTCGGGAGGAAACGTTATGAGGGCTACGGGAATGATGGGACAGGCGCTCGGCTACGCGGTTGTGTCGCTTATCGGGGTCGCGACCGTGCCAGCGGAGGGCGAGTCGCAGGGCCGGGAGGCCCAGGAGGCCCCCTTCGTCATCGACTTCCGTGACGCGGAATGGGGCCCACCAGGTACGACGCCCCGGTTTCCCCGCGGCGTGCAGACCGCACAGCTCGGCATCGATCCTGACAACGGCGGACCGACATACCTAGCCCGCTTCCCGACTGGTTCCCACTTCGACTTGCATTGGCATACGAACGCCGAGTACGTCGTCGTGCTACAGGGAAGAGTGACCATCGTCCTGGGTGAAGAGACGCACGCACTGTCGCCCGGAAGCTACGTGGTCATTCCCGAGAGGATGCGTCACTCATGGGACGTGCCGGCCGGCGAGGACGCGGTGATTCTGGTGCGGCGCCGCGGCCCGGCCGACTTCCACTTCGTGGATCCGTAGACCCGAGCCGCAGGACGCTTTTGGTTCGGCTTATCACCCCAGCCAAGCGGAACACGGTCAACATTTTCGAGTAGGAATGTGCCTTGTACCAAAAGGTACATGGTTGGTCTGGCCGGACAATCGCCGCCGCTCCTCCTGGCCGCCCAAGCTGTGGCCGCCGAAAGCGACTCGTCGATGGACTTATCTATGATTGGATCGCTCACGGCACGGCGGGGGTGGACCGCGGCCCTGCTGGTGGGGGCCCTGGGGGCGAGTCCTCTAGGCGCTCAAGTCAGTGATCCGGACGACTCGGAGAGCGCCGACGAGCTTGCCACCGCGGCACTCGCTCGAGTGGTGCCGCGCCCCGCCGCTTTGGATGCGGCCCGCCAGCTAGGCCCGATCGAGATCGACGGCCGGCTGGATGAAGGCGAGTGGGCCCAGGGAAGGGTCTTTACTGGGTTCATACAGCAGGAGCCTATCGAGGGCGATCCCGCCGAGCACGACACCGAGATTCGCGTGCTGATTGGCGACGATGCGATCTGGATCGGCGCGCGTATGTGGGACCCTAGACCAGAGGGGATCGATGCTCGCCTAGCGAGGCGCGATGCGTTCGGAACGGCCGACCAAATCGGCTTTATGGTCGATCCGAATCGGGACGGCCTGACCGGGTACGGGTTCAACGTAAGCGCCGCTGGCGTGCAGTCAGACATGTACCTGTACGACGACGACAGGGTCGACCGTGAATGGAACGCGGTCTGGGCCTCAGCGGTGGAAGTGGACGAGTTCGGTTGGACGGCTGAGATGCGCGTCCCGCTCTCACAGATCCGGTACGAGGCGTCGGACGATCCGCAGACGTGGGGCATCAACTTCACGCGCTTCCGGGTCGCCAACAACGAACGCACATACCAAGCGCTCGTCTCCAAGCTGCGTCGAGGCCTGGTCGGTCAGATGGGCACCATCGACGGCGTCCAGGTCAGCGACCCGTCTCGACGACTCGAGGTCGTGCCCTACGTCGTGAGCAGCTTGCACCGCGGCCCTTCAGTGGACGGCGATCCGTTCTTCGATGGCTCGGCCGCAAATGGCCGTTTCGGTATGGATCTCAGCTACGGGCTCGGCGCCGCGTTCACGTTGGACGCGACGATCAACCCGGACTTCGGTCAGGTTGAGGCCGATCCCGCTGTGATCAACCTGAGCGCGTTCGAGACGTTCTTTCCCGAGCAGCGGCCCTTCTTCACAGAGGACGCGCGCGTCTTCGACTTCACGTTGTCCGGCGGCCGCAACCAGCTGTTCTACAGCCGTCGCGTCGGGCGGTCACCTCAGGGTCGCAGCCCATCGGGCTCGTTGTTCTCCGACGCTCCGGACAACGCGACGATCCTCGGTGCGGCCAAGTTGTCGGGTCGGACGTCGAGCGGGCTCTCCATTGGCGCGCTCGCTGCGGTCACCGGATCCGAGCACGGGGAGGCAGTTCTCAGTGACGGCTCGCCCGGCGACTTCCTCGCGGAGCCGCGCTCTGAGTTCGGCGTGGTCAGCATCGCCAAGGACTTCAATGGCGGGGCGTCGCAGATCAGGGGCATCGGCACCGCGCTCCGCCGTGAGCTGCCCGGCGATGGTTCGTTCGATTGGCTGCCCTCCTCCGCGTTCAATGCCGGGCTTCGCTTCGACCACCAGTGGAACGACCGGGAGTGGAGGCTTTACGGCTTCCTCGCCGGAAGCCATGTGCGGGGCGATGAGGCGGCGATGACGCGCATCCAGCAGGCGAGCAACCACTACTTCCAACGCCCCGACGCCACGCGGCTCACGCTGGATCCCACCCGAACCTCCCTGAGCGGTCTCGACTGGCGGCTCCAGCTCGAGCGGCAGAACGCCGAGCACTGGACGTACTCCATTTGGGCTGCCGAGGTGACGAGCGGGTTCGAAATCAACGACGTGGGCTTCTCTACGCGATCCGAGGTGCTCGACGCGGGCTTGCGCATGGGCTACCGCGAGATCCAGCCTGGCAGCGTCTTTCGGAACTACAACATCAGCGCCTCGACCTTCCACAACTGGAGCCACGAGGCACTCGACGACGTCTTCTCCATCGGGTCGTGGCACAATGCACGCGCCCGGGGGAGCTATTCCCTGAACACGAGTGGTCAGTTCCTCAATTACTGGAGCATTCGGGCGAGCACGTCCTACAACCCCCAGCAGATGAGCAGGCAGGCCACGCGCGGCGGTCCGATGATGGTCGGGCCTGCTTCGTTGAATGCCAACTTCAATGTCAGCACCGATCAACGTAAGTCGGTGAGCGCTGGCCTGTCCTTCAATATCGGCGACGACCGGGTCGGGCTGGGTGGCAGGAAGAGCATCGGAGGCATGGTGCGGTTCCAGCCGTCCGACAACCTCTCGCTGTCGTTGGG
>Ga0114996_10000610_pt1 | contig 50102 bp, 45 predicted proteins | sample ArcticOcean_MG_C_4_FD_87039 | JGI IMG/M metagenome (GOLD analysis project Ga0114996, IMG submission 87039) | Marine microbial communities from western Arctic Ocean - ArcticOcean_MG_CB4_134 | ecosystem: Environmental > Aquatic > Marine > Oceanic | place: Arctic Ocean: Canada Basin | collected... | reverse complement strand
TTCAAGATAAGAAAAACTCTATGTAATGCCTAGTAAGCAAAAAATAAAAGGCGCTACATGGGAACGAGATGTAGCAAAACATCTAACAGAATTATATGGTGAAACATTTATTCGAGTTCCTCACAGTGGCGCTTACATCGGCGGATCAAACAAAGTACGTAAGAAATATCTACATGAGGGAGTAATAAGAACCTTTAAGGGTGATATTATTCCAGGGCCTAGTATGCCCTATTTAAATGTAGAGTGTAAAGCATATAAAGATTTCCCCTTCCATCACTTGCTTACAGGTGATGCAAAATTACTAGATGAATGGATTAATCAAGTATTAGATTCAGCAGATGAACACGACTTCAATATGTTAATAATGAAGTTTAATCGAAAAGGCAAGTACGTAGCAATAGAAGATAAACATTTACATCACAGATTTAAAAGGCACATTAATTATAAAGGATGGAATTTTAGTGAATACGACCAATTCTGGAAACTAAATTCCAAAACAGTAAGATTACAATCAGCGATAAAAAAAAGGCAAATTAACTATAACATGAATTCAATAACACAACCCACTTTTGGCTCCCGCAGGCAAGAAAAAGAAACCAACATAGCAACCTAAACGCAGTTAAGAGCTGCTCGCCTCGAGCACGTAGCATAGGCACGTGAATACAAGAATTGGCGAAGTTGCAACCCAGGCTAAGGGCGCCAAAAGATGTGGATACAAGAAAAAGAAACCACAACTATTTTAATGTTGATACTATAGCATTAAGGTAGTCCCGCTGTGACGAAAGTCAGAAGTCTGAGGTAGGGGGTACAGGATAACCGCCTCCGTGCTAACGCAATCCTCAATAGTATATAATGAGTTAAACGATGGAAAAAGTACTCATGCTTCTCCTCACCAGGAGAAGTGTGAATAAAACTTCGGGAAAAAGTATACAAATAAATATTACTAAACGTTCAAGGTTCGAATGTAATGAAGAACCAGTTGAACGTAGTTCAACTATGCAATATACTTACAATACACATTTTGGTAAACAAGAAACTCGAAACGTAATAATAAATCAAATAAGTTTACGCAACGTAGATCCACGGGAGGAATATCTAGCACTTGAAAAAGGTTTTGCTTTGGATATTGTGAATGGGAAAGAAGAATGGTATATGTCGCGCAATACACGAGTTAAATTATCAGAAACAAATTATAATAAGTTAGATTGGAAATTAGGTTTAGCATGGCATTCAAATATAAAAGAAATGCCAAGTATGTTTCAAAAAATCTTAACAAAATATATACATCATAATAATTATAAAAATATACATAGTGCTAACGTAGATCACAAACGTTTTAGATATTGTTTATATTATCATAAAGGTAGTATAGTAGCAATAACTAAAATGCTTCATTATAATCCACCATTTCCATTTGCTGATCATGACATATTAGAAACAAACTTTTTTATATGGAATTATCATCAACCTGAATTGCATTTAGGAACTCTTACATTAGAACATGAGATTGCTTGGGCAAAGGATTTGGGATTAAGTTATTTGTATACTGGTCCTGGGTATGAGCAAAGTAGCATATACAAATCCAAATTCGACGGTTTTCAATGGTTTAACGGAATGGAATGGAGTACCGACGTGGAAGAGTATACACTACTTTGTCAACGGGATAGTAAAATACGGAGTTTTAAAGCGTATACTGAGATTTAATCAATATATTTTTTAAATTCTTCTGGAGTAGATTCGAAGCGCCACATGGTGACCCAACTTAAATGTTCTTTTGTCCAACTTTCATAATAGTTTGTATTTTTTGCGAGTGCTAGTGATGCGGAATTTAAAACATCCAGCCTTGCCACTAGAAACAAAGCCGCTTTGCCGAAGTTTAATTCTAAACCTTCGTGCGTTTCAACGTTGTGAGGATGATCATCTAATGCTACTAAATTCATAGGCATTAAGTAATCGTTGATTTCATCTGAAATCTTTGTAAACTCGTCAGCGGAGTATCTCTCTGTAGGTGTAATTACTGCTAGAATTTCAACACCTTCATCTGTCCAAGTATCACCAAACTCTTTTAATTGATTGAGTAAATCGTCATAAACAATTTCAACTCTCATTGTATTGTCTCTTACAGCTGCCTTAGCATAAGGACATGCTGGCAAATTACCAAACTCTTTGTGCTTCTTTGCTACAAAGTTATTGATCCAATCGTATAAAGCGTCGATGATTTTATTTTGTTCAATAATATCGTTAGTCATTTATTACCTCCTATGATTAGAATTATTGTGGGGATTTTACTGCGGGGTTTTACTACGGGTGTAGTATTAATATTTAGCCTACCGGAGCAAAAGTAAAGCAAGTATGTTTTAGTAAAAAGGTAATCCACTTTCTTTTGTTGTTTTTAAATTATCTTCAATAATATCAGATATAATTTTTCGATCTTTGTAAGATGTATTATACATTTCATTTAATGATACACCACCTCTCATATACCAAGATAATTTGAGTATTTCTTTTTTTATGGCCCCTACTTCTTTTTCGTAGTCATCAATTAATTGAACTACATTCTCATAGTCTAACGAGAGGAGCCTTATGCGAAAAAATTTGCATAATCAAATATTAAAGGAATATCTATTGTATTTTTGCATTCAGGACATTCTGCAGTAACATTTGGTAACTCTGTTTTTGCTCTTATATCTTCTAAGCAAGTTGTTATTTTTCTAAATAATTTTACACTTGAATTATTAACAAAATTTACAATTTCTTCTTTGTCGACTACTACTTCACCAGATGGTAATTCTATACCTTGAACACCTGATGTTATGGAAACCATGTTTATATCAGTCATATTTCTAAGAATATCATTATATAATGATTCACGTTCTTCTTTAGGTAACTCAATATTTGCCGCAACATTAATTGCTTGTTGTTCTTCAAATGTTCTACGTTGCATTAATGATGTATCTAAATATGATAGTGGTTTTATGTGAACTTTAACTTCTCCATATTCCACAGTAGTCTGGTCATTGTTGAATTCAACACTACCTAATTTTTCAACATAATCACTTAATCCTACTGCCATTTTGAATTCATGTAAACATTCGTCATTAACGCAAGTTAAGTCCATATCCATCTCATTACCATAAGAAGCGATGCGAATTGCTATTAAAATATAATCTATATCAGATGCTGGCATTGCCCATGGATCTTTAATACTTGGAACGCAACTTGATATAACTTGTGCAACTGCCTCACCAGAAATTAAAGCATCAGGTGTTTTTACTATAATATCATCTTTTGCTGTCATAGGATATATAGGAATCTCTCCTGTTGCAGTTATTTCTAATGTACCTTCTGGATAAAATTGACCACCACTTGGTAATGTAATGTATATCTCTGGTTGCCTATAGTATTGTGATAAAACGCTGTCTGTACTCATTCGAAACCCTCAAAATTCAATGTATAAATAATAACATATTATACGATATTTACCCAAACACATAAAGTACACATATTATTATGGCAGATGATGCAATTTTAAGAGAAACAAAACGAAGTATTGATTCACTATTTGCAGGCGTCAGTGGGTCTGCGAGTACCGCTTCGTCAGGATTACGAAATGTCGGAAGAGCAGCTAACATGGCGTCTAGTGCTGTAGGTGACATGGCAGGCGATTTTAAAAGAGCCGGCGGTACAGTAGTTTCCTCGTCGAGGGAAGTTGAAACTGCCTCTACAGATATGGCAGCCGCATATGCAGGCGCATCAGCGACATTAGCAACTGTTGGTAAAGGGTTAATGAGTTCAATGAGTACTGCTATGAAAGGTGGTGTAGACGATGTGGGAGGCGCAGGTGCGGCAATGGGTGCTGGTTTGGGTTTTGCAGCTGGTAAACTAACAGGATTCATGAAGCACCTTGGAATGTCTGGTAAAATGTTGGGCGTTACTGGTGGCGCTGTTAAACTCATGGGTTCTTTGGTTTCAGGTACTTCGGCGTATGTTTCTGAGACGATGGGGTCATGGAGAGAATTAACTAAAACAGGTATGGCTCTAGGTGGTTCAATGGAAAATGTGCGTGAAATGCAAGCCGCAACTATGTTGACATTACCACAAATTAATAAACATTTGGCTGCCAATGCTCAATCGTTAGCAGTTTTTGGTGGTATGTCCAGTGCCGGTGCAGACGCTATGATGACATTGCAATCAACATTGCAAAGTACTGATAGATTTTATCATGATTCTGGTAGATCTTTTAAAGAATCATTAGAGTCTATGGGTATCACTGCTGATGAATCTGCTGGTTTAATTGGTGACATGATGGGAAATTCAGCACTAGCGGCTCAAATGAAAAGAATGGATGATCAATCACAAGCAGAAGTTACCGCTGATTATATTAGTAATTTAGATCAATTATCTAAATTAACTGGCAAGAGTAGAGAATCGTTAGCACAAGAGCAAAAAAGCCGAGCTGCTGACGCACAATATAGAGCTGCAATGCGTGGTAAATCTGCTGATGAAATTCAGGCTATGGATGCGGCTATGTCACGTATTGGTGAATTAGGTGGTCCAGCGGCACAAGAAGTATTTAAAGCATCATTGGCAGGTGTAGTACCAGCAGGCGATGAAGCACGTAAGTTGTTAGCAACACCGATGGGTAAGGCAGCTGCTGACATGGCGGCAGAAATGCGAAATGCTGGATCGGGTAAAGAGATAGCAGGTATATCAACAAAATTCCAAGATAGGTTAGGCGCCGCGGCTGAAGAAACTGCGGATCTATTGGCACCACTTGTATTAGCAGGTGACAATATTGGAAAAGCGTTTCAAAATCTATTCAGTCCAATAGAAACAACTCGTCTTAGAAATGACGCAATTATAGATGCGATGGAAAAAGAGACTGGTGCAAGACAGTCATTGACAGATTCGATGATAGCAATGAGTAACCAAATTAGTGGTAAGATTCTCACACCAGAACAAGCAAATGCAGTAGGAGAAGAAATTGGATCAGTAGGTAGTGCATTTACACAAGAAGCATTAAAAATGACTACTTCTTTACAACACTTGCAACAGTTTATTCAATCCAGTGTAGTTGAATATGGAGTTCCTGCTATGACTGGAGCTATGATGGGTGGAAACGCCCTGGCTGGTGGCATCCCAGGATATCAAGGTGCATGGGGTGCTGAAAATAAAGGCGCGCCAGTAGCACAACTTGATGCCCGACAAACCGAGACGATGAAAGCAGGTGGTGACGCGTCATATAAACTTGTAGCTAGATTAATAGTTGATCAAAATAAATCACTTGGTAGAGAACTTACAGAGAACGAGAAAAAAGCAGTAGCCGCACGACGAGAAGAACTTAATATAAACCAAGAATCTCAATTCCGTGCCCAGACCGCTACTGAACAAAGGGTGAATAAGTTAGCCATGTCCATGTTAGGTAAAGCAGGAGGCACGGCTCTTGGTGAAAAAGATTACGTCAAAAAGAAGCGGGATGATTGGATGCAGTCTGAAGAAAACAGACTTGGGCCGAACGAATGGACTCCTCAGGCAAAAGCTAAAGCAACTGAACAATTTAATGCTCAAATGAACCGAGTGAAAATTGGAGTAACTGCACGTGGCCAAGGCATTGGTATGGATCAAGCAACTGCTCGGTATACCGAACAGTTGACGGACCGTCCTGGACTAACGAAAATAGACGAAGCATCACTCACGAAAGCATATCAAGAGGCGGCTAAAAAAATAAGAGCCGAACAAGACGAAAAAGACAGCGAGAAGTATAGAGGTTTAGCCGAAGCCATTGCGAAAGCTATTAATGAGGGAACATTGGATGCGAGTACTAAAAGCATTGCTGAAACAAATTCAATAATAGCAGAGAAAATAACCAAGCCGGCCAGAAATGGAAATTCCGGCGCAATACTAGAAAAAGATAAAGGGACCGGCCATCAATAACCAAAATGATTATAAACAACGTGTTAATTCAATAAATAGTAGTAGAGAATAATTATAATGACTTGGAAGAAATATTTTACACAGCCAAATAACGTAGTTCAATTACGTAATGGTGTGCCAGATGTAGGTTTTAAAAACTACAGTTCAGTATTACCTGAAGTATATTCAGGACACCCTAACCGTATAGAACGATATATTCAATATGATGGTATGGATCAAGATAGTGAGGTTAATTCAGCACTAGATATTCTTGCTGAGTTTTGCACTCAATCGAACACTGAATCAGGTATTGCGTTTCAAATACAGTATCATGAAGATGCTACAGAGACTGAGGTGGAACTTTTACAAACACAGTTACGACACTGGTATAACTTGCAAGGGTTTGAACGTAAAATATTTAAATTATTTCGCAATGTATTAAAATATGGTGATCAAATTTTTATTAGAGATCCAGAAACACAAAAGTGGCATTTTGTAGACAGTGCTAAAGTAGAAAAAATTGTTGTTGATGAAAGTGCTGGTAGAGAAATTGAACAATATACAGTTCGAGATCTAGCAGTTAATTTTGAAAGTTTAGCAGTTACTGAAAAAGATACAACTGGTAGTACCATTCCCAACCTTATGAGTCGGACAGGAACACAAAATCAACAGGAAATTGCTGATCCTGGAAAATACAGTTATGGTAAAAAATCTATTGCTGTAGATTCACGACATATTATCCATATTAGTATGACAGAAGAAATGGATGGTAGTTGGCCATTTGGTAATAGTATTTTAGAAAATATTTTTAAAACATACAAACAAAAAGAATTGCTTGAAGATGCAATTATTATATACAGAGTACAACGAGCACCAGAACGTAGAGTATTTTATATTGACGTAGGTAATATGCCTTCTCATATGGCTATGGGTTTTGTAGAGCGTGTTAAAAATGAAATACACCAACGTAGAATTCCTACTACAACTGGTGGCGGTAGTAAAATGATGGATGCAACTTACAATCCATTATCTATTATGGAAGATTATTTCTTTCCACAAACAGGTGAAGGTCGTGGTAGTAAAGTTGAAACATTGCCAGGTGGTGAGAACTTAGGTCAAATTGATGATTTAAAATTCTTTACTAATAAAATGTATAGAGCATTACGTATCCCAAGTAGTTACTTACCAACAGGTCCTGATGAAGGTGTAGCAGCTTTTTCAGATGGTAGAGTAGGTACAGCACTAATACAAGAATACAGATTCAATGAGTATTGTAAGAGATTACAACAAATTATTGCTTCAGTTATTGATGATGAGTTTAAGTTATTCATAAAAACACGTGGCATCAATATTGACAGTAGTATTTTTGAAATTAAGTTTAATGAGCCACAAAACTTTGCTTCATACAGACAAGCAGAGTTGGACAACACAAAGATTGCGGCATTTACACAATTAGAAGGATTACCTTACTTGAGTAAACGTTTTATGATGACGCGTTATCTAGGATTAACTGAAGACGAATTATTAGAAAATTCTAGAATGTGGCAAGAAGAAACTGGAAATACAGCTACTGCAAGTGTTGAAGGTGCTGATATGAGAAGTATTGGTATTACTCCAGGTGGTTTAGAAAGTGATATGGGAATGGCAGAAATGCCTGAGCTTCCTACGGAAGAAGGTATGGAAGGTGACATGGGTATGGCAGATGAAACAGGTATGGCACCTGAGGCACCACCTGCAGAACCAGCACCAGTTTAATAAATACTACTATGTTTTTACTAGAGATATTTGCAGACATTAAAATGAAACAACATGACGAGGATGATAAACATTCACGTTATGATCCTTCTGCTGATCAAACTGTAATGAAAAAAGATGATACACGAAAAACTCGTTTAACATTGAAACAAATTAATAAGATTCGGCGTATGCAAGAATTACGTGCTTCTGAAAAAATAAAAGATGAAGAAGCTTGTGCAATACAATATGCACCTGCTCCTGCAGAAATCCCACAGATGTAGCCTTTTCGCTCATTTTACCCCCATTATCGAGTATATTAGCAAATTATAATTAAATATAATTATATATTTGTAATTTGTACCTTTATGAAATAAAAAGGAGTGATTTCGCTATGAGTAATAAATTTGAACAGTTGCTTGATTATATCATCAACGAAGAGCAAGATAAAGCTAAAGAGCTTTTCCATGAAATTATTGTGGATAAGTCTCGTGAGATTTATGAAGGCTTGATTGATGAGCAAGATCTTGAAGCTATCGAAGAGGAAATTGAAGAAGTAGATGAAGAAATTTCCAACAACGAAGTTGATGATTTTGTTGACGATATTGAAAGCGACGAAGAAGGTATGTCACTAGAAGACGCTGGTGATGAACTTGAAGACGTTATGGATATGGAAGCCGATGAAGAAGGCGGCGAAGAATCCGACGAAGAAGAAACAGATGAAAGATTAAGTGATCTAGAATCTGCTTTTGATGAATTACAAGCAGAATTTGACAAGTTGATGGCAGAAGTTGGTGGCGATGTTGGTGAAGAAGAAGTTGCACCGGAAGAAGATTTAGAATTTGAATCCGTTGAAACTGATGAAGAGCCAGTAGAAGAAGCCAAAGCTGAAGACGAATCAGAAGAAAAAGAAGAAGTTGTCCGTGAGTACGTAGAAAAAGTTGGCGCAGTAACAGGCGGTAACTCAGATGGTACAGCAATGAGCCATGACCGTGGCGCAATGGATCCAAGCAAAGCCAGTGCTGGTAACTTGAATCAAGGCGATACGGGTACAGATGGTGCCGCACCAAGCGTTAACAAGGGTGGTATGGATACAAAAGCCGACCTTGAAAACGGGGTATAACGGATAAAGATGACTTATCTAAAAGAACACTTGACATTTGACCAAGCACGTATGGTTACCGAGACTGATGCAGACGGCAAGGATTTATATATGAAGGGTATTTGTATTCAAGGTGGTGTAAAGAATGCAAATAAACGAGTATATCCAGTCAATGAAATACAAGAAGCCGTAACAACATTAAATGAACAAATCAATCAAGGCATGTCCGTATTAGGTGAGGTTGACCATCCAGACGATCTTAAAGTTAATTTAGATCGTGTTTCCCACATGGTTACAGAAATGTGGATGGACGGACCCAATGGCTATGGAAAACTTAAAGTTCTTCCAACACCAATGGGTAATTTAGTCAAAACAATGCTAGAGTCAGGTGTTAAATTAGGAGTATCCTCAAGGGGTTCCGGTAATGTAAAGGAAGCCAGTGGGGACGTTTCAGAATTTGAAATAGTCACGATTGACATCGTGGCACAACCAAGTGCTCCAGATGCATATCCAACAGCAATTTATGAAGGCCTTCTCAATATGAGAGGTGGTCAGCAATTGTTAGGAGTAGCAGCTGAAGTACGTGAGAATCAAAAGGCGCAGAAGTATCTCAAAGAAGGGATTTTGCGTCTCATAAAGGACCTAAAAATTTAGGAGAGCATTATGATAGAGGTATTCAAACCACTTATCGACAATAACCTAATCTCAGAAGAAGCAAGAGATGAACTTCAGGAGGCTTGGGACACCAAGTTGACAGAAGCTGCTGAGCAAAACAAAGCGGAACTCCGTGAAGAGTTTGCACAGCGTTATGAACACGATAAGGAAGCAATTGTCGAAGCCCTAGATACAATGGTTACAGATTCTCTAAAACAAGAAATCCAAGAATTTGTTGAGGACAAGCAAGCAGTAGTTGTTGAGCGAGTTGCATATAAGACAGCAATTACAGAGCATGCCGATATGCTTAACACATTCGTAACAAAAAATTTAACAAATGAAATGCAAGAGTTTCGCACAGACAGAGGTTCGCAAACTGAAGCATTTGGTAAGTTAGAGGATTTCGTAATCAAGGCATTAAGCGAAGAAATTGTCGAATTCAATGAAGACAAACAAGACGTAATTGATACAAAAGTTAAGTTAGTATCTGAAGCGAAAGCAAGACTAGCAGAACTTAAGAAGACATTTATTGAGCGTGGTGCTAAGATGGTTGAAGAGACTGTCACCAAAACTATTAAAGGTGAGATGTCACAATTAAAAGAAGATATCCAAAGTGCTCGTGAGAACAACTTTGGACGTCAGCTATTTGAAGCATTTGCCGCCGAATATTCAAATTCATATATGAATGAGAATACTAATGTAGCAAAGCTTATGAAGCAACTTTCCGATAAGGAAAACGAACTTGCGGAAGCAAGTAAAGAAGTAACAGAAAAAGATGCGCTTGTAGAAGCAAAAGAGAGTGAGATCAGAATTATTAATGATCAAGCAAACAGGAAAGAAACTCTTTCAGAAATGCTTAACCCATTGGCTAAGGATAAGAAAGAAATTATGGAAAGTTTACTTGAATCAGTTCAAACTGAAAAACTTAAAGTATCTTTTGACAAGTACCTGCCCGCAGTTATTAATGGCGATGGTAGTGGTATAAAACGCAAACTAACTGAGTCAGTAAAGAAAGAAGTTACCGGTGATCGTGAAATCAAACAAACAACTCAACCAGAGAACGACATCACCACTTCAAACATTATTGATATCAAGAAGTTGGCGGGATTAAATTAATTTAATTAAAGAGTTTAGGAGACACAAATGTCAGAACTATTAACAGAACGTTGGGAAGAAACCAAAGAAGCTTTATGTGAAGGCCTCGAAGGCACCCAACGTAGTACAATGGCAGCCGTTCTAGAGAATACAAAGCAGTATCTCTCAGAAGCTGCTACAGCCGGCGCGACTGCTTCAGGTAATGTTGCTACACTAAACCGTGTAATTTTGCCAGTAATCCGCCGTGTAATGCCATCAGTAATCGCTAACGATATCGTTGGTGTACAACCAATGGCAGGTCCAGTAGGACAAATTCATACATTGAGAGTACGTTATGCAGATGGAGTAAATTCATCAGACAACTCAAATGACGTAACAGCCGGTGACGAAGCACTATCCCCATTCCAGATTGGCCAATCCTATTCAGGTGATGCCACTGGGCCAGGTTTAGGCGCAGCTACATCAGCACTAGAAGGTAACGCAGGTAACCGTCTAAGCATTCAAATCTTAAAGCAACCTGTAGAAGCAAAAACCAGAAAGCTATCCGCTCGCTGGACTTTTGAGTCTGCACAGGACGCAAATGCAATGCACGGTATCGATATGGAAGCAGAAATTATGAGTGCATTAGCACAAGAAATTACTGCAGAAATTGACCAAGAGATTCTTGGTTCACTTCGTGGTATTGCAAGTACTGCTCCACAAGCATATGACCAAGCCGCTGTATCAGGTACAGCAACATATGTTGGTGATGAGCATGCCGCATTAGCAGTTGCTATTAACCGCGCAGCTAACCGTATTGCACAACGCACACGTCGAGGCGCAGGTAACTGGGCAGTTGTTTCACCAGCTGCACTAACAGTGCTACAAAGCGCATCAACAAGTGCATTTGCACGTACAACAGAAGGTTCATTCGAAGCACCAGTTAATCAGAAGATGGTTGGTACATTGAATGGCGCAATGAAGATTTATGTAGATACATATCTAGGCGATGCTGGTGCAACACTAGTAGGCTATAAGGGTTCAAGCGAGGCAGATGCCGCCGCATTTTATTGCCCATATATTCCACTAATGAGTTCCGGTACAGTACTAGACCCAGCAACTTTCGAACCAGTAGTAGGTTTCATGACACGTTATGGTTATGTTGCCCTAACAAATACTGCATCATCCTTAGGTAATGCAGCTGACTACCTCGAGAGCATTGCAATGTCGAATCTCTCATTCGTATAAGTTATTAACTTATTTGACGAAGAAACCACCCACTTTGGGTGGTTTTTTCTTGGATAAATACAAATGCGTAGTAATACACTACGTTTATGGAGAACACCATCTCCGTAGTCCATAGAACGGGCATAGCCTATAAAGGAGAAACCAAATGGGAAGACCACTAAACAAAAAGTTGTTCACTACAGCTGCTGGAGGTGCAACCGCTGGCGCTAATGAAATCAAAGTAAACTTCAATTCAGGTGCAGGCGTGAAAGAAGGTACTATTATTAAGCAAAAAGCTACAAAGAGATTTGTTGTTGCTGAAATCGGAACCCCAGACGTTGAGCACACTTGTACATTAGCAACTGGCAAACTACCAGCCGCATTAGCATCTGGTGAAATGTCAATCACCGTACTCGGCGCTGATTCAGAAACTTACGGGGTATCTAAAATTACCGCACGTAAAGTTACGTTAGCACAACCAAGTGCAACAGGATCTAACGCATTAGACGGAACATCCGTCCAATGGCAAATGGGTTCAGCTGCCTCTTCAGGCATAGTACGCATGGAAGAAGCGGGCGATGATGATGTTCTGGTTGGTGTTGATGATGACGATTTTACAGAAGATGCATAAGCATTATAAACTTTAACTTTATAAAGTTAGTGTTTTTGAAGAGGGGCCATATGGCCCCTTTTCTATCTAAAATTTGTATAAATAATGTAACATTGGAAATAACGAAATATGGCTAGAAACCTTACGACAAGTGGTGATTATACTATTGATGCTGGCACAAATGATATTAAATTAACAGCATCTGATGTTACAGTTACTGGCAATTTAGCAGTTACTGGCACAACCACTACTATCACAACTACTAACACAGCTATAACAGATAATGTTATTGTTTTGAATAAAGATGAATCTGGTGCAGGTGTTACAGCAGGAACTGCTGGTATTGAAATTGAGCGCGGCTCAGTTGATAATGCATTAGTTATTTGGAACGAAGCAACTGATAAATTTAATTTAAAAGTAGGCGCTAGTTTAGCGGCATTAGAAACATTATCAGTTACCACATCAGGTGGCATAACAATGGGTGCAGTTACTGTTACAGCAATATTAGATGAAGATAATATGGCAAGTAATAGTGCTACCGCATTAGCAACACAACAAAGTATTAAAGCATATGCTGATGCAGCTGTTGGTGGAGCCGCCGGTGGTTCAAGTACTCAAGTACAGTATAACAACTCTAATGCTTTTGCTGGTAATTCTGCTTTTACATTTACTGTTGGAACAGGTGCAGTTGCTATTACAGGTTTGTTAGATGTAGATAATATTAGAGTAAATGGTAATGATATTACATCAACTAATACTAATGGTGATGTAACTATTACTCCTAATGGTACTGGTGAAATTACATTAGGGAAAGCGGCCAATGTTAGTGTGCAATTAGATTTTACTGATCAAGGTAGTAATCCAAGTGCCACCGCAGGCACGAATAAAGTTTATTCTAAAACACCTAGTGGTGGAGGTACTGGATTGTATTTCGTTAATAACACAACAAGTGGAGAAATGATAAGTAAAAGTAAAGCAATTGCTTTTTCTTTAGTATTTGGTGGATAAAATATGGCAGTCACAACAACAAACATAGTAAACGCAAACTCAACAGCAATTTTTACCGCATCTGGATCTGTTGCAGTAACAGATATAATAATATTTAATACAGACCCTCATGCAGATTCACATTTCCATTGGAAACTAAACCTAGTACCTAGTGGTGATAGTGTGACAGTTAATAATGTATTATTTAATTCAGGTGGTGGTGGTGCTCTTACAGTGCCAATTTTACCTGGATCTAGTATACATGTAAATACTGTTTCAGGTATGGTAGCAAACAAATGGCTACTTGCTAATGGTGATAAGTTTTATATTGATTTAGACGCCACATCTAATTCATCTGGAACCTGGTCAGGTTCCCCTGCTACAGTTCCAGTAAACATATTTGTTAATTACATGAGTTTATAAGATGCCTTTTGATAGCACTAGACCAGAATACTTTCCACATTCTACTTTTAGATTAGGGGACACTAAAGGTATGGTTGTGCCTACAGGCACAACTGCTCAACGACCTGCAGCTCCTATTTTAATTAATGGTACAATTAGATATAATTCTACTACCAATGGATTGGAAGCATATGTTGGCGGCGCATGGAAAACTGTTCGTGTACCGGGTACTTCAACTATTACTAAAGATACAGCAACTGGTAATAATGTATTAACAGCATTTAACATGTTAAGTGCTGGTGTTGCTGATGAGAATAATGTTTTAATTTTTATTAACAATGTTTTTCAAGAAGCAGATGTAGCATATACTATATCAGGAACTACAGTTACATTTACCTCACCTCCTCCCAACGCACATAAAATAGTAGCATTGAGCGGATTTGATACCGTTTAATACTTTAACCTAATATAAATACTATAAAGTATTATAATCGGAGAATAGTATGGCTATAGGTCGTGTCTCAGGGCCAATGTTGCAAGCAAACCTACTCAGACAGAGTTCTGATTTGGCGTTTGAAACAAATTTACTCTACATAGATGTTAATAATTCACGTATTGGTATTGGTACAGCAACTCCAGGATTTTCTTTAGAAGTAGCAGGTGATGCTGAAATTGGTAATATTGAATTAGATACAAACACTATTACAACAACAAACACTAATGGTAATTTAGTATTAAATGCTAATGGTACAGGCACTATTGATGTTTCAAGTAAAAAAATTACTAGTGTTGCCACTCCAACAGCAGGAACAGATGCCGCAAATAAAACATATGTAGATTCACAAGTTGGCGGCTCTACAGGTATGTCTATTACTTTAGCAACTCCAACAGATACCAGTTTAACTGTTAATGGTGCATTGCAAAATTGGATTACAACCACTTATGTAACAGACGCTATTGATGATTTAAATGAAGTTACAGAAAATATTCGTAATGATAAATTTGTTAAATCAACGTCATTTGTTGCAAACGTTACTTCTGGTGGTGCTGGTTTAGTAGTAACTTTAACTATTACTACTGTTGGTAATCCTAATAGATATGATATTACTTGGGGTGATGGCAATAGTACAAATAACACAACAGACTCTACACCAACACATACCTATGCTACAAACTCTGGCTCACCATTTACTGTAACAGTTCGTGCTTATAATAATGGTGGAGCAGGTGCAGGTAGTGAAGCAAGTTCTACAAGAACAGACTACATTATAATTTACACATCCAACCCAGTTATAACTTTTGCCGCATACGCCGCCTCCGCAGGTGGCAGTCCAATTACATATTGGAATGACGGCGCAACAATTTATTTTGATAATAACACGACAAATATTGGTGGTGCAACAATACAATATACTTGGGATTGGGGCGATAGTGAAAGTGACAATGTTATTACAAGTGACAGTGCCGCAGGTGGTAGTGCTGGTGCTAGACTTGCTCATACATTTACAGCAAGTACAGAACAAGAACAAACTAGAACTGTACGATTAACATTAAATGCACATAATACTGCCGATCCAGCAGTAATACCTATGTTTAATCAAACTGCTCATAAGATTTACGATACACATACACCAACAGTGACACCAAGTGCTGTAACAGGCATAAACCAAGAAGGCACAAGTGGATTACCAATAACATTTGCAAACAGTACGGAAAATACCATTGGTAGTTTTGCTACATATGGACAGCAATATGTTTATACTTGGGGTGATGGTACAGCAAACACTACAGTAAACGTAGGTGCAGGTGGTTCAGGTGATACAGGTAATACTTTAGCACATACATTTGCATTGAGTGGAGGTCAACAAGCAGCTGGTACCGATGTAGATTTTACTGGTAACTTACGAGTAACAAGCAGTCATTCAAGTAGTCCGTTTATTAGTTCAAACTTTACTATACACGTAGAGCCCGATGTGCGTTGTAACATTGCGGCAACTGCGGTAACAGTAAGTGGTGCTAGTGGTGATAACCAATATGATTTGTATGACTTTACTGATCTTGACAGTAACAATAGAGCACTAGTAAGAGCAACTAATACATCACAAAATGCTGATAGTTATGTATATACTTGGAATGATGGTGATACTAACAACGTAACCGAAGACGGTTCAGCTCCAGGCAGTATTGGTGCTACATTGGATCATAACTATGGTGGTGAATCAACTGGCAACTATAATCTAAGTGTCGCCGCCGCAGGTACTCCAGATATAACAGCACAAACTGACACAGATAATAATCAAACATTTACAATAAACGCAATCCCTACCGCGGCACCAAATTTAAGCACAAAAAGTTTAACATTAGATGATGGTGCACAGGGAGTATCACCAAAGTTATGTCACGGATTTACAGATAATTCAAGTACGTTTACATCCCAAGTACCTGGTGCTAATTTAAACACAACAACAGCAAGACGCTATACAAGTGGTGTAATTGACACAAACTTTGTTATGAATTTCTTAACTAATCATTACAATGGTACAAATCAAACTGTTACAGTAAAAGTTAATAATATTGATGGAGGAAATAGAACATATACAACTTCAGAAGGCGGCGCAAATAATAACACATTTTCTGGGTTAGTTGCCGCAGGCCATAGAGATTATGATGAAATTGTTACTTCAACTCCACAAAGAGCATATCTTGTAGCATCAGCAAAAATTACTCTAGCAATAGGTGCTTATGCTGTTGGATCTAGTGCTCAAAGACTAGAAAGTTCAGCAGGTGGGAATACTAATATAGTTCACGTAGTTAAAGATAGTGTTGCACCTCCATCAATCTCTAATGTAGGTACATTATCAGAAGGAACTGCTGGCACAAAACGATATGTTTCAGGTATTCCATATTATAATAACTCAGGTAGTCCAACACTTAATTTGACTGGTGTTCAAATTAGTAATTTAACTGGACAAGCATATAAAGATACAACTTCAGTAGTTGAAGTTGATAATGGTACAAACCAAGAAGGCACGTCAAATAGCGCATTTAGTAATCAAAATTACACATATGCTAATATCGATGGTGCTTCGACAATGTTGAATAGCGGTATTCCAATTGCTAATACTGGTGTTGCGTCTGCGTATACATTAGGAACATTGTCTATACCAATTACCACAAGTAATGTGAGAACTGTTGATAGAGCAAAAATTCGTTGTAGTAACACAAATGCTACAACAGGATATTCTAATATAGGTACTACTAATATACAAGTACATAACTCATTACAAGCTGGTATTATTGAGCAGGCTATTGTTGTAGCAGATTCGTTAGGTAATGGCACACATACAGATGACGGCAAACGAGTATTTAATTTTAGTGCGGCAACTACAGATAATCCTGCAGTTGTTGGCGCAACAAATTATTATACTAGCAGTTTATACACTGAAGCAAGTGATCCAGGTGTTGCTGGTACTAAAGAAGCAACTATTAGACTTGGTGTAATGAAATATGATGTAACAAATTATAGCTCAGGTTACTTGCCAGTTGGTCCAAATCGTAGTGGTGATACAGGCGCACAATATTATACATTTGCCTTCCGTAGACAGGTTGTTAGTAACTTTGATATTAATATTACTTCAGGAGGTATTGCTGGACTTTGGATTGCCGCACCAGGTACTGCTATTGATGATGCTAGTGGATTAAATGGTTGGATTGCCGCAAGCACGACATATGGTGGTAGTGGTGTTCCTGGAAGTGATACAGGTAACGGCGGTAACGGTTCAGATGGTTGTGCATTTACATCAGGTGATAGGATTGCCGCAAGCACAGCATTAAGTGGTGGTTACACTATGACATTAGGTTCAGAAAATATGTCTAGTGCTACAGCAAATGTTGTATTAGTAAGAATAAAACTAACAGCAGGCCAAACTGTAACGGCCATTAGTGTAGGAGAAGCGAGCTAATGCCCATTTCCGATAGCCAGAAAGTTGATTACCTTTGGAAAAAGATTGGTTACTCTGCTACTAAAACAGATACAAATACTGCTAAAAAAGCACCTAACGAAGCTATAGCAAGTCCGTTGCCATTACGTGGTGACAAAGTAATGAAAGATGCTGGAAGTATTCCAGCAGTTATGCCTGGTAGTAATGCATCTCCTGTAACAGTATATCCGTCAACTGCTCCAGATGAGTGTACTGTTGATGGTACTTCAGCCGCAAATAGAACTTGGAAAACTGGACTAACAGATTGGATTAGTCCTGAGTTTGGTTCAACTTACCAAGTTAAGGTTTATATATATACAAGTGGTAATGCTGGACAAGCGGCATCAGGTGGTGACCAAGTATTTGCTACTGGTTCTGGTAACAATGACGAATGGTTTTTTGATTACCAAAGTGGTGTATTACATTTTGTTGGTACAAACTTACCTAATGGTATAAACTTTTCAGGTAAAAGTTGTTATATAAGCGGTGCAAGATACACTGGCGAGTTTGGTGTTGGTGGTGACTTAGGCAATTTTACATTTAGTACTAATACAGTGACAACTAGCGGTTCAAATGAGAACTTAATTGTTGATCCGAATGGCACAGGCACATTAGTAATATCAGCAACCAACTCAATGCGTCCTCCAATAGGCACAACAGCACAACGTCCTGGTAGTCCAGCCGCTGGTGATTTTCGTTATAACTCAACTGAAACTAAATTAGAATATTATAATGGATCTGCTTGGGCATTATTAGAATCTGCTTCAAGTTCTACTGTTACTAGTGAATCATTTACTGGTAATGGAGTTTTAACAGCATTTACTTTAGCAACCACGCAAACAACAGCAAATGTTTTTGTTAGTAATAACGGTCTTGTACAACGACCAACAACTGCTTATGCGGTAAGTGGCACAACATTAACATTTACTCAAGCACCAGCAAATGGTGACATAATTGAAGTAAGAAAAGTTAATACATTATCATCAGTGTCAGCATTACAACTTTCAGACACAGATGGCGATACTTTAGTACAGACTGAAGAATCAGGTGACGAAGATAAAATACGAATGGATACAGGTGGTACTGAACGAGTTGTTATAGATAGCACAAAAATTGAAGCAAAAGTTCCTGTGCAATTCCCTACATACACAACCACACAACGCAATGCATTATCAGGTATTGCAGATGGCATGGTTATATATAATTCCACCACTAATAAGTTCCAAGGACGAGCTAGTAGTTCTTGGGTAGATTTCCACTAAAACCTGCGTTTTAAATACCTTCCTTTAAGGAAAAACTGCTGTTAGTATTTTCCAATATGTACAATAAATACAATACTACTGTGTATGCTCGAGCATATATTTTATGATCCTTGTTATCTACCATTAGATTAGAGGCAAGGGAGCCTTCAGTTTGGGGTGTCATTCCACTATATGTATATACGGTATTTTTACAAGGTCTTAGCGGACCTTAACAAGGAATGGAGAAAAATAAATGGCTTTAACTAGATTAGGAACAGACCAGTTAGGTGATGGTATTGTAACCAATGCTAAAATCTCCGGCTCAGCTGCTATCGCAGGTAGTAAGCTCGCTGATGATTTGACGTATGGTTCCAACCTCACGGTTTCTGGTAACTTAACTGTTAACGGTACAACTACTACAGTTGATACTACAAACATGTCTATTGAAGATCCACTTTTAGTTTTTAGTTCAGGCGCATCAGGCTCAGGTTCTGTTGATGCTGGTTTCATTGTTGAACGTGGCAGTGACGCAAACGTTGGTTTCATCTGGGATGAATCAGCAGACGCGTTCGTTGTTATTAATACAACAGAAGCTGGTAGTACAGCAGGCAACGTGTCTATTGCTTCAAATGCTAACTTTACAGCAGCTAATATTGCTGGTACTTTAACTACAGCCGCACAAAACAGTATTACTTCAGCAACTGGATTAGTTTCAGTTGGTGCAATTGGTACTGGTTCATGGGCAGCTACAGACGTAGCGGTAGCACATGGTGGTACAGGTAGTTCAACAGCAGCTGGTGCATTGACCAATTTAGGTCTAACAGCAACAGCAGCTGAAATTAATGCTTTAGACGGCATTACTTCAACAGTAGCAGAACTAAACATTATGGATGGCGTTACATCAACTGCCGCAGAAATTAACATCTTAGATGGTGTTACTTCAACAGCTGCAGAACTAAACATAATGGATGGCGTTACATCTACAGCCGCAGAATTAAATGTCTTAGATGGCATTACTTCAACAGTTGCAGAACTTAACATCATGGACGGCGTAACATCAACAGCCGCAGAACTAAACATTAGTGATGGTGGCACTTCAGCCACAAGTACAACGTTAGCAGACGCTGATCGTGTAATTGTCAATGACAACGGCACGATGGTTCAAGTAGCTTTATCTGATTTCGAGACATACTTCGAAGCAGGTCTTGATACATTGAATGCAGTAACTTCAGCAAGTTCACTAGCAACTGTAGGTACTATTACTTCAGGTGCATGGACTGCAACAGACGTAGCAGTACTACACGGTGGTACAGGTAGTTCAACAGCAGCTGGCGCATTGTCCAACTTAGGACTAACAGCAACAGCAGCTGAACTTAACCTTATGGATGGTGTTACTTCAACGGCAGCCGAGATTAACATCTTGGATGGTGTTACTTCAACAGCCGCAGAACTAAACATCTTAGATGGTGTTACTTCAACAGCTGCAGAACTAAACATCAGTGATGGCGGAACATCCGCAACAAGCACAACATTAGCAGATGCTGATCGTGTAATTGTCAATGACAACGGCACGATGGTTCAGGTAGCACTATCTGATTTCGAAACATATTTCGAAGCAGGTCTTGATACACTGAATGCAGTAACATCAGCAACCTCACTAGCCGCAGTTGGTACAATTACAACAGGCGTATGGTCAGGTACAGCACTTGTAGACGCAAAAGTAGCAGACGCTTTAACTATAGCAGGTGGTACAGTAAATAGTAGTATTATTGGTGGTGGTACACCAGCCGCAGGTACATTTACAACACTTACAGCAAACGACCAGTTGGTTGTAGCTGCCGGTGCAACAATTACAGCGGACACAACAGACGAGATTACATTAGCAGTTAAAGGTGTAGGCTCACAGACAGCAAATATGGTAACTGTCGAAATTTCCGATGGCACAGATAAATTTGTAATCGCCGCCGACGGTTCAGTAGTAATTAGTCAGGATCTAACACTAGCTTCTGGCGCAACAGTAACAGGCATCCTAGATGAGGATGCAATGGGTACAAACAGTGCAACAGCACTAGCAACTCAACAATCAATCAAAGCATATGTAGATAATGAAGTTGGTTCCTCCGCACTAACAATTGGTGCTGACTCAGGTTCCAATGACACAGTAACAGTTGGTACAGATACACTAGACTTTTCTGGTGGTGCTAACATTACAACAACAGTAAGTAATAATGATATTAGCATCGCATTAGATGCAACTATCACAAGTGGTATTACCGCTCTTACAGCTGGTCAGTTGAATGCTGATAATATCCGTATTGACGGTAACGTTATTAGTTCAACAGACTCAAACGGTAACATTACACTTACTCCAAATGGTACAGGTGACGTTGTTATTTCCGGTGACTTAACAGTTAACGGCACAACAACTACAGTTAACTCCACAGTTGTAACATTGGATGATCCAATTATGCAACTTGGTGGTGATACTGCTCCTGGTTCAGATGATGACAAGGATAGAGGTGTTGCTTTCCGTTGGCATAACGGTTCAGCCGCTAAAAACGGTTGGTTTGGTTATGACGACAGTGTAAGTAAATTTACATTTGTCCCTGATGCAACATTAACTTCAGAAGTAGTTTCTGGTACAGTTGGTAATGTTATTTTCGGTAATATCGAAGGTACAATTACAACAGCTGCACAAAACAGTATTACTTCCGCAACTGGATTAGTTTCAGTTGGTGCAATTGGCACTGGTTCATGGGCAGCCACTGACGTAGCAGTAGCACATGGTGGTACAGGTGCATCAGATGCATCAACAGCACGTACAAACTTGGGTCTAGTAATAGGCACAAACGTACAAGCCTATGATGCAGAACTAGCCGCAGTCGCTGGTCTAACTTCAGCAGCTGATAAAGGTATCCAGTTTACTGGTGACGGAACAGCCGCAGTTTATGACCTAACAACTGCTGGTAAAGCATTACTTGATGATGCTAACGCCGCAGCTCAGTTGGTAACTCTAGGGTTATCAGCAACAGCCGCAGAACTTAATGCTTTAGACGGCATTACTTCAACTGTAGCAGAACTTAACATCTTAGATGGTGTTACTTCAACTGCCGCAGAGCTAAACATCATGGATGGTGTTACTTCAACGGCAGCCGAGATTAACATCTTGGATGGTGTTACAGCAACAGCAGCTGAGATTAATATTAGTGATGGTGGTACATCAGCAACTAGCACAACACTAGCAGACGCAGACCGTTTAATTGTCAACGACAATGGAACAATGGTCCAAGTAGCATTGTCCGACTTCGAAACTTATTTTGAAGCAGGTCTTGATACTTTGAATGCAGTAACAAGTGCAAGTTCATTGGTAACAGTTGGTGCAATTTCTTCAGGTTCATGGGCCGCTACAGACGTAGCAGTGGCACATGGTGGTACAGGTGCATCAGATGCATCTACAGCACGTACAAACCTAGGTTTAGTAATAGGTACAAATGTACAAGCCTATGACGCTGATTTGGCAGCCATTGCTGGTTTAACATCAGCAGCTGACAAAGGTATTCAGTGGACAGGTAGTGGTGCAGCTGCAACATATGACCTAACAACTGCTGGTAAAGCACTGTTAGACGATGCTAACGCCGCCGCACAATTGGTAACTCTAGGGTTATCATCAACAGCCGCAGAACTAAACATCTTAGATGGTGTTACTTCAACAGCAGCTGAACTTAACATCCTTGACGGTGTTACTTCAACTGCCGCAGAGTTAAACATCTTAGATGGTGTTACTTCAACAGCCGCAGAGCTTAACATCCTTGACGGTGTTACAGCAACCGCAGCTGAACTTAACATTAGTGATGGTGGAACATCCGCAACAAGCACAACATTGGCAGACGCTGATCGCGTGGTAGTTAACGATGGTGGTACTATGGTTCAAGTAGCACTATCTGATTTCGAGACATACTTCGAAGCAGGTCTTGATACTCTAAACGCAGTAACATCCGCAAGTTCACTAGCAACTGTTGGTACAATTGGTACTGGTGTATGGGAAGCTACAGACGTAGCCGTAGCACACGGTGGTACAGGTGCTTCATCCCTAACAGCCAACAGCCTATTAACAGGTAATGGTACAGCTGCTATCCAAGCAGAAGCAAACATTACTTATGATGGCACAACGTTTGGTGTAAATGACGCCGCAGTCTTCAACGAAGGCGGTGGTGATAATGACTTCCGTATTGAGTCAGACAACCAAGCAAATATGTTCGTAGTAGACGCAAGTGTAGACGCAGTAGGTTTGCTAACAGCAACACCTAATGCGGGATCAGTACTTGATATGGGTTCTTCAACAGAATCTCTTATCTTGCCTACTGGTACAACAGCCCAACGCCCAGGTACTGGTGTTGCAGGTATGTTCCGTTATAATTCAACAACAAGTAAGTTTGAGTTTTATAATGGTTCAGCATGGGCAGGTGCTACAACAGAGTTTACAATTGTAAGAAGTGAAACAGCAACTGGTGATGGTTCAACAACAGCGTTCACAGGCCTCAACGCGGCCTTGACAACTGCTGGTTGTATGGTAAGCATCAACGGTGTTGTCCAACTTCCAACAACAGCATATGCTATTAGTGGTACAACAATAACATTCACAGCCGCACCTGCTAACGGTGATAAAATTGAAATTCGTGAGTTTATCACGACAACTTCAGTTAACGCATTAGAAGATGCAGACGGTGATACAAAAATTCAAGTTGAAGAGTCAAGTGACGAAGATATTATTCGCTTCGACACTGGCGGTACAGAGCGTTTTACTGTAACTGCCGCAGGTCACGTTGTTCCAACATTGGACGCAACATACGACCTAGGTACCTCATCCCTCGGATGGCGTAACATTTATGGCGTTTCCAGTTCAGCAAAATATGCTGATTTGGCAGAACGTTATACAAGTGATGCAACATACGAAGCAGGTACCGTTGTTACATTTGGCGGTGACGCTGAAGTAACAATGTCCACAGAGACTATGGATTCAAGGATTGCCGGTGTAGTAAGTACAAACCCTGGTTATTTGATGAATGCAGACCTTGAGGGCACACAAGTACCAGTAGCACTAACAGGTCGAGTACCTGTTAAGGTAACAGGCACAATCCGTAAGGGTGATATGCTAGTTTCCGCAGGCGAAGGGTATGCAAAGGCAGAGGCAAATCCAAGAATGGGTTCCGTAATTGGTAAGGCTCTAGAAGACTTCAACGGTACGAATGGTATCATCGAAGTTGTTGTAGGTAGACTATAAGTTTAAAAGTTTACGACAATAAAGTTGTAATTGATGGAGGGGCGAATTTCGCCCCTCCATTATCTGCAGAATAAATATTGAAAGGAGAATAAAATGGTACATCGTTATGTTACTGATTATGATGGTGAATATGTAGTATCTGGCATTGTAGTTAAGAATGGTCGTAAACATCAAGATAGATTCTGGATTCCTCAAAGCGTTCCTAATTCTGATCACACAAAAGTAGCATATGTAGTCGGTAATGGCAAATCTCGAGTAGATTTTTCTGGTGTTGCAATGAAGTTAAGTTTTCTTTCAACAGCAGGTGGCGGCCATTTCGGAAAATATAAAGGACAATGTTATGGTTGTAATAGAATTTATCAAGATTGGAAACCAAATTTTCTCGTAGTAACCCATCCTAATTTAGCAACTGAAATAGTTGAAAGTGGCTATGCAGATAATAATGTTGTATTTGGCAGGGCAAAAAGTGTATTAGATCATCCTGAATTCGTATCACTTATTCCACATGATCCACGAATGAACGCCGGCGCAACAGCAACATATCTTGCTTGCTTTCACGGCCATAAGAAAATTTATTTATATGGATTTGATAATCAAAATACTAATCCAACAGTGAATAATAATGTATATGCTGGTACAGAATTTTATGGTCCAGCAGATGAAAATCCAGGCGATCAAGTTTGGATTAATAATATGAAAAGAATATTTGACACATATGATGATGTAGATTTTGTAAGAGTAGTAACAGACGGCATGGAAGAAGATATGCCTGAAGAATGGAAATGGTGTCGTAATTTCCGTCAATTAAAAACGTGGGATTTTGTAGTTGAAGCAGATATTTAAATCGTTTCTACTATAGTTCTAATCTTATCTTTAATTGAATCTAGTTTAAGGGTTGAAAAAACACCAGGATGCAATGGGCCTGGCCACCCTGCCATAGTAACCCAAGCAAACCCGCAATGCTCCCCATTCAAAACGGGTATAAATTCCTCTTCAATTATTAAAATGAATGTATGATAAAAGAAGTGACCATCTTTTGAAGTAAACAATTCAATAGGAATTATTTTCTCTATATCGGGCAAGTGTCCTACTTCCTCGAAAATTTCCCTTTTTAAACCATTAATAGTTGTTTCATCATTTTCTACTTTGCCGCCTGCGAAACCCCATCTATTTTTATACTTTTTATCATTCCTTAATAGAAATAGAAATCGTTTTGTTTCGCGGCAGTAGAGAATACCACCTGCTCCAGTAACTTGCTTCATACTAATAATTATATAAAATTTGTTATGGAAGTAATGAAATAGACCACAAGCCAGTTAAGTATTCGCCTTCGTATGATTTGACCCATTCGGAAGTATCATCAGTTCCAGTCCATTTATATTGAATACCAGTTTTTGTATTAGTTACATAATGAATACCTTTATTAGCACTAGCATCATATGATACTGACCAATTCGTACCATCATATTGTATAATATCAAATTTACTTGCTTGTATGTCAGTAGCAGTAGCATCAGGCCATCCTGCTGGGCCACCCGATGTGTTAATTGTAGAGCCAAGATCTTCTAATATTAAATAACGTTGTCCATTAGTGGCCGCGGGCAATCCATCTCCAGGAGTATTTTTTAGTGGATTAATAACAGCATTAATAGCAGTTTGGGTATTTGCTGGAATTGTGTCAGAATCTACTGTAAAGTCAAGTATGGTTTCATCAACAGTGTTAAAAGATACAGTGCCAATAACTTCTGTAAAATCTGTACCAGTATCTTCATTTTGAAATTTAGTTAATAATTTTACTTGACTAATTCCGTCTTTTAGTTCTCCATATTGTGCTATGATTTTTTTCCAGGGAATATCATCACCATATTTTACAGGTAGATGATCGAAAGTTGAATCTTCTTTAGTCTCGCCACTTATTGGTTCACTAACGGCCAAAGCTTTTAATTGACCATTTAATAATAGTACACCATAGTTTAACGGAGTATAGTATTGTCTACTACCCATTAGTTTTGTATCATCTAATACACTGTCTGCTAAACCACCACTGCCATCAAATATACCCATAACAACTTTGGAAATAACACCTAGCCGTTTAATAATTGCTGGAGGATTAATCCAAATAGGTATTTCAAATGTCATCGTAGCAATATCGATCATATCATCAACACCAATTGGAACTGTTCTATTACTAAATGATATTTCAGTTAATTCAACATATGATAAACTAGTCCAATCAACATAATTGTCTGTAGTTTGTATTTCTAAACTTGGATTAAACATGTAAAATATTTGTTCAGTAATTTGCATCTTTTGCTCAGTATTACTTGTCCAAATATCAGCATTAACTGTTAGTCTATATGGACTTGGCATACTGCGTTCAATAGTATAACTATCGCCAGGCCCTGCTGTATATGATTGTGTATCTTTATTATAGAAGCGTTCTTTGACATGAACTTTATCCATATGTGTTGGTGATTGGATTCTATCTCTGTCAAATGATATATTTGTTATATAACAAGAAATTTGGGGTACGGAATTAAGAGCATTTTCACTATTTTTACGAACGATTGTTGCTACTTGACGAGAAATGTCCCCATATTTTACTGGAACTTGTATTAATGCAGAATTCCCAGCAGAATCTTTACCAGTTTCTACCTGAAAATGACTCATTAATCTAATAAATTGAGAAAGATAACGGCGCATTTGACCATCATAATAGAATTCCATTATTTGTCCTCTCTAGCACTTAATATATTTGATAAACTTTGTCTAGAATCAATTTTAGTACCATCTGCTAATGTAACGGTAGTTTTAGTATTAAAGTGTTTAGTTCTGTGCGTTGATTTGGTACTTGTATTTGTAATATCCATACGTACATTGTCTTCAACGTGTACCCATTTTTTGCCATTGTAAATGTATAATCTATTAGGACTATAATCTGTTCTCAATATATATTCACCTTTACTTGGATTAGTAACAAAACTAGTTAATGTTTTTACTGGTGCTCCATTTGGTGGAACTCCATCGCCTGCTAAGTAATGTTCTAGTTTTTTCGTTGGACGTCCATAATATGTATCACCAGTTACTGCGGCTGGTGAAGAAGCGTCAGCATCAACTGTAATGCTGGCATCGTCAGTAGACACAAGTAATATTGAACCATCATCTGCGCCTGGCGCAATCCAAAAGCGTGTTGTATCATAACCACTGCGTCCATCTACTATGTCTTGTGTAAATGGCGCCATTGCTTCTGCTTGTTTTATAATAGCATCATTTATTTCTAAATTCTTAGAGTAATCACTTAAGATTTCTTTTAGTGTATCATCACCGTCACCAGTTTCAATATCACCAAGTATATCTCTGTACTCCTGTGCGTCTACTAATGGAGTACATTTTACACGCCATAAATGTGGATACCAAGTTTGACTAAATCCTTCAGCTGCTCTGTTTCCGTCTTGTATAACGTAATAACGTTTTAAACTTTCATATACTTTATCAACACTATCATCTTCTAAAGCATAATCATCTTTTAAATGTGGTAACTCAATAACATCACCACTTATAAGTTTTCTTCCAAGTACGCCAACCATATCAGTCAAGTGGAAAGTAATAAAAACAGTATCATTCTGTAAAAATAAGCCAAATTGACTCAGATCAAAGTCTACATCGTTTACATTATAGACTCCTTTCATGAACGTTACATCTTTTTCATATTTTCGATCACGATTCTCTAAAAATAATAAATCTTGTATGTTTGTGATGGAATTATTAGTGTACATAGGCTGATCAGCCTTTTTCTGGTCACCTTGATTGACAGGACCCATATATTTGTGTATATTAATACCAGTGCCGCCAATGATGAACTGCTCACGAATACGGTTATCCATGAACTTAAAGTCATTTCCTTTAGTTGGTTTCCATAATGAAAGTCTTGGCATTTTCTAACTCTTGTGTTATAATACTATTTAGCACTATATATATGAGGCAATACTATGGTAAGAAAGAAACAAAAGCGAGTATCTAAAAAGAAAGATGGGTTATTTGTTGAGCCCAAATTCGATGATTTTGTTATAAAAGGTGAATTGATGGATATTGAAGCTGATCAACTTCAAGATATCAACATTAGAATTAATAAAGGTTTAAACTTTTACAACTATCATTATACTTCAAAGCATTCCAAGCAACCACTAATACAATGGATGGAAGCACAGAAAATAGTAGATAAAGAATCTATTAAAAAAATTAGAGCGGCAAAAGATTGGCAGATAGGCACAACAGTTGGCTCTGTAGCAAGAATGCTGAACAATGGTTGTCCTCCAATGGATAATCTTTTATTGGCTATTAGAAAGAAAATAAAAGAGTTATCAAATGTTGTAGTAATAGAAGAAAAAGAAGAAGTTAAGCAACTCGCTCCTGTGATATCCATACAAGAGCGTATGAAATTAAATCTTAATGATTTCCTTGGTAAACACGTGGAAGGTGAGATTGATGACTTTTTTCAAAATAAATTTAAAAGTGATTTCAAGATGTCAAACGCTTTGCTAATAGGTGAGATTACCGGTAAGGCGGCGGCATTAATACCTGCTATGTATCAGCAAGAAGTAACAGATTTTAATACCTTGCTCAACCCTGTGGAACAAGATGACGAGTATGAGCAATTGGTAGAAGCATATCCGTATAAAAAAGCGGAGATAAAACGTATATTAGAGTTTTATAATATGCTTATAGAAGATGCCTTACATCATTCCAACAAACAAAAAGCAAATCGTAAAATTAGAGTTAAACAAGCACCTTCAAAAGAAAAACAAATCGCTAAATTAAAATATAAGGCAAACGATGACAAGTATAAAGTAGTATCAATTGATCCTAAAACTATTATAGGTGCTCAAGAGTTGTGGGTGTTTAACACTAAAACACGTAAGATTGGAAAATATGTTTCTACAAATGGATTTAGTGCTGGTGAGTTAGGAATTAAAGGAACTAGTATTACTGATTTTGACACTAATCTTAGTATGCAGAAAACTTTACGTAAACCTGAAGAGTCACTTAAAGAGTTTAATAGTGCTGGTAAAGTAGTATTGCGTAAATTTTTAGATAATTTAACAACTACAGGTATTAAACTAAATGGGAGAGTTAATAGCGATGTTATATTGCTGAAGGTATTTTAATAAATACATATATGGCAAGTAAAGAACTAACTAAATTAAAAACTGCGATGTTTAACAACGTCAAATTGCGACTAGGTGCTCAAATTATTGATGTTGAATTAGACAACGAGCATTTAGAAGTAGGTTTAGAAAATGGTATTAATAAATATCGTCAATTAAGTTCAAACAGCGTAGAAGAATCTTATGGCTTCATAAAACTTGAGAAAAATAGGCAAGATTACTTTTTAGACAGTAATGTTTTGGAAGTAAGACAAATTTTTCGCAGAACAATTGGTAGCACAACAGGTGGTGGTGCTTCCAACTTTGAACCATTTGAAGCAGGATACATGAATATGTATATGCTTAAAGCAGGTATGGTTGGTGGCTTGGCTACATATGAAATGTTTAGTGGCTATCAAGAAACAGCCGCAAGAATGTTTGGTGGTTTTATTAATTATAGATTTGATCCAGTTACTAAAAAATTAACTATTGTACGTAAAATAGATAGTGATGAAGGTGAAGATGTTTTAATGTGGATGTATAATCAAAAACCAGATGAAAATATTTTACAACATCATATGACTAAGAAATGGATGGAAGATTATACACTTGCTATGTGTAAGCAAATAATGGGTGAATCACGTTCTAAATTCTCAACTATTGCTGGGCCACAAGGTGGTACAACAATGAATGGTGCAGAACTAAAAGCAGAAGGCCAACAAGAGATGGCAGAGTTAGTATTGCAACTAGGTAATTATGAAGACGGCGGTGTTCCAATGTCGTTTATCATCGGTTAATATATTTCTTTAATTAAATATTACTATGACTCAATCTCCATTGAAGTTCTATGTAATTGCATACGCCAGCGGCCACAAAGGAAATCAATTAGCATATAACTTAATTACAAAATTCCCTGAACAATTTGAAGTAAAATATTATAATGAAAGTGGGCATCAACGCGGAGATTGGGGGCATGATTTTTTAGAACATTATTTTTCAGACATATATTGGACACATGAATCATTGCCTGTTGATAAAAATGTTTATTTTAGTAATGTATTATATCATATGTATGTTGATGAAATTATAAAAGATTTACGGAGACGGTTACAAGATAGTGACAGATACCCACATAATAATAGATGGAAGATAGTATTAACGCATGGTAGTTCTATTATACAATTACATGCAATACGTAACCAAATATTAGATGGTCTTAGTGGTAGTTTACATCTTAATAGGGAACAATTAGGACATTGTGTACATATTACTCAAATAATGTGTGATGATTTACAACAAAATGCTGAATATTTTCATAGGCATCATGAAAGTACTAATGGGTTTGGTGATTATTTTAATGATTTGCGAAGTTATGCTATTGGTGAAGGTGGTTATATGTTTTTTCGTGGACAAACCGATGCAACATTTGAAACGGATACAATTATAGAAACTAAAGATATTAATAATGAATCTTTTTATACTTTAGATAATTTATTTAAATCACGTCCATATTTGACTACAGATATAGTAGAAGAATGGATTAAAAATATTACTATAGAAGAAGACCCGTGGATTTATACTAATATAGCATATAAATTAAATGCGTTAGGATATCAAATTCCACCAGATAAAATTTATAAAAATAAAGTAGATTTACTTGCAATCTGCGGTTAATTATGTTATAATAATAAAATGATTATAGGACTTGTTGGATTAAAGGGTTGTGGTAAGGATACCGTAGCAGATTATTTTTTAGCACAACATAATAATTGGATTAAAGGCAGTTTTGCTGACTCCCTTAAAGATACCTGTGCTTGTGTTTTTGGTTGGAAACGAGAATTGTTAGAAGGCACTACTCACGAAAGTAGAGAATGGCGGGAGGAAGTAGATCCTTGGTGGGCAGATAGGTTAGATAAACCTGGTTTTACACCGCGTATAGCCTTGCAACTTGTTGGCACGGACTTGTGGCGCAATCAATTTCATGATGATATTTGGTTATTAAGTTTTGAGAAAAAATTATTAGCCATTAAAGAAAATATTATTATAACTGATTGTAGATTTCCTAATGAGATAGCGTTGATTCAACGTTTAAAAGGTAAAATTGTTAGAGTTAAACGTGGCGAAGATCCGCCATGGTGGGATACTGCTGTTGAAGATAATGATCGCCAAGATGAAGCACATTATAATCCAATGTTGCCACGGACATATCCTGAAGTTCATGCTAGTGAATCTTCATGGGCAGGTTGCATTGAAGATCACGTAATTATTAATGATGGAACTTTAGAAGATTTAGAAGAAACAGTTAAGAATCTGAATGTATAGCATCATAAACTACTGGAAAAAGTGCTGGATAGTTAGTACCACGCCGTCTATCTAATTCAGAAAGGTAGTTGTGTAGTTGTTTTTGTAATTCTTTATCAGGAGCACATGCTCTAATACTTTTAGCAATGCCTTCCCAATATTTTTTAGTGTTTATTAGAGTCTCTTCTCCAAATGTTTCTAATTTATTGGTAGCATCAGTATAACCCCAGTCAAGAATTTCTGCACCAAATATTGAAGGATGTATACAAGGTCGTCCACCTGCTTGCATCATTGAAACGTTTAATATCCTGAAAGTATCATTCAGTTTGTTTTCTTTAACAATTTGTTCTTGCCATGTGTTAATTTTATTAATAAGATCTTCCATTGTAAAAGTTGTTAATGGCATCCAACACATATTAATACTGGGATTCATATCAGTATTATTAATAAAATAATTAAAATTATTCTCAAAATGTTCGAGATTTAAGCCAGATCTAACATATTCTGCTTCTTTGCCCCAGCAGTCTAAACTAGCAATAAGTTTATATTTTCCTAAATTGCCATTATCATGCAGAGCTTGTAATTTGTCTATTATTTTTTTTATTTTTTTTGGTTCTAATGAAAGATTGCTATTAATATTTAATTGTAATTCGGGACATTTTTTAGTAGATAAGAAATCTAACAATTCCAAAGTTTCAGGTTGTGTAAAAGGCTCCCCACCCAAAATATATAATTCTCTTAAATGTTGTACATTTTCATCAAGCCAAACAAATAATTTTTCTTTTACTTGTAAAACATTTCCTTTATAGTTGGATTTATAATTGGCTGGATCATTATCTGTTGCAAATCCATACAGATATTCATCTATATGTCCAAATTTCTTATTTTCAGCTTCCCACGTAGTACTAAAATATTGTCCACAATACGTACAAGACATTTGGCAATTAGAACTAAAAAATAATTCTAATTCAGTAGGAGTAAGATTACTAGCTTGAGCAGGGTTGTCTTTTAATTCTTTTGCAGATTCTGGAGCATGTGGCATTGTAGAATGCATCATTCTGTCACTCATTCCATCAGCATCTTCTATAACTCTGCAATGCTCACAGCCATGTTCTGGCCATACATTATTAAGCATTTTATTTCTAGCAATTATTTTTTCTGGTGTATTATGGAAATCGAAGTTATCTGGTATTACATCTTGATTAACTCTATGGCAACTTGCAGTAGTATTTGTAGTTAAAAATATAGTGCTATGAGACCATTTAAGACGACATTGTAAATTTGACTGTAATGGATGCATGAAGTTATTAATATGAGGCATAACATTATTTATTATTCATTAAAAATCTGGAATTAAATCTCCTTGTTTCCATCCCTTCCCTGCAATATATAAAATTCTATGGCAGTTAGCACATACTGTTTTTAAGTTTTTCCAATCATTATTTTTTCTATTCCCATCTTGATGATATACATCTAGTTGTATAGAATGATCTGCTTTAAATCCACATCGCTGACATTGGGTTTTTTTAGTATATCCACTAGCCTTCCATTCAGAATGAGATGTTGTTTCTAGTTTTTTCTCTTGTCGTATACATTTATCACACTGAGTTCTATAGTGTGGTATTTCTTTTTTATAATAATTTACTGCAACTGGGCGCATACCACAGCGACATAGTGGTCTTTTAGCATGTTTCATAATCATATTTATTTCATGGAACCCTTTTCTGTACCCTTTGTGAGCGTGTATCGACGCGTATTTTACTAAATTGAAATAAATACTAGTATCAAATACATCGATAGATGTGTTAATTTTAATTAAAATTATACATAGAGGAAAATATTATGGCTTTAGTATCTCCAGGTGTTGAAGTTACGGTAACGAATGAGTCAGCGTATGTTACATCTGACCCAGGCACTGTGCCTTTAATCCTAGTTGCATCAGCACAGGATAAAACACAAGGTTCTGGTACAGGAACAGCGGCAGGAACAACCGCGGCAAACGCTAACAAAGTTCAGTTAATGACTTCACAACGAGAATTAGCCACAACATACGGTACACCTACTTTTTATAAAAGTACATCAGGTACCATGTTACATGGCTACGAATTAAACGAGTATGGTTTGCAAGCCGCATATTCATACTTAGGTTTGGCCAACAGAGCATATGTATTACGAGCAAATGTAAATTTGAGTGAATTAGCAGGTTCTGCTTCAACTCCATCAGGCACACCAGTTACAGGAACACACTGGTTAGACCTTACAAATACAAAATGGGGCATTCATGAATGGAATGCAACTACTCAAGCATTTACAAACAAGGTACCACAATTAGTAACATTAGCCACTCAACATAGTGGTGGTGTACCAGTTGCTTCGTTCGGCTCAATTGGCGATTTTGCTGTAGTTACAACAACAACAAGTAACGCAGTATATTATAAAAATAGAAGTAATACATGGAAGCTTACCGGCGACGGTACAGCAACAACAGCTGCACATTCAGGTGCAACTAAAGATGCTACATGGGCATCAAGCAGTCCAGCAGCTACTGGTACAGTATCAAGTCCACCAGCAATGGCATCAGGTGATGCTATTACTATTAATGGAATAGCAATCAATTTATCAGCAGTTCCTAACGTTGCTGGTGTAGTTTCAGCAATCAACTCAGCAATGGATGGTAGTACAGTGGCTAAAAAAGGTGTTCAATCTGCTGTAGTTAACAATAAGATTGAACTTTATGTTATTGGTTCATCTGCAAGTAATGGTACAGTAGTGAATGGTGGTGTAGCTCTTGCTAATACCGCCGGCACTCCATTAGCAACATTAGGTTTATCAGTAGGAACCATATATGGTCCATCAACACAAACATCTTCATATACTACTGTTCCTTCATGGGAAACAGCCGCATCTACTTCACGTCCATCAGGTAGTGCATGGATGAAGTTAGATAAATCAGATAATGGTGCTGATGTGATTATTAAATCATATTCAGCAACAACAAAAGTATGGACAGCACAAACAGTTAATGTTTATGATACAATTGTTAAAGCAACGTCAGGTTTAGGTAGTACAGATCCAAGAACAATTGCAGTAGGTACATTGTTTGCTGATCATGATGTTAGTGAAGTAGAAGCATTAACATTGAAACCATATCGCCGTGCCAAAAGCACAGCAACAGTTATTGTTGGTTCTACAACCTCACCAAGTTTTGTAAATGCTGAAACATTTACTATTGGTAGTACAACAGTAACACTGGGTGGTACAACTGCAACAGATTTTGTTGCCGCTATAGCAGCTGCCGGTATTACCGACGTATCAGCCACAGTGGAAACATCCGGTGCAGTAAGTATTTCACATGCTAAGGGTGGTGATTTAGTAATGCGTGATACCTCAGGTACACCATTAGCAGATGGTGGTATTACTAATGCATTAACTAATGTTTATTCATTACCAAATGCTGATTTAATTGGTACAAACTGGGAAGAATTGACATATGAAGCAAAAGCAACAGAACCAACAACTAATCCAGGAAATGGTACTTATTGGTATGATACAACATTAGCAGCTGATATTATGATTCATGATGGTACAACTTGGAAAGGTTACGGATCAGTAAATCCTGATTTCCGTGGTTTTAACTTAGCTAATACAGATCCAGCAGGTCCACAGTTCGCCGCATCCGCACCATTAACACAATCCGATAAAACGGCTCTTGTAAATGGTGATTTATGGATTGATACTTCAGATTTGGAAAATTTTCCAAAACTATATAGATATCAAACAGCAACATGGGTAGCAGTTGATACTTCAGACCAAACATCAAGTAATGGTATTTTATTTGCCGATGCAAGGTGGCAAACTGAAGCAGCTGCTACAGTATCAGGTACTGGTGCAGGTACAGCAAGTAGTATTGTTAGTTTACTAACTGATCATTTCTTAGATCCAGATGCTCCAAATCCAGCAAGTTCACCACGTGGTATGTTATTATGGAATACACGCCGTAGTGGATATAGTGTTAAAAAGTATGCTAAAGATACTATTAACACAACAACATATGCCGCAGGAAACCCACGTTTTGGTTCACCAGCAGATTCAATTGCTGATTATTTTCCAGATCGTTGGCAGAATGCCGCAGGTAATAAAACAAATGGTGCTATGTTTGCTGGTCGTAAAGCACAGCGTCAAGTCGTAGTTGCCGCAATGAAGTCAGCAATTGATGCAAATACTGATATCCGAGAAGAGCAACGTCAGTTTAACTTACTTGCCGCTCCAGGTTATCCAGAGTTGATTTCTAACATGGCAACACTTAATGTAGATAGAAAAGAAACAGCACATATTATTGCTGATTCTCCTCTACGTTTAGCAGCTAACGCCGCTAACTTGCAAACTTGGAGTAAAAACTCTAATTCTGCAACAGACAACGGTGAAGATGGTCTTGTAACCAATAATGCTTACATGAGTGTATATTATCCTTCAGGGTATTCAAGTGATCTAGCAGGTAATGCAATTGTAGTACCAGCAAGTCACATGATTTTACGCACAATGGCTTATAACGATAGTGTTGGGTACCAATGGTTTGCCGCCGCAGGCACAAACCGTGGTAAAATTTCTAATGCTACTGCTATTGGTTATATTGATTCTGCTACTGCTGAATTCCAGAGTATTGCTGTACGTGAAGGACTACGTGATGTATTATATGCTGATAGAATTAACCCAATTACCTTTATTAATGGTAGTGGTTTAATGAACTTCGGTAATAAATCCCGCGCTTCGACATCTTCTGCAATTGATAGAGTTAACGTTTCAAGGCTTGTTTCATACATGAGACGTCAATTGGATCTCATGGCAAAACCATTCATCTTTGAACCTAATGATGAACTTACACGTAATGAAATTAAAGGTGTAATTGAATCATTTTGTAATGAATTGATGGCGAAACGAGCACTTAATGATTACCTGGTTGTATGTGATGAATCTAACAACACGGCTGTAAGAATTGATCGTAATGAACTATACGTAGACGTAGCGATTGAGCCTGTGAAAGCGTTAGAGTTTATTTACATTCCAGTAAGACTTAAAAATACAGGTGAAATAGCAAAATTATAATATGCTATTATTATTATTGGGGCGGTGTAAAACCGCCCCATGAATAAGATAAATATTGATAACAATAGGAGAATAATATGTCCGTAGCGTCATTAACAAAATTTACAGTACCAATTAGTGGTGCTGGATCAATGGGCACATTGATGCCGAAACTAAAATATCGCTTTAGAGCGATATTGGAAAACTTTGGCGTTACCACCCCACGATCAGAGATTACAAAGAATGTAATGGATATTACACGACCAACCGCATCATTTGATAATCAAGTAATCGAAGTATACAACTCAAAGATTAATGTATTGGGTAAACATACTTGGGAACCAGTTACAATTAACTTGCGTGACGATGTCAATGGTGAAATGACACGCAGAGTTGGTGAACAAATGCAGAAACAGTTCGATTTCTTTGAACAAATGAGTTCAGTATCTGGTATTGATTATAAATTTGTACTAAAGTATGAAGTACTAGATGGTGGTAATGGTGCAACTGCACCAATAGTTTTAGAAACTTGGGAAATGTATGGTTGTTATATTGAAAGTGTAAACTATAATGATATGACTTATACTGATAGTGCACCAGCAACTATCACATTAACAATTAGGTATGATAATGCACTTAATACACCACTAGGTCAAGGTGTAGGTGCTACAGTACCAAGAACAATAGGAGCAGTAGCCACTGGTTAAACTAGATGGCCTCCTTTTTAAGTAATTTCTTGCATGGTGTTGGACATGGAGATAGCATCAAAGATTACCGCCATGCAAGTAATCTCTTCACCCACGATAACTTTAGGCTCGCGCCTAAGTTTCGTTATCTTTATCACTGTAATATAAAATTAAATAGAGGAATAGCAGGTGCTCTATTAGATCAGGCTGAAATAAGTTTTATGGTTAAAACTATAGAATTGCCTAGTATTACTTTTGAAGTAGAAACAAATAAACAATATAATAGAAAAGCATATAATCTTTTAGGTGTAGATTATGCACCTATTAGTATTACTTTTCATGATGACAATCATAACAATGTTCGTAATTTTTTAGCACGTATATATCAACATTATGTAAATGATGGCACTAAAAATAATTATAGTGTGCGATCTGGTGGTAAGCGACATACATATAATGAAAGAGCATCTGATTTGACATGGGGATTGGATTCTAGTTATGCTCAAAGCGGCGGTACAAATTTAATAGATGAAATACAGATAAATTCTCTATCAAAAGGAAATGCAACAGTATATACTTTAAAAAATCCAGTTATAGCATCATTCTCGCATGGTTCACATGATGTTTCTGATGGTGCAGGCCCTATGGAAAGTACAATACAAGTACATTATGATGCAATTGTTTATGGTGATAATAAAGCAGGCTCAGTAGAGAATTTTGGTGGCTCATTTTATGATCGATCCGGAAGTGTACTATCTGGTGGTGCTCGAGGTGGAGGTGGTGGCTTGTTTTCTCCTGGTGGTATATTTGATAAAGCTACAGATGTTTTTGGTAATCTGCAGAGTGGAAATTTATTAAACGCGGCCGCCGGCGCATTCCAATTGCGTGAGCAACTTAGACACAATAGTACAAAAGATTTACTTAGAAATGATATAAGTAACTCATTACCAGGAATTACTGATTTGATTTCTAGAAATCAAGGAAACTCATTCCCAACGGCTACTTTAAGACGGGCACAACAGTCTGTCCGTGAAGCAGCTGCTGAGGCCGATGTAGATTCTAGTGGTGGTGGTGCTTCTGGCGCTGGTGCCGGCGACGGATCAGGACCTTTCTAATGGCAGAATATACAAATTTTGTAGAAAATACTAATTTTCCAGTTGATGATCAAGTATCTGATCAAATGTCTGCTGATGCAAAACAACGAAAGTTTTTTGATAATTATTATACAAAAGTAGGATCAGTAGACCCAGCACAGTTTGATATTGTGCGAGGTTTTTTATTAAGTAAAGGCTTAGATGAAGCTTCAATTGATAATTTAACAATATCATTATTGGAAGTGTCGAAAGAACAAGGATTAAATCCAGTTGATTTAGTAAAACAATTGGATGATGTGAAAGATAAACTAAAACTTAATACATTACTATGTATTTTGTTAAACACGACAAGAAATCGTACAAGTATATTAGGATATTCAGAAGCTAAATTAGTTAGTACAAATATTCAACGAGCAATATTGGCTTAAGTCATGGCAAAATATGCCCAAGGTCGTTTTCTTCCTAAAAACACTAAAAAATATGTAGGAACAAAAAATCCAAAATATCGAAGTGGATGGGAATTTGCTTTTATGAAATTTTGTGATAATCATCCTAGTATAACAGAATGGGCAAGTGAGGCAATTAGAATACCTTATAGAAATCCATTAACAGGTAAACAAACGCAATATGTTCCAGATTTTCTTATTGTATATAATGATAGGACTGGCAAACGTATAGCAGAGTTAATAGAAATTAAACCCAAAAGCCAAACATTGGTTGAACATGCTGGTAAAAGTAAGTACAATCAAGCGCACGTAGCAATGAACCACGCAAAGTGGGAAGCTGCTAATAAATGGTGCCAACGTCAAGGTATAAAATTTAGAATAGTAACTGAAGATGATATTTTTCATCAAGGTAAGAAACGCTAATAAGTATTAGTGTGTTCGTCTTACCTGAATTAAAGTTTATATTTGTATGTTATCCACACGGCGCTGGTGGGGAATTTCTGTCTTATATTATAAGTAAATCTGAACAATGTAATACATTAGACAGGCGCAAAATAGGTGATAGGTATAAAGTTGATGATATATTTAATCAAAACTTATTACGTATTGACTTTAAACCAGAAAGACTATATGATCATAAAGATGCTAGTACATTAGATAAAGACAAATATGTTGTGGTTCCTACGCATTATAGAGAAGATGATATATGGAAATATTTTAAAAATTACAAATTTATTAATATAACATATCCTACTTCTAAAGAAGGACATAATCAAGTATTACGCAATATTAAGAATAAAGTTTGGGATCAACCACAACCAACACAATTAGAATTTTTTGGCATGTTGCTACAATTAACTACTAATAATGATAAATCATGGTATATTAATACGCATTTTAATATGAATACGATAGATATTATACTTGCCTCACGTAAACAAGAATTAACAGATAGTAATAGAAAAAAGTTAATGAAAGATTGGGATAAAGCAGAATACAAATACCATTCTGTAACAGATAGAAATTTAAATATTAATTATGATGATTTAGATAAATGTCAACAACACATATTTTCACAGAGTGAAACACTGAGGAAAATAAGTAATTATTGTAGGATAATTTTACAAGATGAAATACACCAAGAGTTTCGAGTTAAAATAGAAAATGATAAGCAAATATGATTTAAAATATTTAGATGTAATGGTACAATATGCTTGTAGTTTGTCTTGCAAGGGTTGTATAGTAATGTCTAATTATAATCGTAAAGGTCATGTTCCTTGGAGTGACGGTGAGCAATGGTTAAAAGAATGGAGTAAACGTTTTACTATACGAGAAGTTAATTTAATGGGTGGAGAGCCACTACTTAATAAAGATCTTAAAAATTGGATGTTTGGTGTTAGAGAAAATTTTCCTACCGCCAGAGTAAAACTTATTACAAATGGATTTCACTATCTTGTGCGCCCAGATTTATATAATTGGTGTAAAGAATTAGGCAATGTTTTAATACAAACTAGTTTACATTTTTATCCACCCCCGCAAGAATATATAGACAATGTTAAGTTTTTTCTACAACATTCTGATTGGAAAGTAACTGCTACGCCGTTTCATCCATCTGATAAACTTATTAAGTTAAAAGACAGAAATGCTGACATAAAGTGGCATATGAACATGTTTGGTGAATTTAGACGTCCATTTATGGGAGAAGGTCCTAAATTAATGCCTGCTGATAATGAAGATTATGTAGGTGCTCATAAAGTATGCGGTGGCCCAAATTCCCCTACATTATATAAAAATAAATTATATAAATGTCCTGCTGTTGCTAATTTAGATGATACATTAGCATTGTTTAATATACAAGATTCAGAAGCATGGCAACCATACCTTAATACAGGATTAAGTTATGATGATAATTTAGATAATTTTGTTAATAATATTAAAAAGCCAAACTCTGTAGTATGTAAGGCTTGTAGCAATAATCCAGATGAAATAGAATATGATCATTATGGACAAGGAAGTGTTATAACACGTAAAGAATATAATGCAATATTTACTAACTAGTGGTTGTGGTATAAGCCAACGAGAATTTAAGCACTATCCAATTTGGGTACATTTCCCTAAACTTACACATAAATTAACACATTTGTCTATGGGAGGACCTGCTGTGGGTAATGAGTTTATAGGACGAGTGTGTAAAAAACATATATTAGAAAATTTAGATAAAGAGTTGGTAGTAATAATACAATGGACTAGTATAGGCAAATTGGATATGTTTGTTGAAGATATTGAAGTCCAACAACAAATAAAAACATTTAATTTGAGAAACTTTATTGTTGATATGAATGCTAATGTTGTAAATGATAGAGGATTTTGGGCAAGTAGTCATAGTGATGACAATATAATCAAAGAATTATATATACAATCTAAAGTATATGATCATATGAGAGATTTAGAGCAAATATTAGATGTGCAAAATTTGTGTGAGTTACATAATATTCCTTATTATTTCTTTTATGGATATCCATTTGATTTTGAGTTTATAACAGAAACAGAAGAATTGGCTCATTTACGGAGCAATATTAAGTGGGATAAGTTTGTAATACATACGCCAATATATGATTTGTATAAAGATAGTAGTCATTATCAATATCGTATATTCCAAGATCCCAGATTTATGTCTCCAATGCCTTCATTTCATATAGAGTTTTATATTAAGTATATTACACCAATTTTAGATATGCATTTTACATCAATAAATTTTGATATAGAAAAATTAAAAGAATATTGTAGCGAAATTACTAACGAAATATATTACAAGTATAACAATGTACATTAATGCAGATAAAGTAAATTTATTACACGTTGAACCTACAACTAGATGCAATGCATCTTGTCCGGGGTGCCCGCGTAATAATAATGGGTTTGGGGTTCGAAAAGACTTGATACTTGATGATATTAAGCCAGATGTAGTAATTGAAACAGCAAGACAATTTCCTTATTTAAGAGTAGTGCATTTGTGTGGTAATTTAGGTGATCCCATAGCATACAAGCATTTAGATAGTTTAATAGATAAAATAATAATACAAAATGAATATTTTTGGAATGAGTTTGATAGTGGACGATCAATAGAACCACAACATCATTGGCATGTTAATATACAGACAAATGGTAGTTTGCGATCGATAAAATGGTGGCAAGATTTGGGAAGAAAATGTGACAAGTATTTACTAAGATTACATAAAATAACTTTTGGTATAGATGGACTAGAAGATACGAATCATATATATAGGCAAGCGACTAATTTTAGTAAAATAATAGATAACGCAAAAGCATTTATAGATGCTGGTGGAAATGCATGGTGGCAATTTTTGGTATTTAAGCACAATGAACATCAAGTTGAAGAAGCAAGACAATTAGCAACCGATATAGGATTTAGTAATTTTTATACAAAAGAACCATGGTTTACTAAAGCATATCATTGGAAAACTGGTGAAAAATTTTATTTAGAGCCAGGCACTATGTTTATTAATGCAGATTTGCAACGTCCTAATGATATGTATGAGGAATCATTACTTGAGCCGGCGAGCATATTAAAAACAGATAATACGTATGTTAAAATAAAAAATTGTATGCATATAGATATTGATGGTGATGAAACAAATAATTATAGTATGTTTCAATCAGTTGATGGTAGTGTTATGCCATGTTGTCATTTTTCTAATAATTTTAGTTATAAAGAAAACTATGATATAAAAACATTAGATATTAACAAGGAATTTGAAAATAAAGATTACCGATTAACATGTCGTGCAATATGCGGATCTATTAAATAGTATTATGACAAAGAAATTAGAAGAATTATTTGATTTGGATGCCCCTGTTGACGAAGAGCAACCAGACAGTAATATAGCAAAGACCGAAGCTAAAAAACTTAAAAAAGTTATGGCTGATGTAGACAAAATAGATAGTGCATTGCCGCTTGTGCGTGATTTAGAAGCAAATGACTTGGAAATGGATAATATTGCTACTAAAGCTGTAGATACATTTAATGACTTAATGGATTTAGGTATGAATGTAGAGGCACGATACGCAGGAAAAATATTTGAAGTTGCTGGCACTATGATGAAGAATGCTATAGATGCAAGAGCAGCTAAAATAGATAAAAAATTACGTATGGTCGAATTACAAATTAAAAAACAGCGAGTTGATCAACAAGAGCCTGTGGGTGAATCATATGATACTACTATTGATGGAGAAGCAACCATAGTAGCAGATCGCAACGAATTAATTAAACAAATATTGAATCAAAATAATGACAAGAAATAATATTTGCATATTGCCGTGGGTATCGGTAGCAATAATGCCCGATGGTAATGTGTATCCTTGTTGTATGTCAATGCACGGCACAGCAATGGGAAATGTAAATGAATCTTCATTAGAAGAAATTTGGAATAGTGATGTATCGAGAGATATACGCAAAGACTTTCTTGCTGATAAGCGTCTTGATATGTGTTCTGAGTGTTGGAAAGTAGAAGACAAAGGCAACTTTCATAGCACTCGTTTATGGGCCAATAAAAACTTTAAACATCATTTTAATTTATTAGAAAATACTAATGATGGTAGAGCAGATATGAATTTAATTTATACTGATATACGATTTTCTAATAAATGTAATCTTATGTGTTTTTACTGTGGTTCAATTTTTAGTAGTAAATGGGAAGCTTTTGATAAAAAAGTTCGTACAAAAATATCATCTATTCCTAAAATAAACAAACCTGAAAATTTATTAGATAGTTTAATAGATAACATTTCCAAAGTAGAGCAAATATATTTGTCTGGTGGTGAACCAAGTATAATGGAAGAAAGTTATACTATGCTTGAGGCAATAATTGATATGGGCCTATCTAAAAATATTAAACTATTATTGAATAGTAATATGTCTAATGTAACATACAGGGATAAAAACTTTTGGGATATGATATCAAAATTTAAAGAAGTAGAACTCGCCGCAAGTATTGATGAGATAGAAGAACGTGCAGAATGGGTACGTTATGGTGAAAAATGGAATAATATTATGGAAACTAATGACTATGTTAAGCGATATCCTAATATAAGAGTGCAATATTCACCAGTTGTATCTATGTTTAACTTCCATAGACTTCCAGAGATATTGACATATTGGCAGAATAAAGGATGGATCACTAAAAATTACAGTAGTGTTTATTTGGCAGAGCCTGGATTTGACACTCGTTCAGATTTTAGATATTTGCCAACTAGTTGGAAATATAATATTAAAGAGATTATAGAAAATTTTCTTGAACAATCTCAAATGGATAGAAAAAATAGATTTATATATGATACTGCTAATAGTTTAGTGAAAGCAATGATAGATTTTAATGATGAAGTAGTAATTCTAAATAATATGAATCAAGTAATAGACGACATAAATCTACACGATAAATATAGGAAAGTAAAGTTTAGTGATGTATTTCCAGAACTAAATTTCTTAAAAACAACTAAATAAGTGTAATACCTTAATGAGCAATATTATGAAAAGTTTGAAAAATTATATAACAGAAGCAAAGACAGAGTATCCTTTTAGGTTAAAGTTTGCTGTAGACGTTACAGATGATGACCTAGATGCTCTAGAGAGTTGCCTACAAAGATATGGTGTAAAAAGCGTATCGAAAGCAACCAAAACAATCATGCAAAAGCATCCAATGGATTTTGGTAACTTGCCAGCAGGCGAGATACACATTGTAGATATTGTATTAGAATATCCTGCAACTCCAGACACATTAACCTCTTACTTACACAATAAATTGGGTGTCCCACAAAGTCACATTGTAGTACGTAGTCCAAATCATCCTGAAGAAGCACAAAATGATATAGACCAAAAGGCGGCAGATGATAAGGATCCAGACGCAAAGCCAGAATCATTATTAGATAGTGATTATGAAGATAGCGACAATGAAGTTGTAGCAGGACAAGAACATACTGACACAATGCTAGACGCAGAAGATAAAAAACGTAAAGGCAGATTGTTTGACATGATCAATTTTGAAAAAGATCCAAGTAGTGAAATTGAGCATGACCCAGATGAACTTCTCAAAGCTCCACAAGGCACAAAATCACCAGTAGGAAGTAATTAAAATGGAAGGTACAAAATATAATTTAAGTATTACAACAAGTGGCGAAAATGGCGACCACGCCTCAACTAATATTAGCACAAGCAATCCAGCACAACTTGCAGATATATTGCAACTAGCAGGAATGCAAGGTGGGCATCCGGTTGCTCTTGGCGCACCTGAAGCATCAGCACCTGAAGCATTAGCACCTGAAGAGCATGGTTCATGTGACGTATGTGGCGGTATGCATGAAGACGATGAGCATCTTGTAGAAGGCGATAGTTGGGATAACGAGCCAGATGTAGTAGTACATTCTCCAGAAGAAATTACTCAAACAGGCAATGACTTACATAAAGTAAAGAAAACCTATCCAAAAGTAAATGGTGGTGATAATCCGATGGCTTTAGAAGAAGCAGAAGGTAAACTTCGAGAAAAATGGGAAAATTTCCTAGCAGAAGATATGGAAACACATTTTGAAACAGGCCTAGTAAGTCCTTGGAAAATAACCGAAGCACAAAGCGAAGCACAAAAAGCAGCCTTTGAAAAAATGCTTGCCGCCAAAAATGGCAATAACGAAGAAGCAACTGACGAAGAAGAAAATGTTGATGAAGCCGCAGGTAAAATGAAGAAAAAGAAACCCTGCCCAGAAGATACAACAGATTTAAAGAAACTAGCAGGCATAGTTCACGAAGGATATGATGTATATGTACCTTCAAAAGAAGATGTTCAAGGTTTAGCGTCTCGAGCAATTGCAGCTATTACTGATTTGGCGCAAGAAGGTGGTGCAGAAATGAATGTTTCAGTATCAACTGGAGACGATGAAATGCCACCAGAAGATGATGGTGAATATCATACTGAACTTGGTGATGCAGAAATGGAAGTTGAAGAAGATCCTGACTCATTAGATTTAAGGAAATTAGCAGGCATTTAAAATGCTTATAGCAGACTTGCTTATTAATGAACGTAAACTTACGGGTGGAGAAAAGCGTTCTAAAGAATCACATTTTAAAGAGTTAAAAAAACATAAAGATAACTTTGAAAAGACTTATGGTGATGATGCTGAGAGTGTAATGCACGCCGTAGCAACTAATAGAGCTAAAGGCGTATCTTAAAAAGAAATCTTAATCCCTTTTACTGTTAAATACTTGTATGGCTAGTAAATCTCTTGATGGCAATTTAGTTAAACGAGCACATACGAAAGAATCATATACTGACGATCAACTATTAGAGTTGGCAAAATGTGCAGATCGTGAGACCGGTCCTGACTATTTTATAAACAATTTCTTTTGGATCCAGCATCCGCGACGTGGTCGTATTCCATACAAAGCATATGAGTATCAAACAAGGTTACTTTCAAGTTACCATGATCACAGATTTAGTTGTAATTTAATGCCGCGGCAAACAGGTAAAACTACTACTGCCGCAGGTTATATATTGTGGTATGCAATGTTTATACCCGATAGTGCTATATTAATTGCCGCACATAAATTTGCAGGTTCTCAAGAGATTATGCAACGCATACGGTATTCATATGAAGATGTACCAGATCATATACGCCCAGGTGTGTATAGTTATAACAAAGGTAGCATAGATTTTGATAACGGTAGCAGAATAATTAGCACAACAACTACCGAAAACACTGGACGTGGTATGGCACTCAGTATGCTATACTTGGACGAGTTTGCGTTTGTAAAACCTAATATTGCGAGAGAATTTTGGACAAGTATTTCACCTACATTAGCAACAGGTGGTAAAGCGATAATAACATCAACGCCCAATAGTGATGAAGACCAGTTTGCTATGATTTGGCGCCAAGCAAACAAAACTATAGATGATGAAGGTAATGAAACCAATATAGGACGCAATGGATTTTTTGCATTTAGATCATATTGGAATGAACATCCAGAGCGTGATGCCCAGTGGAAAGCAGAAGAAATGGGACGTATTGGCGCAGAACGGTTTGCTAGAGAACATGATTGTGAGTTTATTATTAATGATGAAACATTAATAGATTCTCGTACATTGGCAATGTTACGACCACGAGATGTTTGGCAAAAACAAGGTGCAGTTAGATGGTATGATAAACCTAAGAAAGGGTGCAATTATTTGGTGTCACTTGATCCAAGTTTGGGTACAGGTGGTGATAATTCCGCAATACAAGTGTATGAAATACCAACAATGAAGCAAGTTGCAGAATGGATGCATAATAAAACACCAGTACAAGGTCAGGTAAGAATATTACGAGATATTACTCATTATATTGCAGATGAAATAGATTATAAAGAAGCTGATGTCCCGCAAATTTGGTATAGTGTTGAAAATAATACACTGGGTGAAGCAGCTCTTGTAGTTATTGATGATATGGGTGAGCAACAATTTAGAGGTATATTTTTATCTCAATCTAAACAACATGGCCATGCTAAACGCTATAGAAAAGGATTTAATACTACACATAAATCTAAATTATTAGCGTGTAGTAGATTGAAAAATCTTGTAGAAACAGATAAAATAGAAATAAAAAGTAAGAATCTGATATCGGAACTAAAGACATATATTGCTCGGGGTCAAAGTTACGCCGCCAAAGATGGTGAAACAGATGATTTAGTTGCCGCAACGTTATTAATAATAAGGATGAGTTACGAAGTAAGGCAGTGGGATAGTGGATTATTTGATAGACTTAAAGATGGGTTAGATCAAGATATGGATATGCCAATGCCTTTTATAGTAGTTTAACATAAATACTGTACGTTATGAAAGAAATAGAACACATTGCAGAAGATTTATTTAATAAATTAAGGTCAGCATATTCATCATTACAAATTGGTGATGCTAGTGCGAATAAAACATTAGAACCAGAAGAAGCTCGCTTTTTTGATTTTGTATATGAATCTGGTGGTGCAGATATTGGTTCTGTAACTATTACTTTAGTGGATGATCAATTTAAAGTATATTACAGTAAAGAATTAACAGAGAGTTTAGGTGAAAATAAACAGCAATGGTTTAATTTTTTACGTGAAATGCGTCAGTTTGCAAAGAGACGGTTAATGACATTTGACGTAAGAGATATTACAAAATCTAATTTAGAGCGTAAAGACTTTGAGTTTTTACGTACACAACAACAAGAATTTAGGGATTCTGATATGAATGAAGGCAAAATGTATGGTAGCATTAAAAGCAGTTACCAAGACTTAGGTGAAACAGCAAAAATTATTGTAAGGCATAAACGTCCTGTAGATGAGGATGTTAGAGGTTCACGCAGTAGACACATTAGTAAAATTTTTATTGAAAATACTGATGGCGAGCGTATGCTTTTACCATTTAAAAACTTACTAGGCGCAAGAGCAGCTGCAAGGCACGTTAGTGAAGGTGGGCAACTACATGATGACATTGGCACACATATTACTAATACAGTGGGTCAAATGGGCCAATTAAAGAATTTTGTTAATTATAGTAAACGAAATAAATTGGTTAATGAGGATACTGTTGATATTGTAGAAAGTGTACGTGATGCGTATAACAATATTAGGCAGGACTTAACTAGAATGTCCTCACGCCGTGGTTATAGTAACTTTGCTGAAAGTTTTGAGCCAGTAGAAGTAACATTGTCCGAAGACGACTTGGATGCAATGAAAGACCAATTTACTGTAAAGAAGCATGATGATAATGTTTTTGAATCCCTACCGCTCATTAACAGCATCTACAAAACTGCTATGGAAAATAAAACAAATAAACTAAACCAAATTAGAGAGTTTATTGATAGTGGTGATCTAATGTTAGAAAGTTCACCTGATAGTGATATGTTAGCACGGTCAGTACAACATTCAGATGTAAGAGGTTTAGTACAAGCGGCGTTGGAAGATATTAATACACGCATTGTAGATAATAATATCATTAAAGAGTTTGCACAAGCACACCTTAACAAAGAACTTACAGAGTCAGAAGAAAGTGCGTTAGCAGTTCAATTGGCTAAAAAATATGTAAGTGATTTAGGGCGCATTGCTGAAGATGCAGAGTATGCAGAGCGTGTACGACACTTCCAAGTTGAAGACAATGAGTTTGTTGACGAAGCACAACTAGTTGACGAGTGGGCAGACAGCATTGTAGATAGATTGGAAGAAAGTCTAAGTGCTGTTAAATGAATTAATATATAAAGGTAAAGACGACCCTAAAAGAGATCTTGGTGGTTGGTTAACTAGTGCTAATCAATGGCTCGGCGGAAAGTCTCGAGATAAACAATATTGGTCAAAAAATATACGAGCTGGTAAATCTTTTGTTGGAGCCTATGGTAAGGATCCAAAGCAAGGATATGATACAGGTATAATAGGTGGCGCCGGTTCAAATTTATTTAGAGGTCCTAATAAACATGCTGGCCAGTTTCATAGTATAGGTGCCGGTGATGCGGCCCCCGTACCCCTTGGCCCACAAACTGGTCCCGGTTTAGTAAACGCCCCAGCTGGCAATGCCGCCACAACTGGCGTGGCAGATGTCCCGGCCGCAACCCCAGCCGTAGCCGTAGTACCAGGTACACAAGATGATCCAGTGGGCGATGCTCAGTTTGCACCTAAACCTGACACGGCAACGGCGGTAGCGAAACTTAAACCTGAACCTTACCGTATACCAAGTGAAGTAACTGGAATGGCAGGAGCAGGAGCTCCTGACAGTGCTCGCGATGCTGATCCTAATGCTATGACAGCAAAGCAAGAACATATGGCCAAAGTAGATAAGAAACGTGCTGATTTGGCTGATAGATTGCAAGGACAAAGAGATACAATAGCAGCTCATAAAGATAGGCAACAGGCACGAATAGATGCCGTTGCTGGTCCAGCAGGTTCTCCAAATTACCAACATGATGATAGTGGTGTACAAGATACTACAATGGCATCTGGTGTCCAGCACGATGATAGTGGTGTACAAGATACTACAATGGCATCTGGTGTCCAGCACGATGATAGTGGTGTACTAGATACTACATTAGCAACAGGTATCCAACATGATGATAGTGGTGTACAAGATACTACA